>SMEQ01000079.1_pt1 | contig 52968 bp, 44 predicted proteins | sample 2456281 | NCBI WGS metagenome assembly SMEQ01 (sample SAMN10132596, study PRJNA489261) | soil metagenome | isolation source: day1 antibiotic-loamy sand soil ammended with raw manure from dairy cow... | place: USA | collected 2015-04-01
GTCTTAACTACGTTACCGCAAGAGCATGTTGCTTCAAGGGCACCATACTGTGGGTGAATTTCTTTTTGCATTATGCTTTCTCCAGTTTCACGCCGCTACTCACTAATCCGTAACAAGCACCGCGCTACTATATAAATTACAAAGTTTGCCCTTGCATAGGCACCAAGGACGCGCATAATAGCAGAGCCTTAGATAGCCGCAAACTTTTTTCATGCCTTTTTTTGTAATTAATGTAGTTTTACCCGTTCCCTTACGTCGTTTCTTCGACTATTTACCACGTGAGCAAGATACTGCTGCCGATTTTCAAGCGGGCATGCGCGTTCGCGTTTCTTTTGGTAATCAAAAGCTTTATGGCATCGTTTTAGGTACTAGCACGCAGACGGACGTACCTACCAACAAACTTAAACCTATTCTTGAGCGCCTAGACGACATTCCTCTACTCAGTAGTAATGACTTAGAGCTGTGCCAATGGTTAGCTAAATACTATCACCACAGTATTGGTGAGGTACTTGAACACTTCTTGCCCGTATTGTTACGCCAAGGAGCGAGCCTTAGTGAAGCCGATGAGCGCGTTTGGCAATCGTTGCATGGCACGCCCGATAAAAAACTGGGAGCTAAGCAAGAAGCTTTATGGCAGCTGTTTTCACATTCTCCCTTATGGCCACATACCGAGCTAACCAAACAAGGCTTTAGTAGCGCCCAAATTCAATCTTTGGCCAAACTTAATCTGCTTGAAGAGCAGTTTCGCTTACCCGTACCCAGTACACCTTTAGAACGCCAAAAAGCGCTTAGCCTTAACCCAGAGCAACAGCATGCTCTGACTATTTTGCAGCAGCAACTGGGTAGTTTTAAGGCCTGTTTGCTAGAAGGCGTTACCGGTTCAGGGAAAACCGAAGTTTACTTACAACTGATTGAAACGGCTCTACTGCAAAACAAGCAAGTATTGGTATTAGTGCCCGAAATTGGCTTAACCCCGCAAACAGTTAAGCGCTTCCAAGTTCGTTTTGATGTGCCCATTGCCTTGCTGCACTCAGGCCTAAACGAAAAAGAACGTTTACAGGGTTGGCGTCAGGCTAAAGAAGGTCATGCACGCGTACTTATTGGAACGCGCTCAGCAGTGTTTACGCCTTTGCCAGACTTGGGTTTAATTATTATTGATGAAGAGCATGACGGCTCTTTTAAGCAACAAGATGGCCTGCGCTACTCTGCCCGTGACTTTGCCTTAGTACGTGCCAATAAAGCGCAAGTACCGGTAGTGCTAGGTTCGGCCACGCCTAGCTTAGAAACCTTGCGTAATGCCTTAGACGGTAAGTACCTGCATTTAAAACTTAATCAGCGCGCCGGTAACGCCAAACCACCAACGCTTATACTGCAAGACATACTCAACCAGCCATTGATTGCAGGGTTTGCTGAACCCGTATTGGCAGCCATGCACACGCATATTCAAAACAATAAGCAGGTATTGGTATTTATTAATCGCCGTGGCTTTGCGCCTTTGTTAGCCTGCCAAGACTGTGGCTGGCAGGCTGAATGCAGCCACTGCGATGCCCGCTTAACACTGCACCAATATCCGCCCCGTTTGCACTGTCATCATTGTGATTGGCAACAACCCATTCCTAATACCTGCCCGCAATGTCATGGGCACCAGCTGGTAGACCAAGGTTTAGGCACAGAAAAGATTCAAGAATACTTAACCACTATTTTTGCCGACATACCTATCCATCGTATTGACCGTGATACCGTCAGCGGTAAAAAAGCGTTTGATCAACTCTACGAAAAAATCAACGTCGGCGGTGCTGGTATTTTAGTGGGTACGCAAATGCTGGCGAAAGGGCATCACTTTCCGGATGTGACCTTAGTAGTCGTACTTGGAACGGATACCGGCTTATTTAGCAGTGATTTTCGTGGTTTAGAGCACAGTGCTCAGTTAATTTATCAAGTGGCAGGCAGAGCCGGACGAGAAGAGTCGCCAGGTGAGGTTTGGATTCAAACCATGTACGCGCACCACCCTGCTTTAAATCTGTTACTTGAAGAAGGCTACCACGGCTTAGGCTTAAATATTTTACAAGAAAGACATGCCCAACAAATGCCGCCCTTTGCGCATATGGCATTATTACGCAGTGAATGCGTAGAACAGCATTTAGCTGTACAGTTTTTACAACAGGCCAATGGTTTTGTGCAGCAGTGGTTACGCCATCATTTTCCGCAAGCACATACTGCTCCTATTAGAGTGTTAGGGCCTTTCCCATCTATAATGGAACGCAAGGCTGGCAGGTATCGTTATCAAATACAGTTTTTTACCGAACAAAGACCAGCCTTGCATGCTTTGATTGCTTCTTTAGTTAACTTTTTAGATGGTCAAAACAACTTTAGAAAAGTACGCTGGCACGTCGATATCGACCCAATAGATACGCTTTAAACTAATTTTTATACTTTTAAATAGCAGATAACAAACTTATGCAGCCAAACTTAAAAAACCCTATTCATTTGCTAGCCTTTGGCTTGGGATCAGGCTTAGCACCTAAAGCACCTGGTACCTTTGGTACGCTTGCCGCCCTACCTATTTGGTGGTTTGGCTTAGCGCACTTAAGCACTGAACTCTACTCTTTAGTGCTGCTAATAAGTTTTATTATTGGTGTGGTTGTTTGTGAAATAACCTCACGCGATATGGGCGTGCATGATCACGGCGGTATTGTGATTGATGAATGGGTCGGTGTTTGGCTAACTCTTTTGTGGCTACCACACGGCAATGGCCTGTGGACTGATTTTGCTTGGTTAACCGCTGGCTTTATTGCTTTTCGCTTTTTCGATATTATCAAACCTTGGCCTATACGCTGGTTAGATCAGAAAGTGGCTGGCGGCTTTGGCATTATGATTGATGATATTTTAGCCGGTATCTTTGCTTTAGTGGTTATACAGCTTGCAGTTTATCTACTCTAATAGCCTGCTGTTGGTCTTGGCCTAGTAACCAGCCCGCCCAAGGCAAAGCAGCGATAACTAACACCATTAAAACTAACCAGCTCAGAAAAGCCATGCTGACTGATAAATAACTAGCACCTATCATTAAACTGACAACGGTTAATGCAAAGCCGCTTAGACGCCAAGGCATAGCCGTTAATGTACCAAGAACAGATAAACCAAACAGAACAACGCCTACTAGGGCGATACTTAACCAGATCCACATAACTTATCTCCATTAGAATCAATTCGTGCTAACGATAATCATTCTCATTCAATAAAATGTCAAGTAAATTTATTAAGTAGTTTCTGCCTTAGCTTAACTTGTATAATAAAAATCTTATTTCTGAATATTGGTTTTAGCTATGAAAAAAATTCTTAGTCTTATTCTAGGCATTTGCTTGCTACCGCAGACTGGCCACGCAGAGCAATTCTGGTCTGATAACAGCTTGTCCTTGTTGTATGGCGGCAACTATAAAATGATTCCTTTTGCTGACGACAGCGAAGCCAGAGTCATGACCTTAGAGCATGTGTCTGGCCATAACTGGGGTGGCGTATTTTTATTCGTTGACCGTATTCAAACAATAGATGACGCTTACCGTGAAACCTACGGCGAGCTCTCCCCTAGCTTCTTCTTAAAAAAGTTTGAAAATGGCTTTATTAAAAGCGTTAACGCTGAATTTACTTACGAATTTGGCTCAAGCACCACCAGCCCCACTAATGCTTTCAGTCAAGATAACTACTTAGCAGGTATTGGTTTAGGCCTAAATATCCCCGGCATGGACTTTTTCAAAGCAACCATCTACCACGCTTGGGATAACAACAGTTTTGGCCGCAGTGAAGACGATCAACTGACTCTTAGCTATGGCTGGCATCATGGCCAATTTAATATTGATGGCTTTGTCGACTTCACTCCAAGTAAAGGCTCTAACCATAAAGAAACAGAACTGAACTTCACACCACAGCTAACTTACGATTTTGGACCCATGCTTGGCCTGAAAAACAAAGTAAAAGTGGGTGTTGAATACGCTTACTGGAAGAACAAGTTTGGGGCCAACATAAAAGAAACCCAAAATAACGTTAGCCTGCTAGTTAAATGGCACCTGTAAGTAACCAAACAAAATCAGTTACTTACAGCCTTGATGATCTTACGCAAGGCACCTTAGAAACTATCTGCCACACTTAATCCTATTGTTTTTAGTGTTTGCAGGTATGTTTCTATTTCTAAATGCGTATAATTCTCAATTCAATTCACAAAAGAGGTGCGCTATGCTGCGTTCTTTTATCAGTATTTTATTATTAAGCACCAGCGGGCTTGCGCTAGCCAGTGAAGTGAACATTTACTCAGCGCGCCAAGAACAACTTATAAAACCATTACTTGATCAGTTCACTCAAGAAACCGGCATTAAAGTAAACCTAGTTACAGGCGATGCTGATGCGTTATTAAGCCGCTTACAAAGTGAAGGCGATTTAAGCCCAGCCGATATTTTAATCACTACCGACGCTGGTCGCTTACACCGTGCTAAAGATGCTGGGGTTTTACAAAGCATTAGTTCTCCTGTGTTAGAGCAGAAAATCCCTGCACACTACCAAGATACTGATAACCAATGGTTTGGCTTGTCATTACGAGCTCGCCCTATTTTTTACAATAAGGCCGCAATCGACCCTAAGCAGCTAAGCACTTATGAAGCCTTAGCTAAGCCTGAGTTTAAAGGTAAGATCTGTATTCGCTCATCAGCTAACATCTATAATCAATCACTAATCGCCTCAATGATTGCCGCTGATGGTGAAAAAGCCACTTTGGAGTTTGCCAAAGCCCTAGTGAAAAACTTCGCGCGCCCACCTACAGGCGGTGACCGCGATCAAATAAGCGCGGCGGCTAATGGTATCTGCGACATTGCCGTGGCTAATACCTATTACTTTGGTGGCATGACGCTAAGTAAAAACGTCAGCGAATTGGCAGCCGCTGACAAAGTAGCCATCTTTTGGCCTAACCAAGAAGGCCGTGGTGCACATGTAAATATTTCAGGTGCGGGCGTGGTTAAAACTGCCAAGAATAAACAACAAGCAATCCAGCTCTTAGAGTTTTTGGTCAGTGAGAGCTCACAAGCTTGGTACGCCAACGCTAACTTTGAGTACCCAGTAGTTGCAGGTGTTAATGCCAACGACACTCTGCAGTCTTGGGGCAGCTTTAAAGCCGACACCGTTAACCTAAGCCGTTTAGGCGAACTAAACCGCCAAGCCGTTATTATTATGGATAAAGCCGGTTGGCGTATGGTTACAAGCTCTGCCGTGGCACTTATGGCCACTGTTGATTATTGTAGCCATTTTACTCACTCCAATTATTGCTGTTCTAAGCAGTTTTTTTCAAGGTGCAGCCCCTAGCTGGCCGCACTTAGCTGAGACTGTTCTGTGGCAATACACCCTCAACTCCATTTACTTAGTACTGGGCGTGGGTTTTGGGGTGCTAGCGCTTGGAGTAAGTAGTGCGTGGTTTGTTGCCCGCTTTGAATTTTTCGGCCGTCGCCAGTTTGAATGGTTACTACTGTTACCACTGTCAATGCCCGCGTATATTATTGCCTACACCTACACCGGTATTTTAGACTTTTCCGGCCCTGTCCAAAGCTTTATTCGTCAGACGTTTTCTGTTGGTTATGGCGACTACTATTTTCCAGAAATTCGCTCTATTGGCGGCGCTATTATTATGATGTCGCTGGTGCTCTACCCTTACGTTTACCTACTGGCGCGCATCAGTTTCAAAAACCAATCACAAAGCTTGGCCGACGCAGGTAAAACCTTAGGCCTTAACCCTTGGCAGAGCTTTTATCGCATTGCCTTGCCCGTGGCTCGCCCAGCCATTATTGCCGGTACGGTGCTGGCACTGATGGAAACTCTCGCCGACTATGGCACAGTGCAATATTTTGGCGTAAGCGTTTTCAGCACAGGGATTTTTAGAGCTTGGTTTGGTTTAGACGATGCTTTAGCCGCCAGACAACTGGCCAGCGTGCTGCTTGTTATGGTGTTCGCCCTGCTGCTGTTAGAAAGATTAGCCAAGAGCAAAGCCAGCTATAGTATCTCTGGAAGCTCAAAGAACAGTTCAAGGCGCACGCTACCACCCTTACACAGTTTTCTAGTTAGTTTTTGCTGCGGCTTATTACTATTTTTTGGGTTTTTATTACCCTTTATGCAACTACTGTATTGGGCCTTGTTTGAAAGCACCAAAGGCTTTGATCAAGAATACTGGCAACTATTAAGTAACAGCTTGAAACTGGCTGGCACCACCAGCTTTTTAACCGTTTTATTGGCGCTACTGCTTTGCTACAGCCAACGCTTGTGGCCCAGTAAACTATTTAATGGTGCTGTCTTTACTGCCGGTTTAGGTTATGCCATCCCCGGGACTATTATAGCCGTCGGTGTAATGGCGCCATTCTCTTGGCTTGATCACGCTGTCCATGGCTTCTTTAAAAACTTCAGCGATATAAATACCGGTCTGCTGTTTTCTGGTACCTTGTTTATTCTAGTGTTTGCTTATATGGTGCGCTTTTTAGCGGTGGCACTGGGTAATATTCAATCTGGCCTGCTCAATATCCATGCGAGCATAGATGATGCCGCCAAGAGCTTAGGTTACAGCCCTTGGCAGAGCATTACTAAAATCCACTTACCGTTACTGCGCCCTAGTCTTATCAGTGCGGCGCTACTGGTGTTTGTTGACACCCTGAAAGAGCTGCCAGCAACCTTAGTGCTGCGGCCTTTCAACTTTAATACTCTTGCCGTCAAAAGCTTTGAGCTGGCAAATGACGAACAACTGGCCAATGCTGCACCCTCGGTCATTACCATTGTGCTTATTGGTTTAATACCCGTCATTCTTTTAAATACATTTATGCAACGCAGACAAAATTAATTCGCCATGCTTAACGTTACCGACATCTGCTTACAGTTTTCCGACACACCGGTGTTGAAGGAAGCCAGCTTCACTTTAGAGCATCAGCAAGTTGCTTGCCTGCTAGGCGAATCAGGCTGCGGTAAAACCACGCTATTACGCGCCATTGCTGGTCTAGAAAAACCCAGCTCGGGCAGCATTACTCTGGCTGACAGCACCTTAAGCGATAACAATTGTTTTTTACCAACTGAGCAACGAGGTATTGGCTTCGTCTTTCAGGACTATGCGTTATTTCCCCATTTAAGCGTGGCTGACAATATTTGTTTCTCTTTGAAAAACAAAAGCAAACAGCAGCGCCTGCAAACTTTGCAAGAAATGGCAGCGCTGGTAGCACTGGAAGACCAACTGCATAAATACCCAGAACAACTTTCCGGTGGTCAGCAGCAACGTGTCGCTATTGCCCGTGCTTTAGCCAACAAGCCTAAGTTGTTACTGTTAGATGAGCCGTTTTCACACTTAGACGTTTACCTGCGTGAAAGCCTAGCCCATGAGCTGCGCCAACTTATAAAGCAACAGGGCGTAATGGCGCTGATGGTCACCCACGACCAACAAGAGGCTTTTGCATTTTCAGATAAAATTGGGGTAATGCACCAAGGTCGCATCGAACAATGGGGCAGCGCTGAAGATATCTATCAAAAACCTGCTACCGACTACACCGCGCAATTTATTGGTGAAGGCAGCTTGTTTAATATTGAGCAGTTACCCGACAGCTTATTACAAGCACTGCCAGAGCACCTAAAACAACCAAGCAGCAAGTTACTGTTGCGCCCAGAAAGCTTCTATATTTCTGATAGCAGTACGATGACAGCGACTACTACCGCTACCGTTACCCAACTACGCTTTCGTGGCGCCTATCAGCTGGTCTACGCCACTATTTCTGGCAGTTTTGGCCCCCTCACCGTTTGCTTTCATAATCAAGGCGCCAGCCTTGCGTTAAACAACTGCATAGAACTCGGTATTTGCAGTCAAAACTGCCACAGTATTTCCTAAAAAATACTGTTGTATTGATAATCATTATCATGTAAATTGCACCCTTTATTGCAAACCATTATCATTTACATTAAGGGGTTCACTATGAGTAAACGCATTTTAGCACTTGCTGTTGCTGTGGCAGCCACAAACAGCACCTTCGCCCAAGAAAAAACAATTGACACCGTTACCGTTATTGGCAGCGTCGAAAATGCACAACAACTACCGGGCTCAGCATCGTTAATTTCTAGCGATCAAATGCAAACACAGGCCGTCACCGACATTAACCAAGTACTAAAAACAGTACCAGGCGTCTATATTCGTGAAGAAGATGGTTTTGGTTTACGTCCAAATATTGGTATTCGCGCAGCCAGTGGTGGCCGCAGTGCCAATATCACCTTGATGGAAGATGGTGTGTTAGCCGCCCCCGCGCCTTACTCAAACCCTGCTGCTTATTATTTCCCGACAACTACCCGCATTAACTCAATCGAAGTATTAAAAGGTGCACCTTTGTTACGTTACGGCCCACAAACAGTAGGCGGCGCAGTTAACTTGGTTTCAACCCCTATCCCACTTAATAACAGTGGCCGCGCTCTGTTTATGGTCAACGAACGCAACTCAACGGATATGTTATTAAACTATGGCGGCACCTCTGGCCAATGGGGCTATATGCTCGAAACCGTACAGCGTAACTACAACGGTTACAAAGAAATCGACCGCAGTGCTCAAGACACAGGCTTTGATATAGAAGACTATGTTGCCAAAGTTTCTTGGGAAGATGAGCGCAACTTAGTCTTATTAAAGCTTCAACATTCCGCAGAAAACTCGCGTGAAACCTACACCGGTTTAACGGATGCTGACTTCAAAAAAGATCCAAACCGTCGCTATGGTATTACCGCCATGGAAAACATGGATAACGATCACGATGGTATTAACTTAAGCCATACGTTTGATTGGTCACCTACCCTAAGCTCAACCACTACTGTTTACCGTAATGAGTTCAATCGTGATTGGTTTAAAACAGGCAAATCAAAAGACTATATTAACAACGCTAATACTGGCTCTGTTGCCGACCAGAACATCTTAGATGGTACTGCGGATGTTTTAGGGTTGGAATATCTGCACGGTAATCGTGCTTACCGCTCGCAAGGCATTCAAACTAACTTTAACTGGCTGCTAGGTGATCATTCCTTAGATATTGGTGCTCGCTTACATAAAGATGAGACGGATCGTTTCCAGCCTACAGAGCTGTTCGACCAACTTAACGGTGCCTTAGTAAACCGCCGCGCTAAAGCAGGTGAAATTAAAGGTGGCAACAATCGCCTTGAGAAAGCTGACGCAATAAGCCTATGGGTGGTTGATAACTTCCAAGTGACAGATGACCTATTGGTAAACTTTTCTGCGCGCATTGAAGATGTAAAAACCCAACGTGATGAGTACGATAACAGTGCGCGTGCAGCCTCAGCTGGTAACAAAGTAAAGAAAAATGATTACACAGAGTTTATGGCAGGTGTTGGTGCAACTTACAGCATTAACGAAAATTGGCAAGTATTAGCGGGCATTCATCAGGGCATGACCCCGTTAGATGCTGGCGCAGAAAACCAAGAACCAGAAACCAGTGACAATGCTGAGCTAGGCTTTCGCTTTCAACAATCGGGTTACTATATAGACAGCATTGCCTTCTACAGCGACTTTAAAAACGCCGTTGAGCTATGCTCTATTGCCAACCCATGCAGTAATAACGCAACCTCAGGTAACTTAGCGGTCGGTGGTGCTAAAGTGTCCGGTTTAGAACTAAGTGCGGGTAAATCTTTCGTAACCAACAGCTTAACCCTACCTATTGAGTTAACTTACACTTACACCAAAGCAGAAACCAAATCTAATGGTGGTGCTGTCGGTGGGTTAACCTTTAAAGACATTCCTGAAAACACCGCCAGCATTCGCGCAGGTATCGAGCACGCTAACGGTTGGAATAACTACTTAATAGCTACCTATATCGATGAAACCTGTGCAGTGAATGGCTGCAACAAAACTAACAATAGTTTTGATACAACAGAAGTCTTAACTACTGTTGACTTGGTTTCACGCTACCAGCTTAGCTCTGGCCCTGAAGTGTTTATCAAGGCAAGTAACATTTTCAATGATCAAGAAATTGTTTCGCGCAGCCCTTATGGTGCACGTCCTAATATGGAACGCACCATTAGCTTAGGCATGGACTACCGCTTCTAATAACCAACAATAAAGTAAGGAGAAAAACCTCCTTACTTTAACTTCAGCTAACGTTTTAACACTACTCGATAACGTGCTTTACCAGCTTCCAAGTGCTCAATGGCCGCATTCACTTCTGCCATAGGAAACACCTCTACTTGAGGCTGAATATTATGGCGCACGGCAAACTCTAGCATCTGTGCCATTACCGCAGGACTACCTACGGGCGAAGACGAAATAGAGCGTTGTGCTTCCATCAATGCCATGATATTCACTGGCACCGCTGCTAATAAAGCCCCAACAAAATGCAAACGACCCTTAGGACGCAATGTTTTCACAAAGTCATGCCAAGGTAGACTGACGTTGACGGTCACTATGATAAAATCAAAGTAATTCTTAGCACCTTTGATATCATTTTTATCGGCGGAATTTAAGGTACGACTAGCACCCAGTGCCAATGCTTCTGCGCGTTTAGCTTCGGTTGAAGTGAACGCAGTTACTTCACAACCCCACTTGCTTAAAAACTGTATGGCCAAGTGCCCTAAACCACCAATACCCACTACTGCTACGCGGTCGGTCGGCTTGATATCAAACTGCACTATTGGATTGAAAACAGTAATACCACCGCAAAATAAAGGCCCAGCCACTTCGCTCGACAACCCTTCAGGAAGCTTTACCACACTGGTTGCTTGCGCCCGCACTTTATCGGCAAAGCCACCGTGGTGTTGAATAATGGTCGCCTGAGCGTCGTCACAGAGATTATGGTCGCCACCTAAACAAGTATTGCAGTGATTGCAGTAACCGCTGTGCCAGCCTAAACCAACTCTGTCGCCTACTTTAAACTGGCTAACTTGGCTACCGACAGCATTAATACGCCCTGCAACTTCGTGCCCAGCGATTAATGGATACTGACTCGCACCCCACTCGTTGTTCAGCATGCTCAAATCACTGTGACACAAGCCGCAATACTCCACCGCAATTTCAACTTGGTCGTCAGCCAGTACTCCTGCATCGTATTCGTAAGGCTGCAGTTTTTCACCAGCAGCCATGGCTGCGTATGCTTTAATCATAAATAAGTGCCTATTTTTTAATTGAGAAATTTATTCTAGCGATCACTATACAGCCTTAGAATTTGGATTAGCTATTAGTTTAATTGCAACAGACCGTTAGTAAGTGTTGCTATTTGACAGCGCGAATACCGCCAAAAATTAGTCAGCACTAAAGAAGGCTGTTAGAATACGCCCCTCGATTTATCTTGGAGTGCATCTGTTGAGTATTTCTTACGTTGCATCATCAAAATTACCTACCCCTTTCGGCACATTCACTATGCATGGTTTCGAAGACAGCGAAACCGGTAAAGAGCATATTGCTTTGTCTATGGGTGATATCAGCTCGGGCGAACCTATCCTTACGCGCGCCCACTCTGAATGCCTAACTGGGGATGCCTTGTTCAGCTTACGCTGCGACTGTGGCTTTCAACTGGAAGCTGCTTTAAAAGCGGTAGCGGAAGCTAATTGCGGTGTGGTTTTATACTTACGCCAAGAAGGGCGTGGCATTGGCTTATTGAACAAAATTAAAGCCTATAACTTGCAAGATCAAGGGGCTGATACTGTCGAAGCTAATGAACGCTTAGGCTTTGCTGCTGATATGCGTAATTACTCTATGTGTCAGCCAATGCTGGAACACTTAGGCATTAAGCATATTCGTTTAATGACGAACAACCCGCGCAAAGTACAAGCTTTATCTGAAGCCGGTGTTGATGTGGTTGAACGCGTACCATTACAAGTGGGTCGTAACCCGTTCAATGATGGCTACTTAAACACTAAAGCATCTAAGCTTGGCCACTACTTACCGCAGCCACCCAAAGCGCCTCTAGTCACCCATCAGGACGACTAGTTAAATATTTGTTAGCCTCTGCTCAATAGAGGCTAAAATGCCTACCGCATCCAAACCACACTCTGCATATTGCTCTGTCGGTGACGCATGATCGATGTAACGATCAGGAATCCCTAGGGTTAAAACATTGCTATGTACGCCAGCATTCGCCAACACTTCTAACACCGCACTGCCTGCCCCACCTTGAATAGCGCCATCTTCTAGCGTAACTAATAAATCATGAGTACGCGCCAGCTCAAGCACTAACTCGACATCCATAGGCTTAACAAAGCGCATATCCACCAGCGTAGCGTCTAGCGTAGCAGCAACGCTTGCCGCTTGTGTGTATGGTGCGCCAAAGGCCAGTAACGCCAACTTTTTACCTTGTCGACGTATTACGCCTTTACCCAGTGGTAGTGCTTGCAGCTCTGGCTCTAATGCCACGCCCGAACCTTTGCCTCTAGGGTAACGTACCGCCGCTGGGCCGTTATACATATAACCAGTATACAGCATCTGACGACATTCATTTTCATTCGATGGCGTCATCACCACCATATTAGGAACACAACGTAAGTAGCTTAAGTCGTATACGCCATGATGGGTGGGGCCGTCTTCGCCCACCAAACCGGCACGATCAATGGCAAACAAAACGTCTAAATTCTGCAGGGCAACATCATGAATCAATTGATCGTAAGCACGCTGCAAAAAAGTGGAGTAAATAGCGACAACTGGCTTAGCTCCTTCGCAAGCGAAACCCGCAGCCAAAGTGACTGCATGCTGCTCGGCAATAGCGACATCGAAATAGCGCTTGGGAAATTCTTTAGAGAATCGCACCATATCCGAGCCTTCACGCATGGCTGGGGTTATCCCCATCAAGCGTTTATCGACTGCCGCCATTTCGCACAGCCACTGGCCAAATACATTGGAGTAAGTAAGGCCGGGGCTGCTCGCTTTGGTGTTCACACCTCTTAAGGCGTGGTACTTAATAGGATCGTCTTCAGCTGGCACAAAGCCTTTGCCCTTACGGGTAATCAGATGCAGTATGCGCGGGCCTTTGAGCTGCTTTAAATTATTCAGAGTACTGACTAATTCGTCGATATCATGGCCATCGAGTGGGCCATAATAATTAAAACCAAGTTCTTCAAAAATAGTGCATGGGGCTACCATGCCTTTCATATGCTCTTCTGTTTTGCGGGCAAATTCCCAAGCAGCAGGCAACACTTCTAATACGCGCTTACTGCCAGTGCGTAAGTTAGAGTAAGTGGGGCTAGACCAGATACGCGTGAAGTATTTATTAAGTGCACTGACACTGTTAGAAATCGACATGTCATTATCGTTTAAGATAATTAACAGGTTGGCTTTTTCACGACCCGCATGGTTTAGCGCTTCAAACGCCATACCGGCGGTCATGGCTCCATCACCGATAACTGCCACCACTTGGCGATCATCGTCTTTGGCTTGTAATGCTAACGCCATGCCTAAAGCCGCGCTAATAGAAGTACTGGAGTGGCCGACGCCAAAGGTATCGTATTCACTTTCAGAACGAAGATTAAAAGCAGACAAACCATCTTTACTGCGAATACTTGGCAGTTGCTCTCTACGCCCTGTCAATATTTTATGCGGATAAGCTTGATGGCCGACATCCCAAACCAAGCGGTCTTCGGGTGTATTAAACACATAATGTAAAGCAGCGGTAAGCTCTACCACGCCTAAACCTGCTGCAAAGTGTCCACCGGATTGATTAACGCTGTACAATAAATACTCGCGCAACTCTGCACAAAGTTGAGGCAGCTGCTCGCTCTCTAACTTTCGCAAATCACTTGGAACTTCAATACTATCCAGCAAAGGGGTATTGGGGCGGGTGTTGGGTATATCGGTAAAATTCATTGGCTTACATCAGCAAATACAGATTAATCCACCTAGGGTGAAGCAAGTGCAGTATTCTACCGATTGTTAGGCCTAATGAGTAGTACATTCAGGTACTGATGAATAATCCACTAATCGAGACAGCAAAAGCCGTAGAACTTCTAGTTCAGCAGCTGCCTTCAAAGGCTAATTGTCAGCCCCGTATCTATTAATAATTAATGATCTCTATTAACTATGTAGTCCGCTAGCTTTATCAAGGCGTCTGAGTCTGTATTCAGGTCTCTGATGGCTTTCTGAGCTTTATCAATTAATTCAAATGCTTTGCTGCGCGCGCCTTCTAGACCTAACAAAGCTGGGTAAGTAGGTTTGTTATTGGCTTGATCCTTGCCTTGGCTTTTACCTAATGTGGTGGTGTCACCCTCGACATCAAGTACATCGTCCCAAATCTGAAAAGCCAAACCAATGGAGTCGGCATACAGAACCAAAACCTGTTTCTGTGCTGCATTCACAGAACCCTGAATAGTACCGCTAGCACAAACAGCCCCCATTAATACTGCAGCACGAATTAGTGCTCCCGTTTTATTACGGTGCATGGCTTCTAACTCAGTCAAACTCATGGCTTTATCGACATGATTTAAGTCGGTACTTTGACCGGCGACCATACCTGCACCACCAGCAGCGGGAGCTAATATTTGAATTAGCTGCAAGCGCTGCTCTATGGTTAACTCTTGGGCGTTGGCCAACACTTCAAAAGCAGCAGTAAGTAAACCATCACCGGCTAAAATGGCGTTGGCTTCGCCATAAACCATATGACAAGTTGGCTTACCACGGCGCAGATCATCATCATCCATGGCCGGTAAGTCATCATGCACAAGGCTGTAGCTGTGAATCATTTCGATGGCAACGGCAGCCGCGTCAGCCTGTTCTAAACTGGCGCCTAAGGCTTCAGCGGTAGCGTACACTAAAAAAGGACGTAAGCGCTTACCCCCATTTAACAAGCCATAATGCATGGCTTTGGCTAAGTGTTGGTCGGCTATGTTAAGGGAGGCTAACTTCTGTTCTAACTGCTGCTCGATGCGCTGCTGTATGCTAGCCAACTGCTGCTGAAGCATTGTTAGTCGTTCTCTTCAGTAAAAGGTTGAGCAACGCTTTCGCCGTTTTTTTCTAACAAAACTTGTACGCGCTGCTCGGCTTTTGTTAGCGCTTGCTGACACTGGCGTGTTAAGGCAACCCCTTGCTCAAAAGCCTGCAAAGAATCTTCTAAAGACAGCTCACCACTTTCCATACGCAACACCAGTTGCTCCAAATCGGTTAAAGCGGTTTCAAACGAAAATTGTTCGGTTTTTTTGCTCATTTACACTACCCTTTTCTAAGGCGATCACACTAACGCCAAGCAAGGCGTTGGTCAATGGCGGCTATTTTACTCTTTCATTTTTAGCGTTAGTTTTTTATCAACTTCGACTTGCAGGATTTTTTTAATTTTAAGTTATACTGCTGCATTTAGCCCATTCAATTAAGTACTATCACTATGCCTCGTATTTATTACCCTGCGTCTTTAGCTATCGACTCTGTTTATAACTTAGACGCCGATAACGCTGCTCACCTAATAAGAGTATTACGCTTAACCGATGGCGATCAAATTGAAGTCTTTAACGGCATTGGCGATGAATACGCGGCCACGCTATGTGACGTACAAAAGAAAAGTGCTGCGTTTAAAATACAACAACTAATTCGCCAAGAAGAAAAGCCAGCACTTACTATCAACTTAGGGCAAGTAGTCTCTAAGGGCGACCGTATGGACTTCACCATTCAAAAAGCGACTGAGCTTGGGGCAAGTGAGATCACACCCCTATGGAGTGAACGCTGTGAAGTACGTTTAAAAGGCGAACGCCTAGAGAAGAAAATGCAGCATTGGCAGAACATTGCTATCAGTGCCTGTCAGCAAAGTGGGCGCTGCTGGGTTCCTACTATCAACCCACCACAAGATTTTATGGATTGGGCTAAACACAATAAAGATGATGTGCGTTTATTAATGCACCCCCACCAGCAACAACCATTAAGCCAATACGCTCAACCGCACAGCGTTGCTTTATTAATAGGGCCTGAAGGTGGTTTTAGTGAAGATGAAGTAACACAAGCCATTGATGCTGGCTTTACTGGCCTTTGCCTCGGCCCACGCATACTACGCACAGAAACGGCCAGCTTAGCGGCCATCAGTGTGCTGCAATATGCGTGGGGAGACTTCAACAGCTAAAACCCTGCCCACCGTTTTGTCAGTCTTATTTAGCGGCTTTCAGCGCTTGTTCGATATCGGCAAGGATATCGTCTATGTGCTCAATACCAATACATAAGCGCACTAAGTCACGGCTTACGCCTGCAGACGCCAACTCTTCATCATTCAACTGACGGTGAGTGGTTGAAGCCGGATGTGAAGCCAAGCTCTTAGTGTCACCAATGTTCACCAAGCGCTTAATCATTTGCAACGCATCAATAAACTTAGTACCGGCTTCGATACCCCCTTCAATACCAAAGCTTAAGATTGCAGAAGGCTTGCCATTGACTACTGTTTTAGCAATTTCGTAGTACTTGTTGCTTGGTAAACCTGCGTAATTCACCCAGTTTACTTGGGCGTGCTTTTCTAAGTACTCAGCTACTTTCTGTGCGTTTTCCACGTGACGGTCCATACGCACCGCTAAGGTTTCTAAACCTTGGATAATCAAGAACGAGTTAAATGGTGACAACGCCGCACCCATGTTACGCAGAGGCACTACGCGTGCGCGAGTAATATAAGCAGCTGCGCCGACATCAGCGTAAATGATACCGTGGTAAGAAGGATCAGGCTCATTGAAGCGTGGAAAACGTGGGTTGTCTTTCCACTGAAACTTGCCCGAGTCAACAATAGCACCGGCAACTGTAGTACCGTGTCCGCCAATGTATTTTGTTAGAGAATGCACAACGATATCGGCACCAAACTCAAAGGGACGGCATAAATAAGGAGTGGCGACTGTATTATCCACAATAACGGGGACGCCATGCTTGTGCGCCATCGCAGAGATCGCTTTAATATCAACTATGTTACCAGCAGGGTTACCGATAGACTCACAGTAAATTGCTTTGGTATTGTCATCAATTAAGGCTTCTAAGGCCGCAACATCGTCGCCATCTGCCATACGCACATCAATACCATACTGCGGCAAGGTGTGAGCAAATAAATTATAGGTGCCACCGTAAATTTGGCTAGTACTAACAATGTTATCACCAGCACGGGCGATGGTTTGAATAGCGGCGGTAATTGCTGCCATTCCAGAAGCAAAACATAAAGCACCAACACCACCTTCCATAGTCGCTAAACGCTCTTCAAGAATACCAGTGGTCGGGTTCATAATACGGGTGTAAATATTACCCGGCTCTTTTAGGTCGAATAAATCCGCACCGTGCTGAGTATCACGAAAAGAGTAAGAAGTTGTTTGGTAAATAGGTACAGCCACTGCGCGAGTGGTTGGGTCTTCGCTAAAGCCAGCATGAATGGCTTGGGTTTCAATTTTCATGGTAGTGTCCTTATGGTAATAAATACTAGGCAGCAGTTTAGAAAGCCTAGCGCTCAGTGTCTAGGCCGTGTTTTTCTTTTTAGCTTTCTAAACTTATACTGCGCATAATTGAGCTAATCAGAGCAACACTATACAGCAGCTGGGTTGCGATGCTGTTATATCATTATTACTAGTACTGGTGCTTCTAAGCTTAGATCCACTTCGTCTAATCATTTCCTGCTTATACTGTTAAACGGAAAAATTTAAATCATGACTAAACGTAAAGTCGCTTATGTATGTACCGATTGCGGTGGCGAACATGGCAAATGGCAAGGCCAGTGCAGTGAATGCCAGCAGTGGAACACTCTCAAAGAATTTGTCGTCTCTGCCGCCAAGCCCTCTGCACGTAACCAAGCGCTAAGCGGTTATGCTGGTGCTGCCAGTGCACAAAAGATACAGCTTTTAGCCGATGTTGATTTATCCGAGATGCCCAGAATAAAAAGCGGCATGCTCGAGTTCGATCGAGTGCTGGGCGGTGGCCTAGTACCGGGCAGCGCCATCCTAATTGGTGGCCACCCAGGTGCTGGTAAATCTACCTTGCTGTTGCAAACCATGTGCGCTTTAGCAGAAAGTATGCCTGCTCTTTATGTTACTGGAGAAGAAAGCCTACAACAAGTCGCCATGCGTGCCAAACGCTTAGGCATGCCAACTGACAAGCTTAATATGCTCAGTGAAACCAATGTCGACCGCCTTTTACAGTTATTACAACAACACCAACCCAAAGTGGTGGTGATTGATTCCATTCAGGTAATGCATTTAGAAGGGATTGAGTCTGCCCCGGGCAGTGTCTCGCAAGTGCGTGAAAGTGCTGCCGCACTTACCCGTTATGCCAAACAAACCGGTACGGTATTATTGTTGGTTGGCCATGTCACTAAAGACGGCTCTTTAGCAGGACCCAAAGTATTAGAGCACATGATCGACTGCTCTATCATGCTAGAGGGAGATGGTGACAGCCGTTTTCGTACGCTGCGCGGCATAAAGAACCGCTTTGGTGCAATCAACGAACTGGGTGTATTCGCCATGTTAGAAACCGGCCTAAAAGAAGTGAAGAACCCCAGCTCTATCTTTTTAAGCCGCAGTGAAAAGCCTTCATCGGGCAGTGTGGTGATGGTGATATGGGAAGGTACTAGGCCATTACTGGTTGAGATACAAGCCTTAGTTGACGACAGCCACTTTGGCCACCCTAAGCGTGTTGCGGTGGGCTTAGACCAAAACCGCTTGAATTTATTATTAGCTGCTATGCATAGACACGGTGGTATTTTACTGGGCGACCAAGATGTTTATATCAACGTAGTCGGCGGCGTCAGGGTAACAGAAACAGCGGCAGACTTAGCCTTATTAATGGCAGCACTTTCTAGCTTCCGCGATAAACCCTTACCACAAGATTTAATCGTCTTTGGTGAAGTCGGTCTATCTGGTGAAATTCGACCCGTACCTTCAGGCCAAGAGCGTATACGTGAAGCCGCTAAACATGGCTTTAAACGGGCTATTGTGCCAAAAGCCAACGCCCCACGTAATGAAATAGAAGGCATGCAGGTAATTGCAGTAGAAACTTTGCAGCAAGCATTAGAACAATTTTAAAAACAGGCTGTTTACACAGGAAAATTGTCGCTAATGCCTTTGTTGAGATGGTCTTTTACACTCTCTATAGCAGCATAGTGCGCTAATCACAGGCATAATGGCTGCGCTTAGCTTGCCAGAGAACACCGATGAATTATTCTTTTCTTAATCGTTACCTTTTTAACCCCGAGAAAATACGAGGGAGTAAATCCCTACGTTTCTTGGGTGAAACTATCAATGCACCCAACATGTGGTATAGAAACCGTCACTATGTTGCGCGTGCCTTTGCCGTTGGCCTTTTTATAGCGATGATACCCATGCCTATGCAAATGCTGGCTGCGGCTTTACTGGCCATTCCCCTACAAGCAAATCTGCCGATTTCTGTCGGCCTAGTGTGGATTACAAACCCTATTACCACTCCACCTGTTCTTTATGCCAACTACAAACTTGGTGCTTGGCTGCTAGATACCCCGGCCATGCAAATGCCAGATAAAATAACCTTTAGCTGGGTTGTTGAAATCACCACAACTCATTGGCAGCCGTTGTATTTAGGCTCTATTGTTATGGGAATTTTATTAGCCGTCTTAGGGTATTTTGGGGTTAAGTATTATTGGAAATGGAAGACTGGAAGGAGTTGGACGAAGCGGGCGAGGGAGCGTAGTTTAAGGCAATAAAAACAAGCTAGCCATTGAAACTTATTACTGCAGAGATTGCCTCTGCAGTAATAAATACTTAATTAACCTTTAAAAGCCGCACCGTGATAAGCAGGACTTAACTCAACCACTGCTTCGATAAAGGCCTTAGCGTGTTCAGGATCAACAAACTGTTGAATACCATGGCCAAGGTTAAAGATATGACCTGTACCTTCACCGTAGCTGTCTAAAATACGCTTAACTTCTTTGCGGATCGCCGCGGGTGAACCGTATAATGCCGTTGGATCCATGTTGCCTTGTAAGGCAACCTTGCTACCAACACGTGCCTTAGCATCACCCATGTCGCAGGTCCAGTCGATACCTAGTGCATCAGCACCTGTATCTGCCATGCGCTCTAGCCATAAACCACCGCCTTTAGTGAACAGAATCACCGGCACTTTACGACCATCATATTCACGGATCAAACCATCAACGATTTTCTGCATATATTGTAATGAGAATTCGTTGTATGCAGCATCACTTAATGCACCGCCCCAACTATCAAAAATCTGTACTGCTTGCGCGCCCGCTTTGATTTGTTCGTTCAAGTAGTCAATAACAGAATCTGCAAGCATATCTAACAGGCCATGCATTACTTCAGGCTGGCTGTACATTAAACCTTTAACGTGACGGAAGTCTTTAGAAGAGCCGCCTTCAACCATGTAAGTGGCCAATGTCCATGGGCTGCCTGAAAAACCAATCAGAGGCACACGACCATTCAACTCACGACGAATCGTTTTCACAGCGTTTAGAACGTAGTCTAAATCGGAAACAGTGTTAGTTACTTTAATGCTATCAAGGTCTGCCTGCGAACGAATGGTCTTTCTAAACTTAGGGCCTTCGCCGGTTTCAAAATACAAACCTAAACCCATTGCATCTGGAATGGTTAAAATATCTGAAAACAAAATAGCAGCATCTAGTGGGTAACGGTCTAAAGGCTGAATAGTGACTTCACAAGCAAGCTCAGCGTTTTTACATAAAGACATAAAATCACCAGCTTGAGCGCGCGTCGCCTTATACTCAGGCAAATAACGCCCTGCTTGACGCATCATCCATACAGGTGTGCGATCTACCGGCTCACGCAATAATGCCTTTAAAAAACGATCATTTTTAAGTTCAGACATGAGTTACCCTAAAAGAGAAATTTAAAGAGGATGTAATGATAGCAAAGTTTGAATAAAATAGTTTAAGGATATTCTATACAGTAAAAAGCCCGCATTATGCGGGCAACGTATCTACTTTTAAAACATCAAACTATTTGAGAAGTAACGACAGCTTGGCACCGCCGCTTTCAGCTTTTAGAATTATGTCTTTAGGAAGGTCTTCTGGAACATAACTTACTACAAATATTTGACCATAGTCTGGAAGTGCCGTTATACCGGCTATCTTTATTGCTAGCTCACCAATATTGTTTTCAACTTCACCAGAAGAGCCAAATATTTTATAACCATTCCCTGTAACCGCCAATGTAGATTTTGAAGCTGGAATATTTCCATTTGCGTCTTGTAATACCACCCAGAAAACCCCACCAGTTGGTGTCAAACTGGGCGAACTAAATTCAGTACACCCAGTCAAATCAGCATTACAGTTTTCATAAAGTGTCATTTTTATTGAGTTAGCAAGCGACTGCACCAAACGAGCTTGGTCACGAACATGCATTAAACTTTCGCAATGACCCGCACCCTGAGCCTCTACTGAACACAAAGCCCCTTGATATCTTGTACTTTCAGCCGCTGTGTGCAAGCCGTCATTGTTGGTATCAACAAAATCTTCAACATTACGCCCACTACTTGTGTCTAGGTTTGCATTCCAGTTATCATCACGAAACGGCTCTGCAAAGGAAAGAAAGGGCTCCCCGTCATCAAATCTATTATTTCCATTAGAGTCTGTAAAGCCAGCTTCACCCATTGTATACGCTAAAATAGTAGTCACTCCTATTTGTTCATTAACAAGATTCAGGCTTGTATTATATTGACCTGGGCGAGCACCACCACTTTTCCAGACAGCAGTACACTGGCCTGCTTCTGTAATACAGTAAGACTGCATGGTGCCACTTTCTGCCATAAAATTAATCACCGTACCATCAGGTATAAAGTTACGAAATGCATCAGAAGCGGTGGCGGTTACATCAACCTGGACACCATCCATGTTAAAAGCACCAGGATTAAAGGTACTAAGAGAAATAGAAAACCCATCTTGGCGAGGTAAACCTGTAGTAATAGAAATAGGCTGTGAACTTGTTCTTAGCTTTGTCACCCCATTATTCGCTAAAGTGGTTGCAATTACCCCTGTTATCAAGTGTGTATCACCACTTTGCACAATAGCTGAAACTAAGCCCTCATTGTTAGTCAAGCCACTTGTCTTAGCTAACTCAACTCCACCAGTGTTTTTAGACAAACTAAAAGTCACCTCTTTATCTGATATTGGATAATTAGACTTATCAACCACCTTAAAGGTAACTGTGGTGGCCTGCGGCAACACCATATTAGCTATTGTGGATATTGATAATGCTGGTGATGCCGCTTCAACAAATGAAATACTACCTAACTCTGCTAACTCAACATTAACCTTACCAATTGCTGTATGCTTAAGTTCAGCATCGGCAAATAAGTTTGCACTAATGGTATCTTCACCAGAACAACCTTTAGCGGTATAAATTACACTCACACTTCCACTGGCAGTATTGATTTCTGGATTATTAAACTCGGCTTTAGCTGGCTGCGTCTCGGAACAAGTCGATGTAAACACCACTTTATAATTCTGTGAAACGATTTTCTTATTACCATTATCTTTATCAACAATATTTGCTGAAATTTTTGTTGTACCACCAGCACTCAACGCAGCCAGAGACAACTCCAGCTTACCTAGCTCAAAGGTAGCTTCTGTACCTGTACCCAACCTAGGGTTTTTTATCTCAGTACTGGTCGAGACATCACTATCGGGCGGGCTTTCTTCGGTCGTTCCGTTGTCTTGTCCATCGGTAACTCCACCATTTTCGCCAAACAGTGGCTTGTCTTTGCTACTGCCACCGCAGGCCGTTAGCAAAAATACCGCCAAGGTTAAAAGTAAATATTTTTTTATCATTCTTACAGCTCCGTAATGAGATCATCCCTAAGTTTGTTTAGACCGTAGAATAGCACTAGCGTAAAGTTTCTTGCACTATTTTTATGTCGCGTATCCAAGGTGATGCTTTTTTTAATTCTGCAGGCCATGTCTTTATAGTTTGACCTGCTGTTTTTTTATCTGCAAAGACACCAGTCACCACCACAAACCATGGCTTACCTTGGTTGCTAGTTTGGTAACTATATAAGTCAGTGCTTAATTGTCCCTGCCAATCTTGTTTAAACTTCTCTGCATTTGCTTGCTCGTAGGTACCAAAAAGCTGAACAACCAAACCTTGTCTTACGGCCAGTAATTTTTGCACATCATCCGACCTAACAGACGGTGCTTGAGCTTTTACTAACGGTTGTGGTTGTGGCTGAGGCTTAACTTGCTCGGCAACTATTGCTTTCACTTGAGCTGCAGCGGCCATCTCTACAGGCTCGACTGCTTGCTCTACAGCCAATTGCGTATCTTCTATTGTACTAATTTCAGGCAAATTCATTTCTGTTGCTTCGTCTTCAAAGAAGTTAAAGTCTGCGGACTTTTCTTTGCTCGGAAGAGGCAACCCGCGCAATACATCGGGTACTTTAATTTGATTTTCGGCTAACGTCACTTCTTGATTTTTACTTGGGTTGTAAAAATATGATAACGACAGGGCGACTAATAAGAAAAGCAGTGCAAACACATGAGTGATTGGAAAATATTCTTTTAAAGAGCTCTTACTCTTAGGCTTTTTGCGGATGGACGTGGCTCTAACATCCGTCTCTAAAAACAGGTCACCTGCTTGAAGTAGTAAAGAGCCGACGACACCTTTGCTATGCTGATAAATACTGGCGAACTCAGCTTCGCTTAAAGGCAGTGGCTGACTAGGGCTGTACACCTGTTGCAATAACTGTTGTGCGCCCTGCTCACTTAAAGGATGAATCTTTTGTACATGCACAGGCGCTTGATTTGCTGCACTTACTAGGTTCTCTTCAAAACCATTCAAACCAAATAGAACAATTGCTAGCCCTTCTGGTATTTGTGATGCAACTTCAGCAAGCTCATTTAATGTATCTGTATCAAGCTGTTCGGCTTGATCTATCATGATAATCAAAGATCTGCCCATTGCCGCTCTATGCTCGGCTTGAACTCTTAACAGCTCGATAGCCATGGTACGATTTTCGGGAATTGGCTGCTGTATTGCATCTCCGAGCCGGCGAAGAATAGCAGGTACGCCCAGCATAAGTGTGGCGTCTATTATTAGGATATCTTCTTGGTGAGTGCTGCTATAAAGCAGCTCATGAGCAAGTGTGGTTTTGCCACTTCCGTGCGCACCTGTCACTGCAATAAGCATTTTGCTGTAAAGAGCTAAGTGCTTAACAATATCTAATACTTGTTGCTGCTCTGGGATCAGAGTAATTGCAACGTTATCCATGCTCTTAGACAAGGTAACTGTTGGTTCGAATGCTTCTTCGTCAAGCATTTGCCTCTCCATCCCAACCTTCAGTATTGGTTTTAATAATTTAAATTTGACCTAACTGCTGGCCAGCTTCTAGTGTTTCTAACAACAAATTTTGCGGCGTCTCAGATGTAATTAAAGCCTTACCAATTTGTTCTAAAAGTACCAGTCGAATCCGACCGTCTAATACCTTTTTGTCCACCGCCATATGCTCTAAATACTGAGCTGCGTTCATGTTTTCTGGGCCAGCGACTGGTAAATTTGCGGTTTTGAGCAACTGGCGTAAATCATTTACTTCTGCAGCAGTTATATTACCCATGCGCCAACTTAGGTCGGCCGCTTGCAACATACCAACGGCAACTGCTTCACCATGAAGCCAGTTACCATAACCTTGTTCAGCTTCAATGGCGTGACCGAAGGTGTGGCCTAGATTTAAGGTGGCACGAATACCGCCTTCTTTTTCATCTTGCGCGACTACATCTGCTTTATTCTGGCAAGAACGCTCAATAGCGAAAGACAAAGCTTGTGCGGACTTTTGCATTAACTCAGTCATGTTTTCTTGAAGCCAGCGGTAGAACTCAACATCTGCTATAAGCCCATATTTAATAACTTCCGCCAAACCTGCTGAAAGCTCATTAGCAGGTAAGGTATTCAGCACGTCGGTGTCTGCTATTACCGCCTGCGGCTGATGAAAAGCACCAATCATGTTCTTTCCGAGCGGGTGATTAACTCCTGTCTTGCCACCTACTGATGAGTCCACCTGCGACAATAGAGTAGTAGGCACCTGTATAAAGTTAACACCACGCTGGTAAGTGGCGGCGGCAAAGCCGCACATATCACCCACCACACCACCACCTAATGCAATTAGGGTGGTCGTGCGATTATGCTTGTGTTTTAACAAGGCATCGTAAATCTTATTAAGCTCGGTGGTTGTTTTATATTGCTCGCCGTCATCTAACACAACAACATCAACCTGGATACCGGTTAACGCCTGCTGTACCTGCTCTAAGTAGAGCTTTTCAACCGAAGTATTGGTTACTATCAGAGCCTGACGACCTTTAATGTATGGCAAATACAACTCAGTTTTATTGATTAACCCTGCACCAATAAAAATAGGATAGCTGCGCTCAGCTAGTTCAACTGTAAGTGTTCTCATAATGAGCTTTGTATCTGCCTCTTAATTTCTTGCACCACCCAGCGCGGGCTGTGATGGTCTGTTTCAATAATAATATCCGCCACTTCGCAGTACAGTGGGTCTCTTTCTGCAAACAGGGCCTTCAACACTGCTTCTGGATCTTCAGTTTGCAACAATGGTCGATTTTTATCTTTTGAAGTGCGCTCTAATTGCTGCTTAACGGAGGTGCACAAATAAACTACCGTGCCTCTAGCACTTAGATGCTGACGGTTTATCTCGCGAGTTACCGCACCACCACCTGTAGCTAAAATTATGCTAGGAATTTGAGTTAGTTCATCAATTACTTGCTGTTCACGTTCACGAAAACCTGCTTCGCCTTCCATATCAAATATCCATGGAATATTCGCCCCGCACCTCTCTTCAATCTCCTTATCAGAATCATAGAAATCAAGAGCAAGATCAGCAGAAAGCAAACGGCCAATGGTGCTTTTCCCAGCACCCATTGGCCCAACTAAATATATTGAAGGTGAACGTGCCATAGTTAGTGATTCGCTAAAGAATCCTTAACTAATCGTGGTGTAATAAACACCAGCAACTCATTTTTTTCACTTGAGTGATTAGTATGCCTAAAGAGCGCACCAATCAAAGGCAAGTCTCCGAAAAATGGAGTTTTACTGATTGAGGTAATTTCCTCTGAACGGAAAATTCCACCCAGAACAACTGTTTCACCATTATTTACCAGCACTTGAGTCTGCACCGAGTTAGTATTGATGGTAGGCACACCTGTGCTGGTTATCTCACCAACTGAATCTTGATTGATTACTAGGTCCATAATGATGCGCTCGTCAGGTGTAATCTGCGGCGTTACTTGAAGCCTTAGTACCGCAGGCTTAAAAGAAACACTGGTAGCACCACTTGAGCTTGCTTCTTGGTAAGGGATCTCTGTACCGGACTCGATAGAAGCTGTTTGACCATCTGCGGTAATTACGCGTGGTTGTGAAACAATTTCTGCACGACCATCGGTTTCAATGGCCGATAACTCTAAGTCTAGTAAGTAGTCGCCTGCCTGATAACCAATTGCGAAGGAAGAAGCTGCGGGATTAACTGCGCCAAAGTTTACCATATTGGCTGCGCCAAGATCGATACCGCTGACATTTCCAGAATTACCACCAAATAAGATTTGGTTACCTTCAGCAATAGTTTGCTGCTTGCCACCAAAGTAGTTTGCAGTACCACCATTGTTTTTGTAACCAGCACCGCCCCATTTCACCCCTAGCTCTTTACCAACACTGGTACCTGCAACAACGATACGAGCTTCGATAAGTACCTGACGCACAGGCACGTCTAGCATGGTTATAACTTCACGTATTTTTTCTAAGTTACCAGCGGTGTCTTTCATTAATAAAGTATTTGTTCTTTCATCAACCACAGCCGAGCCTCGCTCAGACAGCAAACCCTGCTCAGTGGTTAGCAACTGAGACATTGCACTGGCTTTAGCATACTTCACACGGATGTACTCAGTTACCAATGGTGCCAGCTCTTCAACTTGACGCACGGCTTCTAATTCCATCTTTTCACGGGCAGCAATTTCTTCAGAGGGTGCTACTAATAATACAGAACCCATTTGTCGCTTATCTAGGCCTTTAGTTTTCAATACTAGGTCTAGTGCTTGATCCCAAGGTACGTTTTGTAGGCGTAAGGTGATGCCACCTTGCACTGAATCCGATGCCACTAGGTTTAGCCCAGTAAAATCAGCAATTAACTGTAGAACTGAACGCACTTCAATGTTTTGGAAGTTAAGCGACAGTTTCTCACCCGTATAGAAGAAGCTCTTAACAGCCTCTGCTTTCTTTTCTGCAGGTGGGTTAGTTACGTTAATTGAGAGCAACTTATCTGTTTGATAAGCTAAGTAATCAAAATCCTCGTTGATTGGCTCAATCACAATGCGAGTTGTATTTCCAACAGTACTGACATCAACGAAGCGAACTGGTGTAGAAAAATCAACAACGTCTAAACGACGACTTAAGTTCGCAGGTAACTGTACGTTTTCTAGTTCGGCGATTATACGTCTACCTTCGCGGGTAATGTTCGCACTAGCACGCGGGTCGCTTAACATAATTTGTATCTGGCCTTCGCCCAAGTCTCCACGGCGAAAGTCTACATTCACAACACGTGCATTTGCACCTAATGCTTCAGGGGCAGCAGTGGTTTTTGCTACGGCAGTAGTACTTACAACCGGCTGTATTTCTTGATTTTGACCAATGCGTAAAATCAAAGTGTTACCAGATACTTTTGTGGTATAGCCAACAGCACGATTTAAATTGATCACTAGTCGTGAGCGATCTTTCGCACTTACTAAAGTGGCGCTGCGTGTATTACCCATGCCAATATCATGACGTTTGCTGGTTAAAGCACTTTGAGTATTAGGTAAGTCAATTGCAATACGCGCAGGCTTTTCAATGGTATAGCCGGTTATTTCTGGCGGCTGGCCATCAAAGTCTAAACGTACCTCAGTTACATCACCTGACAAGGATGAAAAGTTAATATCTGTAATAGTCAAAGCAAAAGCTTTGCTTACCATTAAAGGTAAAAACAGGACCGGTATTGCCGTTATTATCAACTTAAATATTGCTTTAATCTTCATAGAGTTACTCTCCAACCAGTCCGTCAATTGCCAATGTTCTTGGACGCTCTATCCAGCCCCCCATTCCATTCGGCACAATTTCTATTAGCTGTATACGCTGTTCGTTTATATTAGTGATGCGGCCATGATTTTGCCCCATATAATCGCCTACTTTCACCCGCACAACACTATTATCACCGTCTTTAACAAGCGCCCACAACACGCTACCTTCCTTTTGTAGAGTTCCCATCATAGAGAGCACGCCTAAAGAGAAACGCTCTAAATGCTCTTTGCGACGATCACTTTCAGGGTGGATGTTTTTACCTTCTTTGCCAACAATATCTGCTTGCTCAAGTACCGGCAACTCAAAAGGAGAGCGTAACCCTGATGCGCTATAGCTAAAGTACTCATAAGGTTTGAATACAGGTATTGGCTCTATTCTTCCTCGCGGCTTATTCAGCGTCTCTTGCATAAACTGCTTTAAATCTGCGATATCTCTATCCGATGAGCAACCCATCAAAGAAAGCACTAGAGGTAATATTAGAAGAAAAGCTCTCATTTTCTTCCTCCTTTTCTGGCCGACACCGCATCTAGCTCACTACTGTATTGGTAGGTCTTGGCAAGAATGTTCATTTTCAGGTCTTTATTTTCATTGTTCAACCGCACAATAGCAAAGTCATGCAGTGTTACGATACGAGGCAATGATGCAACTGCTGAAACGAAAGCTCCCATTTCATGGTAACCACCAACCACTTCCATGCTTATCGGCAACTCACTATAAAACTCTGTGCGTATCATTGGTTGAGGATTCATTACATTCAGACTCAAACCCGCCCCTAAAGCAGCAGCACTGATGTCATCAATAAGACCAGGAACTTCGGTATCCCGAGGCAGTTGCTTTAACAGTGAGCCAAAAGTCTCTTCCATTTCATCTAGTTGAGCTTTATAGGCCTCTAAATTAGAAACTTGGAAAGCCTTACTTTCGAAATCCCTCTTAAGGGTGTCCTCTTTGCTATGGGCACTTTTCAACACTTCAATCTCATCGGCTATGACATAAATGTAACCACCCACGGAGATTAAGACAAAGAGCAAAGCGCAGAACACGGCCTTCCCAAATACCGGCCAAGAACCCATGTTCTCCCAGTCGATATTATTAAGGTCATCCAGCCGAAATTCTTTGGCTTTTGCCATTAACGCTTGAATGTCTAACTTATTTTTCTCTGCCATGATCTATTCCTTTGTCGCCCGAGGCTTGTCGCGCGTTAAAGTGACCTCAAATTCTTTTTCTTTATCACTTTTTGAATGCACCTTAACCAAGGCGGGATCAGTAAACCAGTCGGACTGATCAAAGTTACGCATTAATGCTGATACTCGGTTATTAGACTCACCAATCCCTTTCACAAGCACATGGGTATCTTTAATAGATACGCTGGTAAAATACAGCTCATCAGGAACGGCTCGCGCCATCTCATCAAATACGCGTACAATAATTGGACGATTACCCTGCAGCGCTTGAATCAACTCCATACGCTCAATAAGCATCTGTCGAGTTTCGCGCAGCTCTTTAATTTCTTTAATTTTAGCGTTCAGCACCTGAGTTTCTGCAACCACAAAATTGTTACGCTTATTCTGTGTTTCAATTATCTCTGTGAAATAGCCGCTGACTATATATAAGAGAAATAAGGCAGCCGCCACAACGAGACCTATCACCATAAAGAATTCTGTTTGGCGCTCTTTCCGTAGCGCTTGACGCCACGGGAGTAGGTTTATCTTTGCCATTAGTCAAAGCTCCTCATGGCAAGCCCACAAGCCACCATTAAAGACGGTGCATCTGCACTCAGCAGACCTGGGTTAACTTTGTTGGATAGTGTCATATTAACAAAAGGATTGGCAATCACGGTTGGAACACCAAGCTCATCCTGTACCATGTCAGCTAACAGTGGTATGGATGATGTACCACCAGCAAGGACAATATAGTCAACATCATTAAACTGACTTGATGAATAGAAAAACTGAAGAGCTCGACTAATTTGCTGTACAGTTGATCGACGAAACGGCTCTAGCACCTCGAGCTCATAATCATCAGGTAAATTACCTTCAATCTTTGCCCTATTTGCTTCCTCTTCACTAAGGCCGTAGTGGCGAGTAATATCTTCTGTTAGCTGCTTTCCACCGAACATCTGCTCACGCGTATAAATAGACTTACCTTCATGCATCACACTCAGGGTGGTCATAGTGGCACCGACATCAACAATAGCGATTGTTTCCGCATCATGATCGAGCTGTGGCAGGATTAGGCTAAAAGCACGTTCTGTGCAAAAAGCTTCAACATCAACTACGGCCACTTCGAGATTGGCGTATTCGACTGCGTCTTTACGACGCTCAACAGCTTCTGAACGACATGCCACTAGCACGACTTCAACCATTTCGCTGTCTGTACCTGATTTTCCTTGCACTTCCCAGTCAAGCGCAACACCTTCGTTGTCTTCTTGTGAGAATGGCAAATACTGATCGGCTTCGGCACGGATTTGAAAGTCCATTTCATCGTCATTTAGACTAGCGCTCATTTGAATATTTTTAATCATTGCAGTAGAACCAGGTACAGCTATTGCGGCACGCTTGGCTCCTGCTCTTGCACGAGTTAATACACGACGTACAGTTTCGCCAACCGCCTCGTCATTATTAATACTTCGCTCAACAATGGCATCCGCCGGTAAAGCTTCACTTGCGTAAGCTTCCACCTGAAATCGACCATTTTTTTGACTCAGCTCTAATACCTTTACTGAGGTTGAGCTGATATCTACCCCTAGCAAAGCCTTGCTTTTTTTATTAAATAGGTTGGCCAGCACTCAAAATCCCCTTGAATATCGTGAGCTTAGCAGAATAAGCTCATTCCGTTCCTACAATCAAAAAACATTATAATCATATTCCTATAAAAAGAACAAAAAAGCTTTATAATGCTCTACAGTGCATACTTACTGGGTTTTACAGGCTTTACAACTCTTTTCATGAAACATCTCAATTCTTTTTTATATTTCTTACTTTGGTTATCTGTTTCTTTGTCCACTGCGGCAGGGCTTTCCTTTGTAGGCGTGTACCTATATTTAGCTCCTAATCTGCCCGTGGTAGACGAGCTAAAAAATGTCGATTTGCAGACACCTTTAAGGATATATACCTTAGATGGAAAGCTGATCAGCGAGATCGGCGAAAAACGTCGTAACCCTTTGAATTATGATGAAATACCGCCCGTCTTTATAGATGCGTTATTGGCTTCTGAAGACAGCTCTTTTTTTGAACATAACGGCATTGATTTTAAGGGCTTAGCACGCGCTGTTTTCACCTTAGTTCGCACCGGCGAAAAGCGTGTTGGCGGCAGCACTATTACCATGCAGGTGGCCAAAAACTATTATTTAAGCTCTGAAAAAAGTTTTACCCGTAAATTTACAGAAATCATGTTGGCGCTTAAAATTGAACAAGATTTATCTAAAGAAGAAATCTTAGAGCTATATATTAATAAGATTTACTTGGGCAAACGCGCCTATGGTATCGAAGCGGCAGCACATGTCTACTTTGGCAAATCAATTAAAGACTTAAGTTTGGCTGAACTCGCCATGATTGCTGGCCTTCCACAAGCACCCTCGGCTGCCAACCCCATCAACAACCCCGCGCGAGCTTTAGCACGTCGTGAGTATGTTTTATCGCGCATGCTGTCCCTAGGTAAAATATCTAAAGACGAGTACGAGACAGCCGTTAGTGAACCGCTAGTAGCTTCATACCACGGCACGGCTTCTGAAGTTAGTGCTACTTATATTGCTGAAATGGTTCGCCAAGACATGGTAGAACGCTACGGCGATGACGCCTATATTAAAGGGTACAGTGTCTATACCACTGTAGATTCTGAGCGCCAAATAGCCGCTAACACAGCCATACAAAGAGGCTTGCTAAGCTATGATCGCGACCATGGCTGGCGTAAACCTTCCGCTATTGTTAGTTTTACTTATAAAGAAAGCGTCTCCACAGATAATACTACCCACAGCAAAAGCTCAAACCTAAAACAAGACATAGATTGGCCGGCGACCTATAAAGAGTGGTTAACATCATTATCGCAGCGGCCAACCATTGGCTTAATTAGCCCAGCTATCGTTTCTCGTATTGAAGAAGACGGTGCTTGGGTTTATTCCCAATCAGGTGAACACTGGCTGACTTTTGACAGCATGCTGTGGGCTAAGCCCTATATTAATCAAGATATTGTGGGTGCTGAGCCTAAATCTGTAGCAGAAATACTCAGCCCAGGAATGGAAGTTTGGCTTGAAAGCACTGAAGCTGGACCAGCGCTTGCACAAATGCCTGAGGTGGAAGGCTCTTTAGTTTCTATTAATCCTAACGATGGTTCGATACAAGCACTGGTTGGTGGCTTTTCAACCTTAAGCAACCAATTTAACCGTGCCATCCAAGCACAGCGCCAACCTGGCTCTGCATTTAAGCCTTTTGTTTATAGCGCGGCTTTGGCCAATGGCTACACCCCTGCAACCATCATTAATGACGCACCGGTTGTATTTGAAGATGCCGCCCTAGAAAGCACTTGGCGCCCGCAGAATAATAGCGGTAAGTTTTATGGCCCGACTCGCTTACGCGAAGCACTTTATCGCTCACAAAACCTAGTATCTATTCGTATTTTAAATCAGGTGGGCCCACACACCGCTATTAGGTTTATGCAAGCTTTTGGCTTTCCACGCAACAAGTTAAATGCTGACTTATCCTTGGCACTAGGAGCATCGGCAATTACTTCAATGGAGCTTGCTACTGGCTATACAGTTCTGGCTAATGGCGGCTACTCCGTTCAGCCTTATCTAATTAGTCACATAGAAGACGACAAAGGTAATCTTCTGTATGAGGCAGCGCCTGTCACTGTTTGCCCTGAGTGTATAGAAGAAGAATCCCGTGAAGATGATTTATTGTTTTTACCGGGTGAAAGTATGCAACCTGCCAACATTGCGCCGCGTGTGTTAGATGAACGCATTCAGTTTTTAATGGTGAGCATGCTTAAAGACGTCGTTAACCGAGGCACTGGCCGTCGTGCGCTGGCACTAAATCGTGATGATTTAGCGGGTAAAACAGGGACGACAAACGATCAAAAAGACGCATGGTTTGCAGGCTTTAACCCTGACTTGGTTACTACCGTATGGGTTGGCTTTGATCAAAACCGCACGCTAGGACGTTGGGCATTTGGCGCGAATACCGCTCTGCCTATTTGGGTAGACTATATGAGCCATGCCTTAAAGAACGTACCCGAGCACCCATTTGAACAACCTGCGGGGGTTATTAGCGTTCGTATTGATCCTGTGACTGGCTTATTAGCAACGCCCGGGCAAGGTAACGCAATCTTTGAGTTTTTCCGTGAAGAAAACGTACCCACAGAAGCAGCCCAACCAATAGGAAGCAACGAGGCTGATAGTAACTCTACTGCTATTCCTGAGCAGCTCTTTTAACTTAGCTGTTAGCCTGTTAAGTAGTATTCTTAATAAAAAAGGGTGCTGTACTTAGTACAACACCCTTTTTATTTTCAAACAAACAGTAAACTCTACCTAAATTACAACTCGACCTTAATCGAGCAACTTACCAGGGTTAACTATATTGTTCGGATCGAATACTTGTTTTATCGCTTTCATGTAAGTCATTTCTTCAGCAGATCTACTGTACTTTAAATAGGCTTTCTTGGTTAAACCTACGCCATGCTCTGCAGAGATTGATCCGTCATATTTCTCGACAATTTCCATCACCCAAGTCGAAACCTTATTGCAACGCTCGAAGAATTCTTCTTTAGCCAAGTTATCAGGCTTTAGAATATTCAAATGCAAGTTACCGTCACCAATATGACCAAACCAAATAATTTCAAAGTCTGGGTACTCGCGAGTTACTACTGCATCGATATCGCGCAGGAACGGTGCCACCTTAGAAGTAACAACTGAAATATCGTTTTTATAAGGCGTCCATTGAGAAATAGTTTCCGAGATACCTTCACGTAAATGCCACAGGTTAGCGGCCTGTGTTTCGCTTTGGCTAATAACACCGTCAACCACCCAACCTTCTTCCATGCAGCGCTCGAACTCGCTCATGGCAAGATCTAAGTCACTTTCAGCAATGGCCTCAAATTCAATCAGCGCATAAAAATCGGCACTGCCTTCGAATGGCTCAGGTAGATCATTATGTGCCAATACTTTACGCATGGCCTTGTCTGAAAAGAATTCAAATGCGGTTAAGCTCATGGCGTTTTGAAATTGATTCAAGACCTTCATTACATCGTCTAACTCGGGGATGGCCAGCACCAATACCGTCAAGTTCTTTGGTGGACGTGTTAGGCGCATGGTAGCTTCTGTTATAAACCCTAAAGTTCCCTCTCCACCGATAAACAACTGGCGTAAATCATAACCTGTGTTGTTCTTTAGCAGATCTTTGTTCAGCCTTAAGATATCACCCTTACCTGTGACCACCGTTAAGCCAGCAACCCAGTCGCGGGTCATGCCCCAACGGATCACCTTAATACCGCCGGCATTAGTACTTATATTTCCACCTATCTGACTCGAACCAGAAGAAGCGAAATCTACTGGGTAAAATAAATCTTGTTGCTCAGCGTACTCTTGCAGCTGCTGAGTAATAACGCCTGCACCGCACTTAACAGTGCGATCCATTTGGTTGAAGTCTTGAATTTGATTCATCTGATCAAAAGCTACTACTACTTCACCGTTGGTGGCCATAGCGCCGGCACTTAAACCTGTACGCCCACCAGAAGGTACTAATGCAATTTTGTGTTCATTGGCTAGCAGCACTAAGTCACGTACTTGTTCTGTTGTTTTAGGAAAAACGATAGCGCTTGGCTTAGGCGGCCAAACTTTGGTCCAGTCTTTACCAAAAGTGTTTAGCGAGTCTGCGTCTGTGCGTACTTTATCGGCACCGACAATCGCAACCAAATGCTCAATTAAGGCTTCTTGATTCATGGGATTTCCAAGCAATTTGAAATTAATTCATTTTAAGGTGAGTAAACTTCGTGATGAAAACTTACTTTCAGACTCACGCTGAGTGCTGCTGTGTTGGTCAGTTTGAAAAAGGCTTGTCGTTTTCAACACAGATCGCCCTGCTTTTAATTCTTAAAGATGTTCGCATTGATGCGTACAAAGTTATTTTAGGCTTTCATAATTATTTTGATCATCGTTAAAGGGTATTTCCATGCCAGAAATTTCATTAGATAAAAGCAAAATTAAATTTTTGTTATTAGAAGGTGTTCATCAGTCTGCTTTAGACACCTTGCATGCGGCCGGTTACACAAACATTGATTATGTAAAAACCGCCCTACCAAAAGCCGAACTAAAAGAACGTATTAAAGACGCTCACTTTGTTGGCTTACGCTCACGCACCCAATTAACAGAAGAAATTTTTGCTGAAGCTGACAAGCTAATTGCGGTTGGCTGCTTCTGCATTGGTACCAACCAAGTAGACCTTAAAGCAGCGACCAAGCGTGGTATCGCTGTGTTTAATGCACCGTTTTCTAACACTCGTTCAGTCGCTGAATTAGCCATTGCTGAGATCATTATGATGATGCGTGGTATTCCAGAAAAGAACGCTAGCGCACACCGCGGCGGCTGGATAAAGTCTGCTGACCACTCTTATGAAATTCGTGGTAAGAAGCTTGGTATTGTTGGTTACGGCTCTATTGGTACTCAGCTATCTGTGATTGCTGAAAACCTAGGCATGGAAGTTTACTACTACGACGTAGTTGCTAAGTTATCTATTGGTAATGCTAAGCAAGTAGACAGCTTGAATGAGCTACTTAACATTTCTGACGTAATATCTTTACACGTACCAGAAACCGCTAGCACCAAAATGATGATGCAAGCAGAACAATTTTCACAAATGAAAGATGGCTCTTACTTCTTAAATTTGGCTCGTGGCACCGTTGTTAACATTGACGACCTTGCTGATGCCTTGCGCTCTAAGAAAATCTTAGGTGCAGCCGTTGACGTGTTCCCTGTTGAACCTCGTTCAAACGACGATGAGTTTGTGTCTCCTTTACGTGAGTTTGATAACGTTATCTTAACTCCACACATTGGTGGCTCTACTTTAGAAGCACAGGAAAACATTGGTAAGGAAGTGGGCGGCAAACTAGCTCAGTACAGTGACACTGGTACTACTATCTCTTCTGTTAACTTCCCAGAAGTAGCTCTACCTACCAACCACGAAGTACACCGTATTTTACACGTTCATCAGAACGTACCTGGCGTGATGAATGCTATCAACCAAGTATTGGCTGAAAACGATATTAATATCTCTGGTCAATTCCTACAGACTGTAGAAGATGTTGGCTATGTGGTTATTGATGTCGCTAAGGGTGCTTCTGACCTAGCCTTGCAAAAAATTAAAGAAGTAGACGGTACTATTCGTGCCCGTGTTCTTTACTAGTATATTGCTTAGCTAAACAGCTGACGCTCTAAACAAAAAAGGCGACTTAATTTAATTAAGTCGCCTTTTTTGTTTGCTGCTTTAGTGCTCAGCCTGTCTTTCAGCCTAAAGATAGGTCGCTTCTTACAGGTTAACTTTAATACCTGCAGCCGCCATGTACTCTTTAGCTTGGCGCACTGTGTACTCACCATAATGGAATATAGAAGCCGCTAGCACAGCGCCCGCATGACCTTTTTTTACGCCTTCGACTAAATGATCTAAGTTACCCACACCACCAGAAGCGATCACTGGAATATTGACTGCATCAGCTATGGCGCGTGTAGCGGCGAGATCAAAGCCAGTCTTAGCGCCGTCACGGTTCATGCTGGTTAATAAAATTGCACCTGCACCGAGCTCAGCCATTTTCTTAGCCCACTCAACTGCGTCTAAACCAGTGCCTTTTTCGCCACCATGGGTAAATATCTCCCAAGTGCCAACGCCGGACTCTTTAACATCCAATGCGACAACTATTTTTTCTGAACCAAACTCAGTAGAAGCCTCTTTGATTAATTCAGGACGAGTGACTGCCGCTGAATTAATAGAAACCTTACTGGCACCGGCAGTTAAGATTTTACGAATATCTTCAATGGTGCGAATACCACCACCAACGGTTAAAGGAATAGTAATTACCTTAGCGACTTCTTTAACTAGGTCGACCAGAGTGTCACGACCTTCATTAGTAGCCGAGATATCTAAAAAAGCGAGCTCGTCTGCGCCTTGGTCATTGTAACGCTTGGCAATTTCTACTGGGTCGCCCGCATCACGGATATCAACAAAGTTAACGCCTTTTACTACACGGCCATTTTTAATATCTAAACAGGGAATAATTCGTTTGGCGTCTGTCATTACTGGGCTCCAGTAAGTTCATCTGCTAATTTTTGTGCAGCCGCTACATCCAGCGTGCCTTCGTAAATAGCACGGCCTGTAATGGCACCAAGCAAACCTTTATGAGCCATTTTTGCCAGCTGACGAATGTCTTCAATGTTAGTAACACCACCAGAAGCAATAACAGGAATACCGCCTTCTTGGGCTAACTGAACAGTGGCTTCGACGTTAACACCTTGCATCATGCCATCACGGGCAATATCGGTATAAACAATAGAAGTAACGCCGTCGTTTCTAAATTGCTTAGCTAAGTCTACCGCTTTAATATCTGAAATCTCAGCCCAGCCATCAGTGGCCACATAGCCATCTTGAGCATCTAAACCAACAATCACTGTGCCAGGAAATGCCTGACAAGCTTCTTTTACAAAAGACGGCTCTTTAACCGCTTTCGTACCCAGTATCACATAGCTAACACCGGCTTTAATATAATGCTCGATCGTTTCTAGTGTACGAATACCACCACCAATCTGGATGGGTAAATTCGGAAATGCTTTAGCAATGGCCTTAACTGCTTCGCCATTGACTGGCTCACCTGCAAAGGCACCGTTTAAATCAACCAAATGCAAACGGCGGCAACCTGCGTCTACCCAGCGCTTCGCCATAGAAACCGGATCGTCACCAAATACGGTGGAGTCTTCCATACGGCCTTGACGCAAACGCACACATTGACCGTCTTTTAAATCAATTGCAGGGATAACCAGCATTGTTAATACCTTTCTAATTCATCATAAAAAATGGGGCTGATGCGCCCCATTGTTGTTACAGAACGCCTTTAGTGGAAGGCATGATACCCGCCATACGTGGGTCTTCCGCCAACGCCATACGTAGCGCACGTCCGAAAGCCTTAAAAATGGTTTCAGCTTGGTGATGGGCATTGAAGCCTTTTAGGTTGTCTATATGCAGAGTAATACCAGCATGGTTTACAAAGCCTTGGAAAAACTCCCAAAACAACTGCGTATCCAATGAGCCTAAACTAGCGCGAGTAAACTCAACATTCATATGTAAGCTAGGACGACCTGAGAAGTCGATCACAACGCGTGATAAAGCTTCATCTAAAGGAACGTAGGAATGGCCATAACGCACCATGCCTCTTTTATCGCCTACGGCTTTAGCAAACGCTTGTCCTAGGGTAATACCTATATCTTCAACGCTGTGGTGGTCATCAATGTGGTTATCGCCTTGGCAAGTTACGTCTAAATCAATTAAACCGTGACGTGCAATTTGATCCATCATATGATCTAAAAAAGGAACACCTGTTTCAAACTTTGCAGCGCCAGTACCATCAAGGTTAATGCTTACCCTGATTTTGGTTTCCAGAGTATTGCGCTCCACCGTTGCAGTGCGTGCCATGAATATCTCCAAAGTTTAATCAAATGAAAAACAGTATTATAAAGCAAATACTTAAAGAATGTACCTAGTTAGGAGCAATGATGCCTGTATTACTTGAACATATACATGAACCTACGCCAGCAGACTGGATAGATTTAGAGAAAATTCACTTAGACACCCTTGAGAATGGCTTTTTAAGCAATAAAGATGAGCTACAACAATGGCTTAAAGACGGTGGCTGGGTGATGGCTGGGCGTTTTAATGACCGCATACTCGGAGCGCTACTTGCCAAAGAAGTGAACGGTGAAATACAACTTTCTCAAGCGGGCGTGCGTACTATCACTCAGCGCCGCGGGGTTATGCATCAGCTGTTCCATTTTATTTGTACTTGGGCCAACCAAGAACAGCAAACCTTACGTATTGATCATTGTCCAATACAGCTACAAACAGCCTTAATTAAGCGTGCCTTCAAACAACAAAGTAACTATTGGTTGTATTTGGGCAACACACTATAACCTTGCTTTAAGTTACCGACATTACATACTGAGCAAAAGGTTTATTGGAAACACACTATGCGATTTATTAAAATCTTCTTCTCACTAGCTTTGATAATGCCTTTTCTTTCATCAGTACAAGCTGAAGAGATCAAAGAACCACAGCAAGTAATACAAACAGCTACTGATGGTGTGATTGATGTTTTATCTAAGCTGAGTGCCGAGGAACGCACCGATGAAGTAATCCGCGACTTAGTTTCCAAGTGGATTATTCCTGCAGTAGATGAAACCCGCCTTGCTATGGGCGCTTTAGGTAAGCACTGGCGCACCGCCAGCAACGAACAAAGACAAGCCTTTATTGACCGCTACCGAGAACTGCAAATTAGAACTTACAGCGGGGCTTTTAAAGCTTTTAATGGTGAGAGAATTATTATCTCAGATACTGTTTATAATGAAAAAAGAGATAGGGCCATCGTTAAAAGTAACTTGCGCCAAGCAAATGGTAATCTTATTGCCGTAGATTTTAGGCTCTATCAAAGAACAGAAAACAGTCAGTGGTTGGTCTACGATGCCGTTGTTTCAGGCTTGAGTATTGTCAGAACTTACCGCGATCAACTTAATGACCGATTGCAACAAGTAAGCATGGATGAGTTACTGACTGAACTTTCTCAAAAGACGCAAAACTAATAGTTTACTCTCCTAGCTTTATCTCTTTCACTGGCCGTTAAGGCCAGTTTTTTTATACACTTACTATGACAACCGTCATTTTTCATCTAAGCTTTTAGCAAAGCACCGACCCTACCCTTGGTTTTAATATAATTACTATGCGCCCAAGAAGTAACTCGTTACGTAAAAAGCTAGTCACTATCGCCATGATAACGGCGACCCTGACATTAATACTGAGCAATCTCGCCTTTATTTCTTTGGAATACTACCTCGGTAAAAAGGAAGTTAAAGAGAAGCTAACTATTCTTGGGGAAGTGATAGCCAACCAAACGAGCGCGGCTTTAATGTTTCAAGATAAGCCGACGCTGCAAAATAATTTAAATGCCCTGACTGCGGATGGCAGCATTTTACGTGGCTGTTTATATGGCGATGATCAAAAGCTTATAAGTTATTATTACGTTAATACTTCTACCACTTGCCCCAATTTTTTATATAAACTGGATAACACCACCAACTTAAATTTTTTCCAGCACTTCCCCATAGAATTTAACAACCAAGCTATAGGCACTCTATACATTGAATCTAACCACTCAGAGCTTATAAGTCGCATTAGAACCTTCTTACTTTTCTCTGGTATCGTTTTAGTTTTTGCCTTGCTGCTCGCTCTATTATTATCCAACAGCCTACAGGCTGTTGTGATTAGCCCTATTCGTGGCTTAAGTAAAACCCTAAGAAACATTATGCGCAAACAGGATTATTCTATACGCGCCGATAAGCAAAGCTTTGATGAGCTTGGCGATCTTGTTGATCTGTTTAATTCCTTACTAAGCACAATTGAAGTAGAGAACACCTCTTTAAGAAGAAGTAAGGATAGGTTTCGCAAGTTAACGGCACTGTCGCCGGTGGGTATTTTTCAGATAAATAACAAGCAGCATTTAGAATACGTTAACCAACGCTGGCGCGACATCCACGCCACACCTGATTACTTACCAAGTTTGGAAAGCTGGATGGCTAGCATCCATCCTGAAGACCAACAACGCTTTCATGAACACTGGCATAATTTAGTTGATAACCAAGAAAGCATAAGCATCGAGCTACGTTTAGTTAGGCGTGATAACGAAGTGATCTGGTTACAATTATTAACCAGCGCACTGCATGATCAGCATGGAAAGTTATTGGGTTATCTTGGTGCTATCTCTGATATCTCTGAACTTAAAGAAGCACAACTGCAAATGGAGACCTTAGCTTTTTATGACCCGCTGACCGGATTAGCTAATCGTCGCTTATTTCGAGATCGCCTTAAAAGCTCTATTGCTAAAGCACAGCGCACTAAAACCTCTGTCGCTCTACTGTTTATTGATATGGACCAATTTAAGCGCATCAATGACACCCTCGGGCACGACGCAGGTGACCTGTTACTGGTTGAAGTTGCTCGACGCTTACAAGCAAACATGCGCGAAACAGACACAGTCTCTCGTGTAGGTGGCGATGAATTCACTATTCTTCTGACAGACGTCCGTAGTTCACACGATGTTTTGCTAGTTGCCGAAAAGCTTTTGCGGGCCTTGGCCGAACCCATCCATATTCACGGACATACTTTGACCACTACCGTCAGCATTGGCATTACCATGACACCCGATGATTCTATTGATGATAATATTTTAATGAAGAATGCTGATTTAGCTATGTATCGTGCCAAAGAACTCGGCCGTAACAATATTCAATTTTTCTCTGAAGATTTGAATCGCAAAGTGCTTGAGCATTTAGAAATCGAGCAAGAAATCAACATCGCTTTAGCTCAAAATCAGTTTGTTTTATCCTTTCAACCAAAAATTAATTTAGTTGATTTTAGCATTACAGGCGTTGAAACATTAATACGCTGGATTCATCCTGAGAAGGGAATGATTCCACCAGATAGCTTTATACCCATCGCAGAAGAGTCAGGGCAAATTATTGAAATAGGCAAGTGGGTTTTGGAACAAAGCTGCCTACAAATGGGCGGGCTTTTAAAGCGCGGGCTATTACCCGTAAATGCAAAAGTAGCTGTTAACTTATCAACAAAGCAGTTTACCGATCCTAATTTATTGCAAAGCATAGAAGATGCTATTAAAAGCTCTGGCCTTCCACCAAAGAACCTAGCCTTAGAAATCACCGAAAGTATTATCATGGGGGATGTAGAAGGTGCGATTGTTATTATGCAGCACCTTAAGGCGCTAGGTGTTTCTATTGCCATTGATGACTTTGGTACAGGCTACTCATCTTTATCCTATATTAAGCGCTTCCCTATTAACGTATTAAAAGTTGACCGCTCGTTTGTAATGGATATACCTTCCGATCAAAATGATATGGCTATTACTGCAGCAATTATCGCTATGGCACACAAACTGAATTTAGTAGTAATTGCCGAAGGTGTTGAGACACCAGAACAATTAAGTTTTCTGTACGCCAACCACTGCGATGAAGGCCAAGGCTATTTGTTCAGTCGACCACTCTTTTTAAAGCAGCTTGAACATTATTTAATTAATCACTCCCCTGAGAACTTTGAGCGTTAATCAATTTTTTGGTCGCCTCCACTCAAACACTTCACACTTTATTGCTTAGTAATAACCCATGAACACAGCCAAAGATTTTAGCCAGCAAGTATTAGACTGGTATGAACTGCATGGTCGTAAACACCTACCATGGCAGCAAGACATTAATCCATACCGAGTATGGGTGTCTGAAATCATGCTGCAGCAAACCCAAGTCAGCACTGTAATATCGTATTTTGAACGTTTTATGCAGCGCTTTCCTAATATTCAAGAACTGGCTGCAGCAGAACAAGACGAAGTACTGCACCTATGGACAGGCTTAGGCTATTACGCCCGTGGCAGAAATTTGCATGCTTGCGCTCAGATAATCACCAAAGAGTTTAATGGCGAGTTTCCTAATAGCGTTCCTGCGTTAAACGCCTTGCCCGGTATTGGCCGCTCTACCGCCGCCGCCATTGCATCCATTAGCATGGGAATTAACGCACCTATTTTAGACGGCAATGTAAAACGTGTACTGACCCGTTACTTTGCCATTAGTGGTTGGCCTGGCAGCACTCAGGTCGAGAGAAAACTATGGGAACTAGCAGAGGATCTAATGCCTACGCATAGTTCTGCTAAATACACCCAAGCTATGATGGATTTAGGTGCTACTCTTTGTACTCGCTCGAAACCAGAATGTTATAGTTGCCCGTTGCGTAACGAGTGTCTTGGCTTTAAAACAAACCAGCCAACGCAGTTTCCAAACTCCAAACCTAAACAAGCAAAGCCTGAGAAACAAACAACCTTATTAATGATTCAATTACCTGATGGCTCTTATTGGTTGCAAAAGCGCCCTAGTAAAGGAATTTGGGGTGGATTGTGGAGCTTTCCTGAAGCCGATGATATAGATACCGCACAATTACTCTTAACCAAGCTCTTTCCCGGCTCTAATGCGCAGCAGCAAGTGTTAAAAAGCTTCCGCCATACATTCAGCCATTACCACTTACAGATTCAGCCTTTACTGCTAACTCTTTCGCAAAAACCCCTAAACTGCGCTGAAACAGATAATCAAGTCGCATGCTGGTACAATCCTAAGCAACCGCTCGAACTGGGTTTAGCGGCCCCTGTTAAAAAACTATTAAAAATGAACATTAAGGAGCAGCTATGACTCGCATGGTTTTTTGTAAAAAGTATCAACAAGAACTAGAGGGCCTAAGCAACCCGCCTTTCCCAGGCGACAAAGGTGTTGAGATTTTCCAACAATTCTCACGCAAAGCTTGGGAAGAATGGACTGACCACCAAACCCGCCTGATAAATGAAAAACATTTAAACATGATGGATAAAGACGCTCGTAAATTTTTAACAGAACAAAGAGATAATTTTTTTGCAGGGCAAGACTTTGTAACTGCTGACGGCTATGTTCCTGAAAATAAAGATAATTAATTTAATCTCAGTGCTTGACACCACCTTCAGTAACAGGTTTAATACGCGCCACTTAAGCACATAGCTTAACTCGCCCGATTAGCTCAGTTGGTAGAGCAGAGGATTGAAAATCCTCGTGTCCTTGGTTCAATTCCGAGATCGGGCACCATTATTATTTAAAGCCTGCATTTATATGCGGGCTTTTTTGTGTCTGCTTGTTAGGGGCAGTCAAGTGTCTAGAGCCGAGGGGCTAGTGCAAACCACGCTTGAATCCCGGTTCTAGCCTCCCGACATTACGTCAGGCTTCAAGCTTCCTGCCTTCTTCCAAACACTCAACCACTTTCAGCATAACGCTCGCAGGCACGCAGCGAGTACATCCCTGTATGCTCGAGTGCGCCGTCCATGGCGCACACGGCCTGTACGCGTTACACCGAAAGGCCCATCCAGGCTCATAGCTCGTTTATGCGTGCTTTTTCTTTCTGCTTACTAGTTATTTATGGTGACACCTGACTCTAGACCCTCGGCAGTTCGCACCAAACCCCAAACCCCAAACCCCTAATCTACAGACATAAAAAAAGGAGCGATTAAATCGCTCCTTTTTTAGTTACACCGTTTACACAGTGTCGTACTTACTTGTCGCTGAATGCTTCACTGAACTTCGCTTCCATTTCATCTAGTGAGATGTTTGGATTGATGTCCGAGGTGCTGCGTCCTAGCTCGCGGTCTTTCAGTGCACGCTTACGCTTACGTTCAGCGTGGTATGCCAGACCAGTACCAGCAGGAATCAAGCGACCTACTACTACGTTCTCTTTCAAGCCACGTAGGTAGTCTATCTTGCCTGTTACTGCACCTTCAGTTAGTACGCGTGTGGTTTCTTGGAACGAAGCCGCAGAGATAAACGACTCAGTAGCCAATGAAGCCTTAGTAATACCTAAGAGTACGCGTTCACCTTTAGCTGTAATTCGCTTAGCAACTTCTAGTTTCTCGTTCTCTTCTAAGAAAGCGGAGTATTCAACTTGATCGCCAGGGATGAAGTCGCTGTCGCCGTTTTCACCGATAATCACTTTACGTAACATCTGACGCACAATTACTTCTATGTGCTTGTCATCAATTTTTACGCCCTGTAAGCGATAAACTTCTTGTACTTCATTGGTGATGTACATAGCTAATGCGCCTACACCTTTCAGGCGTAAGATATCGTGCGGGTTCATTGGGCCGTCAGAAATAACCTCACCCTTTTCAACGTTTTCACCTTCAAAAACGTTTAGGTGACGCCACTTATGGATCAGCTCTTCGTAGCCATCGCTACCATCTGTCGGTGTAATCATGATGCGCTTCTTACCTTTGGTTTCTTTACCAAAGCTAAACACACCTGAGATTTCTGCCAAGATTGCAGGTTCTTTTGGCTTACGAGCTTCAAACAAGTCAGCAACACGTGGTAAACCACCCGTAATGTCCTTGTTACCCGATGACGCCTGTGGAATACGAGCAAGAATATCACCCACTTCTACGTTGTCGCCATTGTTAAGACTTACTAATGCGTGCGCAGGTAATAAGTACTGAGCAGGTGCATTAGAGCCAGGTAATAAGGCATCGCTATCGTCTTCATTAGCCAAGCGAACCATTGGTCGAATGTCTTTACCAGCTGCAGGACGATCTTTAGGATCGATCACTTCGATGTTAGAAAGGCCCGTTAAGTCGTCAGTTTGACGAGTAATGGTAATACCTTCTTCCATGCCCACGAAATCCATACGACCAGCTACTTCAGCAACGATCGGGTGGGTATGTGGATCCCAGCTAGCTACTTTCTCGCCGGCTTGTACTTTAGCGTCGTCTTGTACGCTAATTACTGCACCGTAAGGTAGTTTATAAAGTTCACGCTCACGTCCGTGCTCATCAATTACGCTGATAGAACCAGAACGAGATACTGCAACTAGGTTACCATTTTCACGTGTAACTGTTTTCAAGTTGTTCAAACGGATGTTACCGCTGCTCTTCACCTGCACACTATCTGCAGCTGAAGCACGAGAAGCCGCACCACCAATGTGGAACGTACGCATCGTTAACTGTGTACCAGGCTCACCGATTGACTGTGCAGCGATAACACCTACAGCCTCACCAATGTTAACTTTATGACCGCGACCTAGGTCACGACCGTAACAGCTAGCACAGATTCCAACATGGCTTTCACAGGTAATCGCAGAGCGTACACTTAGTTCATCGACACCCGCACTTTCAATTACTTTTACCCAAGCTTCGTCAATCAAAGTACCGGCAGGAACTACGACATCTGCTTTAGTACCAGGCTGATAAACGTCAGAAGCAATTACACGACCAAGAATACGATCACCCAAACCTACAACCACATCACCACCTTCAATTAGAGGGGTCATGATTAGGCCTTCTTCGGTGCCACAATCTTGTTCGGTTACTACTAAGTCTTGAGCAACGTCTACAAGACGACGCGTTAAGTAACCAGAGTTTGCTGTTTTAAGAGCAGTATCCGCTAGACCTTTACGAGCACCGTGAGTAGAGGTGAAGTACTGTAGTACGTTCAAGCCTTCACGGAAGTTTGCTGTAATTGGCGTTTCAATAATTGAACCGTCTGGTTTAGCCATCAAACCACGCATACCAGCAAGCTGACGGATCTGCGCTGCAGAACCACGCGCGCCAGAGTCGGCCATCATGTAAACAGAGTTAAATGACTCTTGGTCTACTTCATTGCCATCACGGTCGATTACTTTTTCTTTACCAAGGTTAACCATCATGGCTTTAGCGACTAATTCGTTAGCGCGTGACCAAATATCGATAACCTTGTTGTACTTCTCGCCTTGGGTAACTAAACCTGAGGAGAACTGATCTTCAATTTCTTTAACTTCTTTGTCAGCATCAGCAATAATTTTTGCTTTTTCATCTGGAATAACGAAGTCATTAACACCAATAGAAGAACCAGAAACTGTTGCATAATGGAAACCGGTGTACATCACTTGGTCAGCAAAGATTACTGTGTCTTTCAGGCCAACGTGACGATAAGCTTGGTTGATCATGTTAGAGATCGACTTCTTCTTCATGGTTTGGTTAACCAAGGAGAAAGGCAAGCCTTTCGGTACAATACGGAATAACAACGCACGACCAATTGTAGTATCGACTACGCTGGTGTTAGTGGTTGAGCCGCCGTGATCGTCGATAACAGTTTCGGTAATACGTACTTTTACTTTTGCATGTAAGTGCGCAGCGCCAGTATCGTAAGCACGTGAAACTTCGTTCAAGTCGGCTAGGAACATGCCTTCGCCTTTAACGTTGATCGCTTCACGCGTCATCCAGTACAAACCTAAAACAACGTCCTGTGAAGGAACGATAATAGGGTCGCCGTTCGCAGGTGATAATACGTTGTTGGTTGCCATCATTAACGCACGTGACTCTAACTGAGCTTCGATTGTTAAGGGCACGTGTACTGCCATTTGGTCACCGTCAAAGTCAGCGTTATACGCGCCACAGACTAGAGGGTGTAACTGAATGGCTTTACCTTCAATTAACTGAGGTTCGAATATCCCAAACTTCTGGAGTTTCGCGTTCTACCATTTTCTTCGCAGCTTTAATGGTGGTCGCTAAACCACGGCTTTCTAACTTAGCGAAGATAAACGGTTTAAATAGTTCTAGTGCCATTTTCTTTGGCAAGCCGCACTGGTGTAAGCGCAACTGTGGACCTACGGTAATTACCGAACGACCAGAGTAGTCAACACGCTTACCTAGTAAGTTCTGACGGAAACGACCCTGCTTACCTTTGATCATATCAGCCAAAGATTTTAGCGGGCGCTTGTTAGAACCAGTAATAGCACGACCACGACGACCGTTATCTAACAACGCATCAACCGATTCTTGCAGCATACGCTTTTCGTTACGCACGATAATATCAGGTGCGTTCAGTTCAAGCAGACGCTTCAAACGGTTGTTGCGGTTAATAACTCGACGGTACAAGTCGTTTAGGTCAGAAGTAGCAAAACGGCCACCTTCTAACGGTACTAAAGGACGTAAATCTGGTGGTAGAACCGGTAATACGGTCATCACCATCCAACGAGGATCGTTACCAGACTTAAAGAACGATTCTAAAAGCTTAAGACGCTTTGATAGCTTCTTAATTTTGGTTTCAGAATTAGTTTGTGGAATTTCTTCACGCAGAGTTTGCGCTTCGTCTTCTAGTTCAATTTGACCTAGAAGCTCTTGAATAGCTTCCGCACCCATACGGGCTTCGAATTCGTCACCAAATTCTTCAATCGCTTCATAATACTGCTCATCTGTTAACAGTTGGCCCACTTCTAGAGTGGTCATGCCAGGTTCTGTTACCACAAATGATTCATAGTAAAGAATACGTTCGATATCACGCAGGGTCATATCTAGCATCAAACCAATACGCGACGGTAATGATTTTAAGAACCAGATATGTGCCACAGGTGATGCTAAATCAATATGGCCCATACGTTCACGACGTACTTTGGCCTGAGTGACTTCAACACCGCATTTTTCGCAAATAACACCACGGTGTTTTAGGCGCTTATACTTACCGCACAAGCACTCATAATCTTTGGTAGGACCAAAGATACGAGCACAAAACAAGCCATCACGTTCTGGCTTGAAGGTACGGTAGTTGATGGTTTCTGGTTTTTTAACTTCACCAAATGACCACGAACGGATCATTTCAGGTGAAGCTAGACCGATGCGAATAGCATCAAACTCATCGGCATTGTTCTGATTGCGCAGAAAATTAACTAAATCTTTCATAATATGTCCCAGAGCCCCCGCTTATTCTGTTACCAGTTCAATGTCGATACCCAATGAGCGAATCTCTTTAACTAGTACGTTAAAGGATTCAGGCATACCAGGTTCCATTCGGTGGTCGCCATCAACAATGTTTTTGTACATTTTAGTACGGCCAGCTACGTCATCAGACTTAACAGTAAGCATTTCTTGAAGTGTATAAGCTGCGCCATAAGCTTCTAGCGCCCACACTTCCATCTCACCAAAGCGCTGACCACCAAACTGAGCTTTACCACCCAGTGGTTGTTGCGTTACTAAGCTATAAGAACCAGTCGAACGTGCGTGCATCTTGTCATCAACCAAGTGGTTAAGCTTCAGCATATACATGTAACCAACGGTTACAGGACGGTCGAAGGCATTACCAGTACGGCCGTCATACAAGGTCATTTGACCTGATTCTGGCATATCGGCTATTTTCAACATACGTTTGATTTCATGCTCTTCCGCCCCATCGAACGCAGGAGTAGCCATAGGCACGCCGCCGCGTAAGTTACGTGCAAGCTCCATGATTTCAGCATCGGTCATACCATCGAAATCTTCCTGACGGCCTTCGCCACCATTATAAATCTCGTGCAGTAATGAGCGAATTTTAGCAATTTCTTGCTGCTCAACGATTAAGCGATTAATTTTTTCGCCTAAGCCTTTAGCTGCTAAACCAAGGTGAATTTCCATGATCTGACCCACGTTCATACGTGAAGGTACACCCAATGGATTCAAACAAATATCAACTGGTACGCCGTCTTTGTCATAAGGCATGTCTTCAACTGGCATAATCTCAGAAACAACACCTTTGTTACCGTGACGACCAGCCATCTTATCACCAGGCTGAATTTTCCGCTTGATGGCTAAGTAGACTTTAACAATTTTCTGAACACCAGGAGCTAGATCATCACCTGTTTGCAGTTTACGTTTCTTATCTTCGAAACGCTCTTCTAACATGGTACGACGTTCAGCCAAGCTTGTTTCTGCTGTCTCTAGCATTTCCACTAGTGACTCATCTTGCGGCATAATCTTGAACCATTTTTCAGCTTCAAGAGACTGCAAGTATTCAACAGTAATGGTGTCGCCTTTTTTCAGGCCAGGAGCTGCATGCACTTTCTGACCTGTTAGAGCACGAGTTAAGCGCTCAAAGGTTGCACCTTTAACAATACGTAACTCTTCGTTTAAGTCTTTACGTACGTCATCTAATTGCATTTCTTCAATTTCACGTGCGCGCGCGTCTTTTTCAACGCCGTCACGGGTAAACACCTGCACGTCAATAACCGTACCTGAAGTACCAGTTTTAACGCGTAAAGAAGTATCTTTAACGTCAGATGCTTTTTCACCGAAGATAGCACGTAATAGTTTTTCTTCTGGGGTTAACTGAGTTTCGCCCTTAGGAGTCACTTTACCTACTAAGATATCGCCTGCGTCAACTTCAGCACCGATGTAAACAATACCGGATTCATCCAGTTTGTTTAGGGCTGCTTCACCAACGTTTGGAATATCTGAAGTGATTTCTTCTACGCCCAGCTTAGTATCACGCGCCACACAGGTTAGTTCCTGAATATGGATCGTGGTTAAGCGGTCTTCTTGAGAAACACGCTCAGACAGTAAGATGGAGTCTTCGTAGTTGAAGCCATTCCATGCCATAAAGGCAATACGGAAGTTTTGACCTAAAGCCAGCTCACCTAAGTCAACCGATGGGCCGTCAGCCATAATATCGCCGCGCTCAATCTTCTCACCTGTTTTTACCAATGGACGCTGGTTAATACAGGTGTTTTGGTTTGAACGGGTATATTTAACTAAGTTATAAATATCTACACCAGCTTCACCAGCAATGGTTTCGTCGTCGTTTACACGAATAACAATACGTGATGCATCGACTGACTCAACCACACCGCCGCGATCTGCCACTACACACACACCTGAGTCGGACGCTACAGCGCGCTCAACACCTGTACCTACTAAAGGCTTCTCAGCTCTTAGTGTAGGAACGGCCTGACGCTGCATGTTAGAACCCATCAATGCACGGTTAGCATCATCGTGTTCCAAGAATGGAATTAATGACGCCGCAATGGAGATTACTTGCTGTGGCGAAACATCCATTAAGGTCACGTTTTCAGGTGCCATCATGGTGAATTCGTTTTGGTGACGAACGGAGATCAAGTCGCCTTGCAGCTGACCTTTATCATCCATTGGCACAGAAGCCTGTGCAATTACGTATTCTGCTTCTTCAATAGCAGACACATAAATAATGTCATCACTCACTAAACCGTTTAACACTCGACGGTAAGGTGTTTCTAAAAAGCCGTACTCGTTAGTGCGTGCATAAGAAGACAGTGAGTTGATCAGACCAATGTTCGGACCTTCTGGGGTCTCAATTGGACATACACGACCATAGTGAGTTGCGTGAACGTCACGTACTTCAAAACCAGCACGCTCACGAGTTAAACCACCAGGTCCTAATGCAGAAATACGACGCTTATGTGTTACTTCAGATAATGGGTTGTTCTGGTCCATAAACTGAGATAACTGCGAAGAACCAAAAAACTCTTTAACCGCTGCAGCAACTGGCTTAGCGTTAATTAAGTCTTGTGGCATTAAGCCTTCAGATTCAGCCATAGATAAACGTTCACGCACAGCACGCTCAACACGTACTAAACCAACACGGAATTGGTTTTCAGACATTTCGCCTACTGAACGAATACGACGGTTACCTAAGTGGTCGATGTCATCGACATGACCATCACCGTTACGAATCGCGATTAGCGTTTTCATTACGGCAATAATGTCTTCTTTATCTAAAGTACCAGAACCAACAATTTCTTCACGACCGATACGACGGTTAAACTTCATACGACCAACGGCCGACAAGTCATAACGTTCGTCTGAGAAGAATAGGTTTTGGAATAGAGTTTCAGCGCTCTCTTTAGTTGGTGGCTCGCCCGGACGCATCATACGGTAGATTTCTACCAGTGCTTCTAGCTCACTACCGGTTGGGTCTGCACGCAAAGTGTCAGACATGAACGGACCACAGTCCAGTTCGTTGGTATAAATTGTTTCGAACTCATCAACTTTAGCAGCAACTAAGTTTTCTAAAATTTCTGCTGTAATCTCAGCGTTGGCGTTAGCAATCACTTCACCTGTTTTAGTGTCGATGATGTCTTTAGCTAAAGCTTTGCCTAATAAGTAGTCTACAGGAACATGCAGTTCTTCTACTTTGGCTTTTTCTAGTTGACGAATATGACGAGCTGTAATACGACGACTTGCTTCAACTATAACTGCGCCTTCGTTGTCTTTGATATCAAAGGCTGCTGTATCACCGCGTAAACGCGAAGGAATTAGCTTTAACAAAGCTGTTTCGCCTTCTAAGCGGTACGAGTCTGTTTCGTAGAAATTAGCTAGAATTTCTTCAGTACCGTAGCCAAGTGCACGCAGTAAAATACTAGCAGGCAACTTACGACGACGGTCAATACGCACGTATACCAAGTCTTTAGCGTCAAACTCAAAGTCTAACCATGAACCACGGTAAGGAATAATACGGGCGTTATATAATAATTTACCAGATGAGTGTGTCTTACCTTTGTCATGATCAAAGAATACACCAGGCGAACGGTGAAGCTGAGATACGATCACACGCTCAGTACCATTAACAACAAAAGTACCGTTATCGGTCATGAGTGGCATTTCACCCATGTATACTTCTTGTTCTTTAATATCTTTAATGGCTTTCGTGCTTTCGTAGATGAATCTTTATCGTAGATAATCAGACGGGCTTTAACACGCAAAGGGGCTGCATAGGTTATGCCACGTGACATACATTCTTTTACGTCAAAACCAGGCGTACCTAAACGGTAGCTAACGTATTCTAATGCTGCATTCCCTGAGTAACTCACAATCGGGAAAACAGACTTAAAAGCGGCATGTAAACCAATATCTAAGCGCTCCTCTGCAGGGGCACTTTCTTGTAAGAATTTTCGATAAGAATCTATTTGGATTGCCAAGAGATAAGGCACATCCATAACACTCGGTAATTTACCGAAATCCTTACGGACACGTTTCTTCTCGGTGTATGAGTAAAGCATCTGTTATCCTCGGATTGTTTCCTTGATCATTCAACATTGGGGATCAAGGATGGCTTGCGTTGGAACCTAGCATATTTCATGCCAGCATACTCACGTATTCCATAACGTGAAAAAGGCCGACGAGATTTCTCGTCAGCCAGTTGCCGCATTATTAACTAATGCGGCGATCTTAGACTTGCAAACTACTTGATCTCAACCAATGCACCGGCTTCTTCAAGCTTGGCTTTAGCTGCTTCAGCTTCTTCTTTAGATACGCCTTCTTTAATGTTAGAAGGTGCACCATCAACAAGACCTTTAGCTTCTTTCAAGCCTAGACCAGTGATTTCACGAA
>SMEQ01000048.1_pt1 | contig 51846 bp, 49 predicted proteins | sample 2456281 | NCBI WGS metagenome assembly SMEQ01 (sample SAMN10132596, study PRJNA489261) | soil metagenome | isolation source: day1 antibiotic-loamy sand soil ammended with raw manure from dairy cow... | place: USA | collected 2015-04-01
AAGCATGAACAAAAGCTTTAAAGGCTTTTTGTATCAAGCCTTTTTAGAGCTGGACGGCGTACGCGGTGCAGTGAACACAGCACAACTGGCACAACGCAGTCGCCGTTTACTTGAGCATCGACCCGACGACATGCGCAATGAGCTGCCCGCCAACCTGCAAACGGTCAGTGCCGAGAGCAAAGCTTGGCTAACCTACTGGCGCAAAAACCCCATCAACTTTTCCTGCAAGCAAGATAAAAGCAGCAGCCAAGCATGGTTTATAGAGCAAGGCGATAACTTTGCCCTGAATTTCAGCATTGAGCCGCATCTGCAGGATGCCTTTGCCAACTACTTTCAAGAACTGATCGATTTGCGCTTGGCGCAGTATTTTGCCCGTAAGAACAAGCCCTACCCGTTTGTGCCAACTCCAACTTTGGAAATATGGCCCGCCCTGCAGGAATCGAACCTGCGGCCTACTCCTTAGGAGGGAGTCGCTCTATCCGGCTGAGCTAAGGGCGGAAAAAAACCGGCTAGAAGAGCCGATTAATATGCATTATTTCAGCGCAGTGCATGATACTGATTCAGGTTAAAGTTGTCATGCCCTCACACAGAAAATCATTGCCAATCTTTCAGCGCCTGCTGCGCGGCGTTATTCAAAGGCTCAGCCATCAAACCTGTGGGTACTAAGCTCACGCTATACACTGCGCCATCGGCGATGGGCAAGTAACTCACACGTAATGGGTTAGCGTCGACGATAAATAAGTCTTTTTCAAAATTGCGCAGCCACTGCCAGAAATCGACGCCATAGCGGCTTTTAGCAAGCTCAACATGAGTAAACGCAGCCAGCTCTTGTTGCTCAATGGCAAAAAAGCGGCCATTTAATGTTTCTAAGCGGTAGCCAGGTTTTAATCCAATCAAGTCGGCCAATCCTTTCCAATGCAATTGCCGTGCATCCAGCTGCCAGAGGTCGCCGTCTAACAAAAAGCTACGCTCAGTGGCACCCTCTAACACAGTGACACGGTAGCGCTGCGGCCCTTCGGCTTTGGCACTGATGGTCAAAAGTGGTTTATCACTTGGGATTTCTGCATATGTACTGATATCGTAGGCGATTAAAGCGCCGATGACTGCGATGCTCAACAAGCTTAAACCAAGCATGCCCCGTAACCAGCCCACCAGCCAGCGTTCGCCTAACAATAGGCGTGCGGCAAATAGCAATATGACCAGTGCTAATATGGCAATACCAATGCCAAGCCCAATAAACTGCATGCAATGATTCCTTATGGGTGATTGAGCAGGCATTATGCGTGGCTAATGCCCTTTCGTCCAAACTCTGTTCTGTGCGTTGTTGCACAGCTTAAGGTTTTTTATGTCTCTGACTCTCAATCTCGTTGCCGAACCCCAGGTTTTATTGATTTTAGTGGCGGTAGCCTTTATTGCAGGCTTTATTGATGCCATTGCCGGCGGCGGCGGTTTGCTGACGATTCCTGCACTGTTAATGTCAGGTTTACCACCACACTTAGTGTTGGGTACCAATAAACTCTGCGCGACCTTTGGCTCAGCAACGGCAAGCTTTGCTTTTTATCGCAAAGGGTTATTTAACCCCAAACAGTGGCGCAACGGACTAATCGCAACAGCAATTGGTGCTGCGTTAGGTGCGATTTTAGCGCAGCAGCTACCCTCTGAATGGCTCAATCAAATGTTGCCAGTAGTGGTTTTTGCCTGCGCTGCCTATTTACTGTTTGGACGGACTCCAGAATCCCACGAAACAGTTAACCCAGTTATAAAAGCAACCCGTCAATGGCCACAAGGTTTAACGCTTGGTTTTTATGACGGTGTTGCTGGCCCAGGTACTGGTGCTTTTTGGACAGTCAGTACACTGTTGCTGTACCCCTTGGACCTGCTGCGGGCCAGCGGTGTCGCCCGCTCGATGAACTTTGTTAGTAATGCTGCGGCATTAAGCATGTTTATCGTTAGCGGTAATGTTGCCTGGACCATTGGTTTAGGCATGGGTGCTGCGTTAATGCTTGGTGCTACCGTAGGCGCGCGAGTTGCTATTGGTGGCGGCAACCGTTTTATTCGTCCAGTCTTTATCTTAGTAGTAATGGCCTTGGCGGCACGATTAGCCTGGCAACACTGGTTCAACGTGGCCTAAGCGCTGCGCCAAATACAAATCAATTAAGTACCGTGCAATGGTGTTTTTGGCTGGCAGTGGTGGTAAATCATGAATATTATATTTTCAATTTCTAAGCTGACTTCTTCACGCACTTCGCGCTCGACACAATGCTCAATGGTTTCGTTAGGTTCGGCGTAACCTGCTAAAGCACTGTACATACCGCTAATAAAACGTGGTGAACGTCCCAGCAAGATTTCATCACCACGGGTGACTACCACAATCATGCAGGGTGATAAGCGCGGGTACTGCTGCACTCGGCACGGTTGACACTGCATCATGCGATGCCCTACTGCTTGCTGCATAGCTTGACCGCAACTGCCGCAAAAACGATGTTCTCTAGCCCAGGTGCCGATCTGGCTGGCGAAGGCTAATAAGCGAAATAAAACTAACCGCCCGTCCATCATAAAATGGCGCATATTTTCTAAGCTTAAGCCCGGTAACTCAAGCGCCTCAGCCAACTCAAAAACATAAACCGCTTCGCCATTTAAGTGGCCAATACCTTGTTCGGCAATATAAGTCTCGCCCAATTGTTCACGTAACCATTCCCGTGGAAACAACAAACTGTGCTGATCACTTAAAAAGCTCATACGAAAGTGAGCAACTGCTAAGCCGCCACTTAAGTCAGTACTGGGCATGCCGTGCTGCCAATTCATCGGGGTAGTATCTACTGCAATCATTTACGCCTGTACACCTAAAGCCCGTAAGCTTTCATCGGCTAGGTCCAATACGCTACGGTTTTCTTTCGCATGTAAGAGCACACCGCCTTCTAAGTAATATTCAAGGCTGGTCAAAGCATCGGCGAGGGTATCTAACTGCTGCTCTGATGGCATTGTTTCTGCCTCAAGCATCCGTGTTTGAATGTAGTTTGCACAGGCTCCAACCTGCTCTGCAGCACGCTCCTGGTCTAGGAATAACAGCCCACCACGAACCAGCATCAAACTGCTGGGTACATTGGCCAAGTGCATTTTATCGCCATCAGACTCTAAGTATGAAGTGATTGCGCGCTTGGCTAAGCTAAGGCCACTTTTAGCCTCTTCGTTAACCACAATGCGTGCTTCAATCAGTTGATTACGTGCAAATGACTCATTTTCATCAATGGGTTCATTTTTTTGATTTTTTATCTGGCGCTCACCGCGTTCCAATCCTGCGACCATACTTTCGATATACAGCAGGCTGTCGGCGAGAGCCAATAAGCTTCCGCTTTCAATGGTCGATATTTCGTCCCAGCCCTCCACCTTTTTCAGGTGCTGTTTTAGCGCATTACTGGCGCCGCTCAGGCCTACCATGGATAAGGTTTTTTCTAATTTAGCTAAAATATTATGAAAATTATTTAAGACTGAGTTTTCTGCAGTACCACGCTCAATCAGATCCAAAATATCTTTAGCGCTGGTCAGCTCTTCACGGATTGCTACCGACAAGGAGCGTAAAACATTCTGCCCTGGACCTGAAAGACGCTGGTACTCATCGTCTAGCATGTGATCGGTAAAGGGTAAGTCTGGCAAGTTGGTTAGATTGCGCACTTGCTCGGCAATGTCGCCGGTGCTGTTGGCTAAAGCAATAAGGTAAAGTAAGTCTTTAATGACACTGCGCGGTGCGACGTAATCAGGATTGTCGCACTGCAGTTTAATTTCCCGGTCAATGCGCGCAAATAACTGTTTGCGGCTCTTTTTCGGCAGCAGCTGTGCATCTGCTTGTGACTCCAAGGCTCCGGCGCCAACCCAATACAGGTGACTGCTGGGCTGGCCGGCATACAGTTGGTCTAAGCGCAGCAGCGCGCGCATCATTAAACGCAAGCTGGCCTGCGGGTTTTCATCACGAATAAAAGCAAGCAAACCAATTTGATACATATGACGCAAGCGTCGCGACAAGGCGAGACTTTCTGCATTTCTAGGCTTTGCGGGCGTGCTTGGGCGTTGGCTATCAACCCGCGCAGCAAAGAAAAAGCTTTCTGGTAAAGGGGTTTGCTGGCCCGCACTGCGTAACTTATTGATCGCCGGTAGCAGTAATTCTGGCATTTCAATCCAGTTTGCTTCTAACTGCTCTAAGTAGCTGCGCAATACGTGTAAGGCGTTATTAATCGCAGTGAGCTGCTCGTTGCGCTCTTCAGTGGCACCCACTGGAATATCCATGGTCAGGGTGTGCGCTTCTTCCGCGAGCAATTCAGCTCCGGTCAATTCAACCAGCGATAAAATACCTTTAATTTGTTGTAAGTTCGTTACGGCATGCTGCAGCAAAGCACCGTTGTCACGAGCGTCTAAAAACTGCTCTAGATACTGCTGCGTTTCTGCCATGGTGGCGAAGAGTTCGTCGCGAACCATGCTAAGAGATGTTGCGCCAATACCCATGCTTAGCATCCTGTTCAAGTATAGTAATGTTAAAAACAAATAATAATTTTACTGCTTTAGACCCCATGCCCTCACCCTAAAGCAGCTAGCCCGCGATCATAGCAAGTCACTGCTGATTAAGTGCTGCAAGTTACTCAGAACATGCAGCACTTAACAAAACTGCGTTTTACTGAAACGTTTCTCGCAGTTTTAATCCTTAAACTCAGGTGTTTGCTTGCTCATATGCGCGGCCATAGCCACACGTAAATCTTCTGCCTGCAACATTGCCGCATTCCACGTTGCAATATAGTTAAGGCCATCAGCGATCGTATGATCACGCATATAGCGAATCATTTCCTTACTGCCTTGTACGGCGATCGGTGACTTCTTAGCGATGCTTTGCGCTATTTCAAAAACAGCCGTCATCAATGCTTCTTGATCAGCGTAGATGCTATTGACTAAGCCAATTCGCTGCGCTTCTTCACCATGTACCGTGCGGCCAGTATAAGCCAGCTCACGCATGATGCCGTCACCAATAATATGCGGTAGGCGCTGCAATGTACCAACGTCTGCGGCCATGCCCACATCAATTTCTTTAATGGCAAACTGGGCATCGGCGGTGCTGTAACGCATATCGCAGGCGCTGATCAAATCAATAGCACCACCAAGGCAGTAGCCTTGAATCGCGGCGATCACCGGCTTGGAGCATGCATCTACAGCATTAAACGATGACTGCAGCTCTTCAATCTTACGTTTTAGCGCACGCGCATTGCGTCCCACTTCTTTACCCAATTGTCCGCCAACTTGGGCCAACAACATCAAGTCAATGCCTGAAGAGAAATGCTTGCCGGCGCCAGATAACACCACAACACGCACTTCAGGGGTTTCTTCGACCCAGGCAAATATATCGCGTATTTCTGACCAGAATTCTGCGTTCATCGCATTGATTTTTTCTGGACGATTAATTTGCACATGGGCAACATTATCGTTTAATTCAACTGTAAATGCGCTGTACTCACTCACAAATCCCACCCCTAATCAAGTTTATTTTTATACGTTTTTAATTTTTATAATCTCGCTGCGCACACTATAGCAAGCAATAACAAAATGTCGATGCTGGCATAATCCCTTATTTTCATTGAGAACGATCAACGCCTACAGCGAAATACTTTGATACACTTAGCTTTATTCGGTCCCTTGCCCGGGAGTGGGCGGATCTTTTTCGGGAAATACTATAAATGTCCAAATCTTTTGCCGGCGCTTTCGGCCGTAACTTCCTAGGGCAGTCGCCCACTTGGTATAAGCAGACAATTCTGTTCTTCTTGATCCTTAACCCTTTCGTACTCCTGAGCCTAGGCCCAGCAGTGGCCGGTTGGTTATTGGTAGCCGAGTTTATTTTCACCCTTGCCATGGCGCTTAAGTGTTACCCGCTACAACCCGGGGGGTTGCTGGTCACTGAAGCCATTATCATGGGGCTAGCCACGCCCGACGCGCTGTATGCGGAGTTGCTGCAAAACTTCCCGGTGATTCTGCTACTGATGTTTATGGTGGCGGGCATTTACTTTATGCAGGAACTGCTGCTAACGGTGTTTTCGCAGATACTACTTAAAGTGAAGTCCAAATCACTGCTCAGCCTGCTGTTTTGCGCCCTTGCTGCTTTCTTATCAGCCTTCCTTGATGCGCTCACTGTTACCGCGGTGTTGATCAGTGTGGCTGTGGGGTTCTATTCGGTGTACCACAAGGTGGCATCCGGCAAGAGTCCGCGCGAAGATAGCAACTACGGTTCTGACACTGATGTGATTGAATTGCACCGTGAAGACCTAGAAGAGTTCCGTGCCTTTTTACGCAGCTTATTAATGCACGCTGCAGTGGGTACCGCCCTTGGCGGGGTCAGCACCATTGTTGGTGAGCCACAAAACCTCTTGATTGGTAAAACCATGGGCTGGGACTTTGGTGAGTTCTTCGCGCACATGTACCCCGTGGCGATGCCCGTCTTTATTGCTGGCTTATGCACCTGTCTACTGCTAGAAAAAATGCACTGGTTTGGCTACGGTGCAAAACTTCCAAAACCAGTGCGTAAAGTCCTGGCAGAGTTTGACCAAGAAGAGCGTAAGCGTCGCACCAATACTCAAAGAGCTGCTTTAGTAGTGCAAGGTATTGCCGCTGTAATCTTGATGCTCGGCTTAGCCTTTCACGTGGCTGAAGTGGGCTTGATTGGTCTACTGGTAATTGTCTTGATTACCTCGCTCAACGGTATCACTGACGAAAACCAAATTGGCCGAGCATTCCAAGATGCCCTTCCGTTCACTGCTTTATTAGTAGTGTTCTTTGCCGTGGTTGCGGTTATCCAAGAGCAAGGCTTATTCGCCCCAGTGATTGGCTGGGTGTTGGGCCTACCAATTGAGCAGCAGCCTTCAATGCTATTTGTGGCCAACGGCCTGCTCTCCGCGATCAGTGATAACGTTTTCGTAGCCACTATTTATATCACCGAAGTTGAGAAAGCTTTTGCTGCGGGACAAATGACCCGTGAGCACTTTGACTTATTAGCTATCGCCATTAACGCTGGTACTAACTTACCCAGCGTGGCGACACCAAACGGTCAAGCAGCATTCTTATTCTTACTGACCTCGGCGATTTCGCCTCTGGTGCGCTTGTCTTACGGTCGCATGGCATTTATGGCTTTCCCTTACGCCGTAGTAATGAGCCTTATGGGCTGGTGGGCTGTGACCCACTGGGCATAAAAAAGGCCGCGTACTTGAATATGAGCGCGCGGCCTTTATTGTTAACCGGTTTTAAATCTACTTCTTACCAGGCCAGCTCAACTCCGCTGGCCTTTTTTATTCTCTCCAAAAACTTTTGGTGCGCGGCCAACTCTTCTGCGTTAGCAGCCAGCACTGTTAAAGGCTCTCGGTCTGCAGCTAAGCGCTGAATAGGACTGGGGCGAATATAACCTGAGCCATCATCACCGCTGTCACCAGCCAAAGACAAGTTGGTTTGCCCGCCAGTCATGGCTAAATAGACTTCAGCCAGAATCTCCGCATCCAGCAAAGCGCCGTGTAAATCTCGCCCTGAGTTATCAACGCCGTAACGCTTACACAAGGCATCGAGGTTATTACGCTGCCCTGGGTGACGCTCACGGGCCAGTACCAAGGTATCTAAAACTGTGCAATATTCACTGACGTTGGCGCGCTCGCTTTGCCCTTGCAGAGCAAATTCATTTTCGATAAAGCCAATATCAAAGGGCGCGTTATGAATGACCAGCTCTGCGCCTTGAATAAACTCGAAAAACTCATCGGCAATGTCTTTAAAGCGCGGCTTATCTTTCAGGTACTCATCAGTAATACCGTGGACAGCAATAGCGCCTTCATCAATCGTACGATCAGGCTGAATATAGACATGGTAATGGCGCCCAGTCAGCTGACGTCCGTCCAATTCAACACAACCAATTTCAATGATGCGGTGGCCATCGCCAACCGGCATACCTGTAGTTTCTGTATCGAGCACTACGCGGCGATTGGATAAAACGGGTTTGCTCATGCTAAAACCTCTTCTACACCGCGATTGGCTAATTGGTCTGCGCGCTCATTCCCAGGGTGACCGGTATGGCCGCGTACCCACTGCCATTCAACATCATGACGGGATACCTGCTCATCAAGCAGCTGCCAAAGGTCGACGTTTCTCACCGGCTTTTTCGCCGCTGTTTTCCAGCCGCGCTTTTTCCAGTTTTCCAGCCATTCTTGAATGCCTTGCATCACATACTTGGAGTCAGTCACTAAATGCACCGCACAGGGCTTTTTCAGCTCAGCTAAACCGCGAATCGCTGCGGTCAATTCCATACGGTTATTGGTGGTATCTGCTTCACCGCCCCACAGTTCTAATTCTTTGCCTTTGTACACCAACAATGCTCCCCAGCCGCCGGGTCCAGGGTTACCTTTACAGGCACCATCGGTATAAATTTCCACTTTATCTGTCATGTTCTTCGCTATGTTCAAAATTTTTCTGATGAGTAGTTTTTGCTGCCACCACACTGGGGCGCAGCTTTTCTACATTGATACGCATTGATTGTATCTGCGGATGAGCGCCGTGTACCATTTTCCGCGCAACTAACATGTAACAGCCACCTAAGGGTGCCTTTTTTCGGGCGGCCAAACGTTCCAGCCAGCCGAGCTTATTTTGCCAGCGAACCGAGTTCAGCAATGGTCGATAAGCACCGTAGCTGCGCTTTTCTAAGCAAAAGCCTAAGACACCCAGCCAGTCAATTATCCGTGCTGGCGGCAAACAATATGCATGCCGCCACACACTCCGGGTTAAATGGCGATACAGGCCAAAAAAGCTCCAAGCATGCGCCCCAACAATGATTAGATGTCCGCCCGGCCGCACGCAATGTGCCGCCTCGCGCAAAAGAGCATGGGGCGAAATGGCAAAATCCAAACTGTGCTGTAAAACCACCACATCCACGGCGTCGGCAGCCACTGGCCACCGGTGTTCCTGGCATTGCATGTCCACGTTGAGGGTTTTATCACCCAAGCTGACTTGATGACGAATACTCGGCGCTGCGGCCATAGCCACAGGGGGATTATAGTGCACCACATAACTACCAAAATGGCGTAGCAGTTGTGGTTCCAGTAGCTCACGTTCCATGCGCTCCAGTTGCTGGCCTTTGGCGGTTAAAAACCACTGGGCGACAGGCCCCGCTAAAACTTTGCGCGGACGCGTTAATAACTCTGCAAACCGTCGTAACTTCATAACCCCATACCTGCTTGCTGTGCTGCGATGGCGAAACACTTAATTCGAACATGCTAAGCTTGCATTTATCTGTTCCGGAGGATCATCCCATGCTTAATTTTGTTGCCCTACCTGCCTTTAATGATAACTACATTTGGCTGCTGCAAGATACACAACGCCAACGCTGTGCAGTAGTTGATCCTGGCGATGCGCAACCGGTGCTCAATTGGCTAGCGCAGCATCCACAATGGCAGCTCACTGATATTTTAGTGACCCACCACCACTTTGATCATGTCGGTGGCATTAGTGCACTAAAAGAAGCTACGCAGGCGCAAGTCACCGGCCCAGCCCAAGAAACCATTCCATGCTTAGATGTACCAGTAGATGAAGGTGCAACAATTGAACTGCTGGGCCATACCGTACAGGTTTTCGCAGTACCCGGACACACCTTAGGTCACGTTGTTTACTTTTGCCAAGGCGCAGAACACTCCCCTTGGTTACTCAGCGGTGACACTTTATTCGCTGCAGGCTGTGGCCGCGTGTTTGAAGGCACTGCGCAGCAAATGTACGCATCGCTTTCACGCCTTGCCGCACTGCCTGATGACACCCTCATCTATTGCACTCACGAGTACACCCTCAGTAACTTATTATTTGCCCAAGCAGTGGAGCCAGACAGCTTAGATATCCAGCAGCGCATCACTGAGGTGCGGCAATTGCGTGACAATCAACAAATCACCCTCCCCTCTAACCTCGCTTTAGAGAAGCGTAGCAACCCTTTCTTACGCTGCGAGCAGCCACAAGTGATCGCAGCTGCTGAGCAAAAAGCCGGAGGTAGGCTCGAGACTCCTAGCGCTGTTTTTGCCAGTTTGAGATCTTGGAAAGATACGTTCTAGTTGGCATCCTCTGACCAGCGGGCTTGACCCTCAAGGTCTCACTTCATAGAATCGCGCAAACCTTTTGAAAAGCACGCTTATTAATGCCGCATATTGACCGTCAAAACACCTCTATTTATCACTTTTTCACCCGTCCTCTTAGCCTAGGCGCGGTGCTCTTTGCAGCGCTCTTAGGCTCGGGTTGCCAGTCTTTAAATGACGCAAATTCCAACGCGCAATATGAGTCGCCCGCTCGTACAGTGAGCAAAGATGCTTTTAATGCCAGTTTAAAACGATCACCAAGCTGGATTAACGGTATCGAAACTGCGCAAGACGATGATATTTGGCACCGCATTCGCCAGGGCTATCAGCTGCAAAGCTATTTGGATGACAACCCGCGCATTGACCATCAGCGCTTATGGTTTGCCACTCGCGGCCGCTCCATTGAGATCATGTCTGAGCGCAGCAGTCCTTACATGTACTACATCGTGGAAAGCTTAGAGGCGCGCAATATGCCTTTAGAGCTGGCTTTACTGCCGATGATTGAGAGTGCCTATAACCCTTTAGCATATTCACGCTCACATGCGGCAGGTTTATGGCAGTTTATTCCCTCCACCGGCCGCCATTTTAAACTTAAGCAAACCCATTGGTATGATGCCCGTCGCGATGTTTTAGCTTCAACCCAAGCAGCCCTCGATTACCTTGAATACCTGCACAATATGTTTGATGGCGACTGGCTATTGGCCTTAGCTGCTTATAACGCTGGCGAAGGCACCGTAGGCCGAGCCATCAAACGCAATATTGCTCGCAACTTACCCACTGATTATTGGAATCTAAACCTGCCTGCCGAAACTCAAGCCTATGTACCTAAGCTGCTTGCAGTCTCGCAACTGATTAGCGCACCTGACGCCTATAAAATTGCTCTGAGCCCAATTGCAAACGAACCGTACTTCACACAAATCCCGCTCAAGCAGCAAATGGACATCACCCGTTTAGCCAAGCTGGCCAAAATTACCGAAGATGATTTACTGCAGCTCAACCCTGCCTATAAGCAGGGCATCACATTTGACGGCCCCAAACACCTTTTAGTCCCGCTAGACAGTGCGGAACTGCTCAGCGCTAAGCTGGCCTCGATGAAACCAAGCGATCACATCCAGTGGCAACAATACCGAGTGCGCGGCGGCGATAATCTATCGAGCATTGCCAACCGTAATAATGTTTCCATTGACCTGATTAAAGACATCAACAAACTCGCCAATAATAATTTACGCATTGGCCAAGTCCTAAATATTCCTAAAAGCAGCACAGGCACACGGGCGGCAAACAATTTAGCCCAAGCAACCCACAGCAACTCCAGCCGCACAGTGTATAAAGTTCGCGCTGGTGACAATCTATCGAAAATAGCTGCGCAACAAAAAGTCTCGGTAAATGAGCTCAAACGCTGGAATAACTTAAGCTCAAATGCGTTAAAAATAGGGCAAAACCTCACCCTTATCAGTAATAACAGCAGCCAAAACGCCAATTCATCCAACGCCACTGTGTATAAGGTACGTCCTGGCGACTCGCTTTATGCCATTGCTAAGCGCCATAGAATCAGCTTAAAGCAGTTAAAAAACTGGAATCCAAGCATTAGCAATGCACTCAAACCTGGACAAGCTATCGCACTCTACTTATAAATCCCTAAGCTCTGGCAAACCCACGGGCTCAACACAAACTCACGCTTTACTGGATAATCGAGTAAACTAGCGTGCTATTGCCTGTTTGTTTGTTAATTAAGGATTTTTGCTGTTTATGCGCGTATTTTTATTTTTTCTTAGCGTGCTTTTATTCAGCCATCAGGCCACTGCCAGTGTTGTTACTAGTCATGGTTACGCGCAGTTTGAAACGCTTAAATACGGTGCTGATTTTACCCATTTTGACTGGGTAAACCCCAAAGCGCCCAAAGGCGGCACAGTCCGCTTAATGGCTTTTGGCACCTTCGACACACTCAATCCTTACACGTTAAAAGGCACCAGTCCTATTAGCACTGCGGACTTTGCCAGTTATGGCATTAGCGAGCTTAATGAGCCGTTAATGGTGGGCAGTGGTAATTATGACCCTTCTGGCGATGAAGCTGCCAGCGCTTATGGCCTGATTGCCGAAAGTGTGCAATACAATGACAGCCGCAGCTGGGTGGTATTTAACCTGCGCAAAGAGGCTCGTTTCCATGACGGCACCCCCATTACCGCCAAAGATGTGGCCTTTTCTTACCGTACCTTATTAACCCAAGGTCACCCGCAATACCGCACTTACCTCCAAGAAGTCGCTCGGGTCGATATTCTCAACGAACACCGCATTCGCTTTGTCTTTAAACGCGCAGGTAACCCTTTACTTATTCTACGCATTGGCGACCTGCCGGTATTACCTGAGCACTATTGGCGCGATAAAGACTTCAACAAAACCACCTTTACCCCGCCACTGGGCAGTGGCCCTTACAACATTACTGAGGTAAAGCCCGGGCGCAGCTTAGTTTTTGAGCGGGTTAAAGATTGGTGGGGCAAAGATTTGCCTGTTAACCGTGGCAAGTACAATTTTGACAAAGTCATCGTGGACTTTTACCGCGATAAGCATGTGGCGTTTGAAGCCTTTAAAGTGGGCAATTTTGATTTTTACATTGAGCATCAGGCGAAAAACTGGGCCAATAATTACCGTTTCCCAGATATTGCTAAGGGCCGCGTTATTCGCGCAGAAATTGCCCATGAAATCCCCACACAAACCCAGGCTTTGTTTATCAATACCCGTCGTGCGCAATTTCACGACCGCGCCACCCGCGAAGCTTTAACAGTACTATTTGATTTTGAGTGGGCCAATAAAACCTTATTCAATAATGCTTATCAGCGCGCCAACAGTTACTACCCCAACAGTGACTTCTCTGCCCGCGGCAAGCCCAAAGGCGCAGAATGGTTGTTGTTGTCTAAATGGCGCGAGCAGCTCCCATTACAATTGTTTTTAGAGCCTTTTAGCTTAGAGACCACCGAAGGCCGTGGCATTCCCCGCGAAACCTTACGCAAAGCCCTAGGCCTGCTGGCTGACGCTGGCTGGAAAACCACACTGAACGGTCTGAAAAACAAACAGGGGCAAACTCTAAGTCTAGAAATCCTTCTGGTTAATCCAAGCTTAGAACGAATTCTGCAAGCCTATGTCAAAAGCCTGAATGAAATCGGCATTGATGCGCGCATGCGTACCGTTGACCGTGCGCAATACAAACAGCGCCTCGATAATTTTGATTTTGACTTGACTTTATTGACTCTGCCGCAAACGCTCAGCCCTGGGCTTGAGCAATGGCAGTATTTTCACTCGTCACAAGCTATGGTAAAAGGCAGTAAAAACTATGCGGGTATTAATAGCCCCGTTATTGATGACTTATTAGAGCAGTTACTCAAGGCGAAAACCTACACACAACAGCGCACTGCTGCCCGTGCTTTGGATCGCGCGTTACTCTGGAACTATTACAGCATTCCAAACTGGTATATTAGTCATCACCGTATTGCTTACCAGAACCGTTTTGAATTTGTGCGTGTGCCACCCTATACATTAGGTTTGCGCGCTTGGTGGTTAAAACCTTCGGAGATTCCTTAATGCTGACTGTGCTGCGTCGCGGTTGTTTATCACTGATTATTTTAGCGTTTAGTAACAGTCTGTTGGCCCAAGGGCAGCATGCTATGACGCTGTATGATGAAGCGCCGAAATACCCCAGCGATTTCACTCATTTTGATTACACCAATCCTGATGCGCCGAAGGGCGGTACTTTACGTCTGGCCGGCCTCAATGGTTTTGACAGCTTGAACCCTTTTATTCCCAAGGGAAATGCTGCTGATCAGATTGGTTTACTGTATGACACCCTCACCTATCACTCTGCTGATGAACCTTTTACCGAGTACGGTTTATTAGCTGAGCGCATCGAAAAAGCTGCTGACAACAGCTATGTACGCTTTTATTTAAACCCCAAAGCGCGCTTTAATGACGGCCAACCAGTCACTGCAGAGGATGTGCAGTTCACCTTTAACACCCTGGTGGAAAAAGGCCATCCACTCTACCGCCACTATTATGCTGACGTCGCTGATGTTGTGGTAGAAAGTCCGCTGCAAGTACGTTTTGATTTTAAACACACTGAAAACCGCGAACTGCCATTAATTCTCGGACAACTGCAAATTTTGCCCAAGCATTGGTGGGCTGAGCGCGATTTTACCAAGACCAGTTTAGAGCCGCCGTTGGGCAGCGGTCCTTATCAGCTGAGCCGTGTTGATGCCGGTCGTAGTCTGCGTTATGAGCGGGTTAAAGACTGGTGGGCGCAAGACTTGCCAGTGGCCCGCGGACAATATAACTTCGACAATATCCACATTGATTACTACCGTGATATGTCGGTGGCGTTAGAAGCCTTTAAAGCCGGCCAATTTGATTTTAATCTTGAATACTCCGCCAAAGACTGGGCCACCGGCTACAACTCGCCGGCCTTGCGCAACGGGCAAATCATTAAAAAAGAGATCAAAAACCACAACCCAGTTGGTATGCAAGGTTTTACCTTCAATTTGCGCAAAGACCTGTTTAAAGATCAGCGTGTGCGTCAAGCCATTGCCTTGTTGTTTGATTTTGAGTGGACCAACAAGCAGCTGTTTTATAGCTCTTATATCCGCACCCCAAGCTTTTTTGCCAACTCCGAACTGGCTGCGCAGGGCTTGCCTTCGGCAGCGGAGCTGGAGATTTTAGAACCTTTGCGTGGCTCCATTCCTGAGGAAGTCTTCACCCAAGTGTATGCGCCGCCAGTCAGTGACAGCAGCGGCATTATTCGCGAGCGCCGTCTTGAGGCTTGGCGCTTACTGCAGGACGCAGGTTATCGCATTGAAAATGATCGCATGGTCAACGCCGACGGGGAGCCTTTAGCCTTTGAGTTCATTATTGCTCAGGCTAACCTTGAGCGTGTATTACTACCCTTTAAGCGCAACCTAGAAGAGTTGGGTATTGAGATGACCATTCGCCGTGCCGACGTCTCGCAATACATTAACCGCATGCGCTCCCGCGACTTTGAGATGACCTCAAGTATTTGGCCGCAGTCTAATTCCCCTGGGAATGAGCAGCGCGACTTCTGGCACTCCAGCAGTGTTGATAATCCCGGTAGTCGCAACTTTATTGGTTTACAAGATCCTGCTATCGACAGCTTAGTGGAAGGCCTCATTAACGCCCCTGATCGCGCCACTTTAGTTAACTATGCGCGTGCGCTAGACCGCGTATTACTCTGGGGCCATTACGTGATTCCCAACTACTATATAGATACTTGGCGTACTGCTTACTGGCAACACTTAGCCCAACCTGAAATCGCTCCTTTATACGATTATGGTTTGATGACTTGGTGGGTCAAGCCTGATGCAGCTCAGCCTCCTGCAGCGACGGACGAATAACTATGCTGGCTTATATTCTTCGGCGCTTGCTGCTGATTATTCCCACCTTGCTGGGTATTTTGGTGGTCAACTTTATTATCATCCAGGCCGCTCCCGGCGGACCAGTGGAGCAAATGATTGCCAAGCTGGAAGGTTTTGATGCTGCAGCCGGTGGCGCCACTGGACGCATTTCTGGCGGTGGCGCGGAGGTCTCCAGCAGTTCTTCAGCGAGCTACCGCGGTGCTCAGGGCTTGGATCCAGAGCTGGTGCTTGAGATTGAACGTATGTACGGTTTTGATAAGCCGCCCATTGAGCGTTTCTGGATCATGCTGAAAAACTATGCACGCTTTGATTTTGGCGACAGTTTTTTTCGCGATGCTAAGGTCACTGATCTAATTATCGAAAAAATGCCAGTCTCTATTTCCATAGGCTTCTGGAGTACATTATTGATGTATTTGGTGTCGATTCCCTTAGGCATCAGCAAAGCAGTACGCCATGGCAGCTCTTTTGATGTATGGACCAGTTCGGCCATTATTTTAGGCTACGCAATTCCAGCGTTCTTATTTGCCATTCTCTTGGTGGTGGTGTTTGCCGGTGGCAGCTACTTGAGCTGGTTCCCATTGCGCGGCTTAACTTCCAATAACTTTGAAGAGCTGAGCTTGCTGGGTAAAGTGGGCGATTATTTCTGGCACTTAGCACTGCCAGTAACTGCCTTGGTGATCGGTAACTTCGCCACCCTAACCTTGCTGACAAAAAACAGCTTTCTGGATGAAATCAATAAGCAATATGTCACCACTGCGCGAGCCAAAGGCCTACCGGAAAACAAAGTGCTCTACGGCCATGTATTTCGCAATGCCATGCTGATTATTATCGCCGGCTTCCCGGCAGCCTTTATTGGTATGTTCTTTACCGGCTCACTCCTGATCGAGGTGATTTTCTCCTTGGATGGGCTGGGCCTGCTCAGCTTTGAGGCGGCAATTAACCGCGACTACCCCGTGGTATTCGGTACCTTATTTTTATTCACTTTACTGGGTTTGCTGGTTAAGTTGATCGGCGACATTACTTACACCTTGGTCGATCCGCGTATCGACTTTAGCAGTCGGGGGAACTGAGATGGCGCTTTCTCCCATCAACCAACGGCGCTTCGCTTTGTTTAAGGAGCACAAGCGCGGCTGGTATTCATTATGGATATTTCTTGGCTTATTTATTTTATCCCTCGGGGCTGAGTTTATTGCTAACGATAAACCCTTGCTGGTGGAGTATGACGGTGCTCTGTACTTTCCTGTACTCAAGCGCTATCCAGAAACCACCTTTGGCGGTGAGTTCCCCTTGCAGGCCAACTACAAAAGCCCCTATATCAAAGAGCTGATTGAAGAAAAAGGCGGCTGGATGCTCTGGCCGATGATTCCTTTTAGCTACTCCAGCATTAACTACGACCTGCAAGTGCCCGCCCCGGCGCCGCCATCGCTGCAGAACTGGCTGGGGACTGATGATCAAGGCCGCGATGTGCTAGCGCGGGTCATTTACGGCTTTCGTATCTCGGTGTTGTTTGCTCTGACCCTGACCTTGGTCAGCTCGGTCTTTGGAGTATTGGTTGGTGCTTTACAGGGTTTTTATGGCGGCTGGGTGGACTTGATTGGCCAGCGTTTTCTTGAGGTGTGGTCGGGGCTACCGGTGCTGTATTTATTAATAATTATGGCCAGTTTTATTCAGCCCAACTTCTGGTGGCTGCTGGGTATTATGCTGCTGTTTTCATGGATGAGCTTAGTCGATCTAGTGCGTGCCGAGTTTTTGCGCGGTCGTAACTTGGAGTATGTCCGCGCTGCCCGAGCCTTGGGTATGCAGAACAGTCTGATTATGTTCCGCCATATTCTGCCCAACGCCATGGTTTCTACCATTACCTTTTTACCCTTTATCTTAACTGGGGCCATTGGCACCTTAACTGCATTGGATTTCTTAGGCTTTGGCTTACCGCCTGGCTCACCCTCGCTGGGTGAGTTGGTGGCGCAAGGCAAGTCCAACTTACAAGCACCTTGGCTGGGTATCAGTGCCTTTACGGTACTGGCTTTAATGCTGAGTTTATTAGTATTTATTGGTGAGGCTGCCCGTGATGCATTCGACCCAAGAAAATAAAGTGGAACAGTTGCTGGCCATTGAAGACTTATCCGTTGAGTTTGTCAGCGGTGATAACGTACAGCGTGCGGTTAACAATATTAGTTTCACCGTTAATAAAGGTGAAACCTTGGCTTTGGTCGGCGAAAGTGGCTCTGGCAAGTCGGTTACTGCGCACTCTATTTTGCGCTTATTACCCTACCCTCTAGCACGCCATCCCAGTGGCCAAATTATCTATCAAGGTAAAGACTTACTCAGTGCCGCGCCAGAGTACTTGCGCAGTATCCGCGGTGATCGTATTGCGATGATTTTCCAAGAGCCCATGAGCTCGCTCAACCCACTGCACAGCATTGAAAAGCAAATCAATGAAATTTTGATACTGCACAAAGGCATGAATGCTAAGCAAGCCTCCGCTCGCACCCTAGAGTTACTGACACTGGTGGAAATTAAAAATCCGGCGCAGCGCATGAGCTCCTACCCTCATGAGCTATCCGGTGGACAACGCCAACGTGTGATGATTGCCATGGCGTTGGCCAATGAACCCGAGCTGTTAATTGCCGATGAACCGACGACTGCCTTAGACGTCACCGTGCAGCAAACCATTTTAAAACTGCTCAAAGACCTTCAGCAACGCCTTGGCATGGCCATTTTATTGATCAGCCATGATCTCAACTTGGTGCGCCGCGTGGCCCATCGCGTTTGTGTGATGCGCAATGGCGAGATTGTTGAGCAAGCGCCCTGTGAGCAGATTTTTACTGATCCACAGCATCCTTATACACAAGAGCTACTGGGCGCCGAACCCAGCGGCCAACCTGTACCACACAGCCCCAGTCAGACCTTACTGGAGACCCAAGATCTACGGGTGTGGTTTCCAATTAAAAAAGGTGTGCTGCAGCGCACGGTGGATTATGTCAAAGCCGTGGATGGCATTAGCTTCAGTTTGCAACAGGGACAAACCCTCGGCGTTGTAGGTGAAAGTGGCTCAGGTAAATCCACCCTAGGCTTGGCTATTTTGCGTTTAATCCACAGCCAAGGCGGTATCTTTTATGCTGGGCAAGGCATTGATCAGCTCTCGCAAAAGCAAGTACGCCCGCTGCGCCGCGACATTCAAGTGGTTTTTCAGGACCCTTTTGGTAGCCTGAGCCCAAGAATGAGCGTCTCAGATATCATTGGCGAAGGATTGGGCATTCATAAGATGGGCAATGCTGAGGAACAAGAGCAAGCCATCATTGCTGCGCTACATGAAGTGGGGCTTGATCCAGAGACTCGGCACCGCTATCCCCATGAGTTTTCTGGGGGGCAACGCCAACGTATAGCCATTGCTCGCGCCTTGGTACTCAAGCCGAAGTTGATTGTTTTAGATGAACCAACTTCGGCTCTAGACCGCACTGTTCAGCGGCAAGTGGTTGAGCTGCTGCGTGTTTTACAGCAAAAATACAACTTAACCTATGTGTTTATTAGCCATGACTTGGCTGTGGTTAAAGCGCTGAGTCACCAATTGCTGGTGATGCGCCAAGGACGAGTAGTAGAACAAGGTGCAGCGGCAAATATTTTTGCTGCACCGCAACAAGAATACACACAGCAGTTGTTAGCTGCGGCTTTTATTAACAGCCCAGCGCAATTGTAACTGCATTATTTGACTCAAAAAGAGGAAAGACCATGGGTTTTATGACCGGTAAGCGTGTTTTAATCGTTGGCGTGGCCAGCAAACTGTCCATTGCTGCAGGTATTGCCGCAGCGATGCACCGTGAAGGTGCCGAATTGGCATTCACCTATCAAAATGAAAAACTGCAAAAGCGCGTTGAAGGTTTTGCTGAGAGCTGGGGCTCATCCGCTGATATGTGTTTCCCGTGTGATGTGGCCAATGATGATGACATTGAAAATGTTTTTGCTCAGCTGGCAAAAAAGTGGGACGGCTTAGACTGCATCGTTCACTCAGTGGGCTTTGCCCCTGGCGACCAACTGGACGGCGACTTTACTGAAGTAACCACCCGTGACGGCTTTAAAATTGCCCACGATATCAGTGCTTACAGCTTTATTGCTCTGGCTAAAGCAGGCCGCGAAATGATGAAAGGTCGCAACGGTAGCCTACTGACCCTGACCTACCTCGGCGCTGAGCGCACTATGCCTAACTACAACGTAATGGGCATGGCTAAGGCCAGCCTGGAAGCGGGTGTACGCTACTTAGCCGGTAGCTTAGGTGCTGAAGGTACCCGAGTTAACGCAGTTTCAGCGGGTCCAATTCGTACTTTAGCGGCATCTGGGATTAAAAGTTTCCGCAAAATGTTAGCAGCTAACGAAAAACAAACGCCACTGCGTCGCAACGTAACCATTGAGGAAGTGGGTAACGCCGGAGCTTTCTTATGCTCTGACTTAGCTTCAGGGGTGAGTGGTGAGATTATGTATGTTGACGGTGGTTTCAATACCACTGCCATGGGTAATCTCGAAGAAGATTAAGCCCAGTTCATAAATAAAAAACCCGCTCTTGGCGGGTTTTTTATTGTTAGGACAATGGCTATTAAAAACGCTCGATTTTTGCATCCAACTCAAGTTGCTGCATTAAGGCGTTAAAGTCTACCTGGCCAGCGCGTGATGCTAGAACTTGCTGGTACTGCACTAGCTCATCGCTGTTAAGCGGCGCAGCTTCGTCGCTGACACCGGTCAGACGTAAAACCACATAATCGCCATTACTTAAACTCAAGCCAGCAAACTCTGCTGCGCCATCTTTCTTAGGCTTAGGCATTTTAAATACTGCTTGCAGCACTTGCGGATCCAATTCTTCTTGAGCGCGGTTAGCGGCCTCAACCACTTGCCATGTATTTTCCTCAGCTTGCGCCACTGAAGTCTGTCCTTCTTTTAGACTCGCCAATAAAGCCTCTCCAGTTGCTTGGGCTTCGGCAATGGCTTGCTGAACAATAAGCTGCTCTTTAATTTGCCCGCTGACCTCAGCAAAAGGGATTGGTTTAGGTTGCAAATGCTCTTGTACACGCAGTACCACAATAGTTTCAGGGTCCAGCTCAATGGCCATACTGTTAGCGCCCTCCTCTAACACCTCAGTGCTAAAAGCCGCTTCCAGCACCTGACGGTTAGCAAAGAGCCCTTCGGCGCCATTGCGGCCAAACGCTTCACTGACTTGAACCTCTAAGCCCATTTCGCTGGCCGGTTGTTGCAAATCAGCTGACTCATAGGCGAAGCCTTCTAAGTCTTTTACCGCTTCTACAAAACGCTGCTCAACTTGGCGCGCTTTTAAGTCTTGCGCTAATTTGTCTCTAAGGCTAGCAAAGCTTGGAATGTCTGCTGCTCTAACATCCAGTAGCTTAATGATATGCCAGCCATAGTCGGTGCGCAGCGGTGCAGACACTTGCCCTTTATCTAAGGCAAATAAAACCTCTTCAAACTCCGGCTCATAGACACCTGGTGCAGCAAAACCAAGGTCACCGCCTTGTTGAGCCGAGCCGATATCGTCCGATACATCCTGTGCAACCAGGGCAAACTCTTCATCCGCCTGTAAACGTTGTACAACGTGCTCTGCCTGTTCGCGAGCTTGCTCATCGCTTACCGCATCGTTCACTTCAATTAAAATATGAGCAGCACGGCGTTGTTCTGCTAAGTTAGCAATTTCAGCCTGATACAGGTCTTGTAACTCATCGTCATCCACCTCAACTAGGTCAAAGAAGCTTGCTTTGTCGAGCTCAATATACTCAACAATAACCTGCTCTGGAGTCATAAACTCAGCACCATTATCATTGTAATAGGTTTCAACTTCGGCATCAGTTACAGTGATTTGATCCAGCTCTGGTTCCAGCGTCAGCATGGCAAAGTCACGGGTTTGGCGCTCTAAGCGAGCAAAGGCCTGAGCCTCTTGCTCAGTAACAAATGCACTGCCAGCAATACCAGCACGTAACTGTCCAGTACGCATTTCTTGCTCAATCATTTGTCGAAACTGCAAACGGGTGTAACCCATTTGACGAATCACTTGGTCAAAACGGTCAGCATTGAACTGGCCATCCACCTGAAACTCAGGGGCAAGCAAAATAAACTGATCAACGGCTGCACTAGAAAAGGCTAAGCCCGATTGGTCGGCCGCTTGCACCAGTAATTTGCGCGAAATAAGACCTTGTAAAGCGGCTTCTGAGAGCAACTGGTCATCAATCAAGTTGGTGTCAAAATCTCTACCAAACTGTTCTATAAGCTGTCTGCGCTGAAGGCTTTTAGCTTCAGCTAATGCATCGAGGGTGATTTCTTCGCCGTTTACTTTGGCAACATTGTTACTATTACTGGTGGAGCCCATGATTGCTTCAAAACCAGTAAAAGAAAAAAGTACCACAATCAAACCAATAATGGATTTAGAGATCCACCCCGTAGAGTTATCTCGAATTTTCTGCAGCATGCATCCCCCGATGTCGCCATTCACAATGGCTATGCATTATGGGTAGGTCGAACAAAATAAAGGCGCACCAAATGATGCGCCTTTGAATTCAGCGATACGTAAAAAACTGCTGCCTGCCAATATCAGTGCAGACACCAATTAATACGTATCAGATCCATCAATATAAATACTGGTGGCTAACAAGCGCTTAGTTGTTTACAGCGTCTTTAAGTGCTTTACCTGCTTTAAAGCCAGGAATTTTAGCTGCAGCAATTTCGATAGGATTACCCGTTTGTGGGTTGCGACCTGTACGGGCAGCACGATCTTTAACAGAGAAAGTACCAAAGCCAACTAATACCACCGACTCTCCCTCTTGAAGTGCGCCTGTGATGCTTTCAATAACGGCATCTAATGCACGTCCTGCAACCGCTTTAGGAATATCTGCCGATGCGGCAACCTTATCAATCAACTCTGACTTGTTCACTCGTAAGTCCCCTTAGGTTTTTCTAAAAATAATTATAATTGCAATTTAAATGCAAAAAAAAGCTTTATTATGCAACTCAATGACACAAACACCTTACCTTATAGCAAGGTGTCAAAAAGCATGTCAACCACAACTGCATTAATGTGTGCTTATCCGATCATTGGCCTCAGCATCACGCGATTCATCCTTCAGCAATAATTCAGATGCGACATCTGACAGAGGCTCAGGCATGTATTGCAACGCAATCTGTAGCACTTCGTCAATCCATTTAACTGGTCTGATGTCTAAATCGGCCTTTATATTAGCTGGTATTTCCTTCAAGTCACGCACATTTTCTTCGGGGATGATAACTGTTTTGATTCCGCCCCGGTGGGCAGCGAGCAATTTCTCTTTTAAACCACCAATTTGTAGCACTTGGCCACGCAAGGTGATTTCACCGGTCATCGCTACATCTGCACGTACAGGTATCTTGGTCAAAGCTGAAACCAGCGCCGTACACATGCCTATGCCTGCGCTAGGGCCATCTTTGGGGGTAGCCCCCTCAGGCATATGTAAGTGCACGTCATTCTTCTCATAGAAGCTTGGAGCTATGCCCAGCAACTGAGCACGGCTGCGCACAACGGTTAAGGCTGCGGTCATTGACTCAACCATCACCTCGCCCAGTGAACCCGTTTTAATCAGCTGTCCCTTGCCGGGAATCACTGCAGACTCAATGGTTAATAACTCACCACCCACTTGCGTCCAGGCCAAACCTGTGACCTGTCCAATTTGGTCATCGGCTTCAGCCAAGCCATAAGTGAATTTTTGCACGCCAAGGTAATGCTCAAGATTCTCAGTGGTTATAGTTGCACTGACCTTTTTCTGGTCAGCTTGCTCTTTCACCACCTTGCGGCACACTTTAGCAATTTGTCGCTCAAGGCCACGCACACCTGCCTCTCGGGTGTAGTAGCGCACCACATTGAGTAAGGCCGCAGGCTCAAAGTTCAGCTCTGCATCTTTCAAACCATTGGCTTTAAGCTGCTTACTGACTAAATACTTTTGCGCAATATTGAGCTTTTCATCTTCGGTATAACCAGGCAGACGAATCACTTCCATGCGGTCCAGCAATGGCCCTGGAATATTCATTGAGTTGGCAGTACACACGAACATCACATCGGATAGATCGTAATCCACTTCCAAGTAGTGATCGTTAAAGCTGTGGTTTTGCTCTGGGTCCAGTACTTCCAGCAAGGCTGAAGCAGGATCACCGCGCATGTCTTGACCCATTTTGTCGATTTCATCCAACAAGAATAATGGGTTGCGCACCCCGACTTTGCTCAAACGCTGGATTACCCGACCGGGCATCGCGCCAATATAGGTGCGGCGGTGACCACGGATTTCCGCCTCATCACGCACACCACCTAAGGCCATGCGGATGTACTTACGGTTCACTGAGCGTGCAATCGACTCTGCCAGTGAGGTTTTACCCACACCAGGCGGTCCAACCAAGCACAGAATCGGGCCTTTAAGTTTTTTCACCCGCTTTTGCACAGCTAAATACTCAAGGATGCGCTCTTTAACCTCTTCCAGGCCAAAGTGATCGGCTTCCAGTATTTCTTCTGCACGCTTTAAGTCTGAACGTACACGGCTTTTAGCTTTCCACGGGGTATTAATCAACCAGTCCAGATAGGTGCGCACCACAGTGGCTTCAGCCGACATGGGCGACATTTGCTGCAGCTTTTTAAGTTCTGCATGTGCTTTTTCTAAGGCTTCCTCCGGCATCCCAGCTTCATCAATACGCTTTTTTAACGCATCGGCCTCATTAACACCGTCTTCGCCTTCGCCCAGCTCTTTCTGAATGGCTTTCATTTGTTCATTCAAGAAGTACTCGCGCTGGCTACGCTCCATCTGCTTTTTCACGCGGCCGCGAATACGTTTCTCGACATTGAGCAACTCAAGCTCAGTATCTAAAATACCCAACAACAGCTCTACACGCTCAGCAATCTGCCACTGACTAAGAACAGATTGTTTCTGCTCTAGCTTGAGGGTCATCTGCGCGGCGATGGCGTCAGACAAGTGCCCCGCAGCATCAATATCACTTAATGCGGTTAAAGCTTCTGCAGGAACTTTTTTGCTCTGCTGTACAAAGCCTTCAAACTGTTCGAATAGAGTGCGGCACAGCACTTCATTTTCAACAGTGCTGGCTGCTTGCTCGTCTTGAGTTTCTACTTCAGCGCTTAAGTAGTCAGCATCACTAGCAGACAACTGCTTAATGATTTCTCCACGCTGCTCACCTTCGGCCAGCACTTTCACTGTGCCGTCAGGGAGTTTCAGTAATTGTAAAATAGTTGCAACAGTACCAACCTCATACAAAGCGTCGGTATCAGGATCATTGTCCGCTGGGCTGCGTTGCGCAATCAACAGGATCTTTTTGTCGCCTTGCATTGCAGCATCAAGGGCTGCGATAGATTTTTCACGCCCTACAAATAGGGGGATAACCATATGCGGATAAACCACAACATCACGCAATGGCAATAACGGCAATTCGATGATTGTCTTCATTCTTCTCTCTCACATGCGGCACGCAGGCCGTAATAATTGGCTAAGCCTGTGATCAAAGATGGGGGCGCATTGCAACAATTACAAGGTGATAGGCATAAAAAACAAAAGGGCCCGCAGGCCCTCTTGTAGACAACGCGAGCAATTAAGACTCTGGCGCTGCTTTTTTCTCTTCACTTTCTTGTGTTGCATAAATCAACAATGGCTTAGATGCACCAGTAATAACACTTTCATCAATCACCACTTTGGTGACATCAGTTTCCGATGGAATGTCATACATGGTATCGAGCAAGATACCTTCCAAGATTGAACGCAAACCACGGGCGCCAGTTTTACGCAACAAAGCGCGCTGAGCCACCGCATTCAATGCATCCGAACGGAACTCTAGCTCAACCCCTTCCATGTCGAATAACTTAGCATATTGCTTAGTCAATGCGTTCTTCGGCTCGGTTAGGATCTGCACTAAAGCAGCTTCATCCAGCTCTTCCAAAGTAGCAATCACTGGTAAGCGACCAACAAACTCGGGAATCAAGCCAAACTTCACTAAGTCATCTGGCTCAACATCACGCAATGCTTCGCCGATTTTTTTCTCTTGCTCTTTGCTGCGCACTTCTGCGCCAAAACCAATACCACCCTTGGTAGAACGGTTTTGGATGACTTTTTCTAAGCCAGCAAATGCACCACCACAAATAAACAAGATGTTTTTCGTATCAACCTGCAAAAACTCTTGCTGCGGATGTTTGCGTCCACCCTGCGGTGGAATCGAAGCAACAGTACCCTCGATCAGCTTCAGTAAGGCTTGTTGTACGCCCTCACCGGAAACATCACGGGTGATCGACGGATTATCCGATTTACGGGTAATTTTATCGATCTCATCAATGTAAACGATGCCCATTTCTGCTTTTTCAACATCGTAGTCACATTTTTGCAGCAATTTTTGAATGATATTTTCCACATCCTCACCCACATAACCGGCCTCGGTCAGTGTGGTTGCATCAGCAATGGTGAAAGGTACATTCAATAAGCGCGCTAACGTTTCTGCCAGTAAGGTTTTACCTGAACCTGTTGGTCCAATAAGCAGAATATTACTTTTACCGAGCTCAATTTCGTCTTTCTTATCATGGTTGTTTAAGCGCTTATAGTGGTTGTAAACCGCTACAGCTAATACTTTTTTAGCGCGCTCTTGGCCAATCACATACTGATCAAGAATGCCGCTGATTTCCTTGGGAGAAGGCAATTTATGTGCTGCATCTTCAGTCTCTGCTTCTTCCACTTCCTCACGGATAATGTCATTACACAGATCAACGCATTCATCACAAATAAAAACCGAGGGGCCAGCAATGAGCTTGCGCACTTCATGTTGGCTTTTGCCACAGAAGGAGCAATACAGCAATTTGCCTTTATCCTCGCCACTACGCGTATCAGTCATTCGTTCGTTCCAGTTTGGTAGGCTATGAGTACAAGATGGGGGCTTGAATTGGTTTATTCAACCCCAGCCACTCACATTAAACATATTCAGTAGTGCTTAACACCGGTTAAGCAGGTATTTCACGCTTAGTCGCCACCTGATCAATCAAGCCATATTTAACGGCTTCTTCAGCGCTCATAAAGTTATCGCGGTCGGTATCTTTAGCAATAACATCAATGGGCTGCCCAGTATGGTCGGCTAAGATTTTATTCAAGCGATCACGAATCGTTAAAATCTCGCGGGCGTGGATTTCAAAATCCGAGGCCTGGCCTTGGAAACCGCCTAAGGGCTGGTGAATCATCATGCGTGAGTGTGGCAAGCAATAACGCTTACCTGCTGCGCCACCTGCCAGCAGCAAAGCACCCATGCTCGCCGCTTGACCGATACACATGGTAGATACATCCGGCTTAATAAACTGCATGGTGTCGTAAATCGACATACCTGCGGTGACTGAACCGCCCGGTGAGTTGATATATAAGTGGATATCCTTATCAGGATTTTCTGCTTCTAAGAACAGTAACTGCGCCACGACCAGGTTTGCCATATAGTCTTCGACTGGACCGACCAAGAAAATAATGCGCTCTTTGAGCAGGCGTGAATAAATATCATAGGCGCGCTCACCGCGAGATGATTGCTCAACTACCATTGGCACTAAACCGCCAGCAGCGTGGATATCGTGCGGGTTTTGCATAAACATAGTGTCTGACATTTCGGCCGTAGCTCCCAGATTATTCGTCATCGTCATAAAGACACACAAGCCAGCGCTAGGCTGGCTTGTGGTGTAACAGGCAAGAGCCGATTAATATTTGGCTCCCAACAAAGTGCTATTACTCAGCGCTAGCTTCTTCTGCTTCTTCAGCAATTTCAGGCGCTGCCGCAGGTTTTACTGCTTCTTCATAAGTCACAGTAACATCAGTTACTTTGGCTTTACCTAAAACAGTATCTACAACTTGCTCTTCAAGCACAACAGCACGTACGTCTTCTAGCTGCTGCTCGTTCTTGTAGTACCAGTCGATCACTTGCTCTGGCTCTTGGTAAGCCGCAGCCATTTCTTCAATGGTGCTGCGTACGCGCTCATCATCGGCTTTGATTTCGAACTGCTTAACCATTTGCGCAACAATCAGACCCAGAGCTACGCGGCGCTTAGCTTGCTCGGTGAACAACTCAGCAGGCAGCTGCTCAGGCTTAACATTGCCGCCAAACTGCTGTACTGCTTGCACACGCAAACGATCAACTTCGTTAGAAATCAATGCGCTTGGTACTTCAATTTCATTGGCAGCGAGCAAACCGTCCATCACTTGGCTTTTTACTTTGCCTTGTACCGCTTGCTTGAGCTCACGCTCCATGTTCTTTTTAACTTCAGCGCGGAAACCGTCCAAACCACCTTCGGTGTTACCGAACATCGCAAAAAACTCTTCATTGAGTTCTGGCAGCTCAGGGGCTTCAACTTTATTTACGATAACGGTGAACTCAGCAGTTTTACCGGCCAAATCAAGGTTTTGGTAGTCTTCTGGGAAGGTTGGGTTGATAACCTTAGTTTCACCGGCTTTGCAGCCCACTAATGCTTCTTCAAAACCCGGGATCATACGACCTGAACCCAACACTAAAGGTACGTTATCAGCGGTACCGCCAGCGAAAGCTTCGCCGTCAATGCTGCCAACAAAGTTAATCGTCACTTGGTCTTCTAGCGCAGCTGCGCGATCAACTTCAGCGAAAGCGGTATTTTGCTTGCGCAAGATGTCCAGCATGTTGTCGACATCAGCTTCAGCCACTTCGGCGCTCTGACGCTCAACTTCAACACCTTCCAGTCCTTGCACTTCAAACTCTGGAAACACTTCAAAAGTAGCGATGTACTCAAGATCTTTATCTTTCTCGAATACTTTTGGCTCAATCGCTGGTTGACCCACAGGGTTAACTTTTTCAGCAACAACGGCTTCATAGAAAGTTGCTTGGATCACATCACCCAGTACTTCTTGACGCGCATCAGCTTCATAACGCTGGCGAATGATGCTCATAGGTACTTTACCTGGACGGAAGCCAGATACTTTAGCGCGCTTCGCTGTTTGCTGAAGGCGTTTGGTTACTTCACTTTCAATACGCTCAGCTGGAACGCTAATGTTCATTTTGCGCTCAAGGGCGGAAGTACTTTCTACGGAAACTTGCATGGTTATTCCTCGTTGAATAGACGTGGCCAGACATACCGACCCTAGAATCAAGGGCATGCATTCTAGAGCGCTCGAACAGAAATATCCATCCAATCCGGCAGAGAATTTTAACTATTACAATAAACCTTCAATTGGTAGCCAAGAAAGTAAGCGTGTAGAGACACGTCGCCACACACTACTATTGGGCTCTGAAGTATAGGTTTGCACACCGGCATCACGCTGCTCGATCCAGTAAATCCGACCTGTCTCAGTCAGTTTTACCTCATATGCATGGGCAGGTATTTCATCGTAAAAGGCCTGATTGATACGCTGTGCAAGGCGCGGGCTATCAATCACGAAGCCTAATTCTGTATTTAAATTGGCTGAACGCGGATCAAAGTTAAAGGAGCCGACAAAAACATGTTTACGATCCACGGAAAAAGTTTTGGCATGCAGACTTGACCCCGAGCTGCCTAAAAATCTTTTTTTACGCTTCATCCGCTTAACTTGAGTTGGATGACGCTGCATCTCATATAACACCACCCCAGCTTTAAGTAGAGCTTTACGGCGTTTTGCGTACCCTGCATGCACAGCTGCCACATCGGTAGCGGCCAAAGAGTTGGTCAAAACCTTAACCTCAACGCCTTTACGTACCAGCCAAGCAAAGGCCTCAACACCGGCTTCAGTGGGGACAAAGTACGGTGAGATCAGCTCAACATCCACATCTGGATCGCCAATAATATCTTGAAACTGCTGGATCAATAGTGACTCTTTCTGTGCGTTACCTAGGCCTTTACGCGGATCATCACTGACCATGCGCACCTGCAGCCATTCGAAATCAATGCTGCGCTGCTCAATCTGACGAATCAACTCTGACTCACGCAATGACTCCACATACTGCTGGGCTCCAGGGCTGCCGGCAATGCTCTGAGAGCGCGCACGCAACTCCTGCAGTGATATACCGCGGCCATTAGGCACTACACGCTCGAGTGGGTAAGAAGATGCGCTGTGCCAATACTTATCAAAGTCAGTGGAGACCTCCTGAACTGCCGCACCCACGCTGAGAATATCTAAATCAGCAAACAACACATCATCTGTAGCACCAAAGTACTCATCGCCGATGTTGCGGCCACCGATGATGCTAAAGGAGTTATCAGCGATAAACGATTTGTTATGCATGCGCCGATTGAGCCGTGAAAAGTCGGTGAGAAAGCCCCACCAGCGTGGTGCGCGCACCATAAATGGGTTAAACAAACGCACTTCTATATTTTCATGGCTATTGAGGGCAAGCAAAATAGGCTCGGCGGCACTGGTATTATTATCATCCAATAACAGGCGAACTCGCACGCCACGCTCAGCAGCTTCATGTAGGGCTTCAAAGAGCATGGTGCCGGTCATATCTTGCCGCCAAATATAATACTGCACATCCAAGCTGCGTTGCGCATACTTAGCCAGCAGCATGCGTGCAGCAAAGGCCTCATCTGCTTCAATCAGCGGATAGATACCACTTTTTTCGGTGCCGTGCTCTTGCTCAAGAGCAGTTAACACCTTAGCAAAGTAGGTGTCGGCCACCTCTTCTTTCGAGTACGCCAGCGTCTGGGTGCGTCCATCTAAGCTTGGTAAGCTTTGGCAGCCGGTCACCAAGAGACTCAAAGCAATAAATCCCAACTTAATAAGTTTGCTAGTCATAATCTAATTTAAAATGCCATTGTGTTTATGCTACTGAGGATAAAATTGCCCTAAATCAAGAACATGCAGGTCTGTTAACGCAAAACAGACCAAGTGAGGTAGTCTATCCTTTTTCAATAATGATCAGCAAAACTGATCATCTAAATTCGCTATTTATCATCGCTTTTTATCATAGAGGGGTCTAGCCAATGGAGCACATGCCAAGCTTTAACCGAGCACTTGTGGAAAAATACGACCGTCCCGGTCCACGCTACACCTCCTACCCCACAGCGCCGCAATTTCACACCGCTTTTGCTGCAGATAACTATATTCAGGCTGCCCAGACCAGTAATCAGCACGCAGCTAAACCTTTATCCATTTATATTCACATCCCTTTTTGCCAAAGCCTGTGCTACTACTGTGCCTGCAACAAAATTATCACACAAAAAACCAGCCGTGCAGTCGAATACCTTGAGTATCTCAAGAAGGAAATTCAGTTACAGGCCAAGCTATTTGATAAAAAACGCAGCGTAACGCAATTGCACCTTGGTGGCGGTACTCCAACCTACCTCACTCAAGAACAACTCACTGACTTGATGGACACCTTACACAGTGCCTTTAATTTAGATACGAGTGAGCAGCGACAGTTTTCTCTAGAAGTTGACCCACGTACCATTACTCCTACGCAGATTCAGCAGCTGCGTGACCTTGGTTTTAACCGTATCAGTTTCGGTGTACAAGACTTTGACCCTGACGTACAAAAAGCGGTCAACCGTATTCAAAGCGATGAACAAGTTGAAGCATTAATGACAGCTGCACGCGCGGCGCAGTTCCGCTCCATCAGTGTTGACTTGATTTACGGCCTGCCCCTGCAAACGGTTACCAGTTTTAATACCACCTTAGATAAGATCATTGCCTTACGCCCTGACCGTATTGCCGCCTACAGCTACGCCCACTTGCCGAAACTCGTGCGTGCTCAGCGCCTGATTCGTCCTGAAGACATGCCACCACCAGAGCGTAAGCTAGAACTCTTGGAACTGACCATTCGCCGTTTATGCAGCGCAGGTTATGTTTACATTGGTATGGACCACTTCGCCCTACCGGAAGACGAACTGGCACAAGCACGTATCAATGACACTCTACAGCGCAACTTCCAAGGCTACTCAACCCATGCCGACTGCGACCTGATCGGCCTTGGCGTGTCTTCCATTGGTAAAGTGGGCGACACCTACAGCCAGAATGTAAAAGAGTTGTCGCAGTATTATGCTTACTTAAATAAAGATCAGTTGCCGCTGCACCGCGGTTACCAACTCAATGCCGACGACCGCCTACGCCGCGATGTAATCAGCACCTTGATGTGTCACAACCGCATTGATATTGCGACAATTGAGCAACAACACGGCATTAACTTTAATGAATATTTTGCTGATGCTCTCGTCCAGTTACAAGAGCAAGTCGCCGATGGCTTGCTCACCATTAATGATGAAGCAATTGTGCTGCTGGACCAAGGCAATTTAATGATGCGCAGTGTGGCCATGGCCTTTGACGCTTACTTAGGCGCTAAGCAGCGCGGTGAGTTCTCGCGCACGGTTTAAAGGCAACAGATTTGACTGCGATAGATGAGTATTTTTATCGCAGTCAAAGCTGTTTAGTCTAAGTCTTCTTCATCTAAGTGGAACTTATGCAAGATGCGGTGCGCCACTGGCGCAAAAGTAATCCCCAGCACAGCAACAAATACCAAGCCCGCATACAGACCGTAAAAACCGACAAACAATTTACCAGCAACGCTTTGTGGTGCGGTTAACGTTCCATGCCCACCCAGTAATAAAGTGGCATGCAAATAGGCATCATGCCAAGGCATGCTTTCAAAATACATAAAACCTAACATGCCGATTAACACTGAAACTGCAATCACCAATACCGCAATCAACACATGGTAAAGAATGCGCTTATAAAACTCTGCGCGGCTCAACATTGGCTGATTTTTTGATTCATACATAGCAACAATCCCTAACAACTCAGGCAGAGCTAAAGCTCTCTAATAGCGCCTCATTAAAGTTATAAAAGCCCTTAACCCACAGCCTTTATTCTTAAGCCAATGTGCATATTAGCAGCAAGCCGAGAAAGTCTCGTGACTTTAGCGGCAACTGCTTGCTAACCCAGCCTTTTTAGGGTGTATAAGCTGCCAAACAGTTCCACTTATCAGAGAAGTTCACTACACTGAGCAACGCTGACATTCGCCATTTGCTAAGATTTAAGTGGCGAAATTACAAAAAACTATAAAAAGGTGCCGATTTTATGAGTAAAACAACTCGACGTATCAGTAAGCTGTTCGCCGCGATAGCTTTGGTAAGTGCCACCAGCTACTCACTGGCCGCTGAGCCAATTAAAATTGCCCTTGCTGGCCCTGTGACTGGCCCTGTTGCGCAATATGGCGATATGCAATCAATGGGCGCCTTAATGGCCATTGAGCAAATTAACCAAGCAGGCGGTGTCAATGGCAGCATGCTTGAAGCTGTCACCTATGACGATGCTTGTGACCCTAAGCAAGCGGTTGCGGTTGCTAACAAAATCGTCAATGACGGTATTCGCTTTGTAGTTGGTCACTTATGCTCAGGCTCAAGCCAGCCTGCCTCTGACATCTATGATGAGGAAGGCATCTTGATGATCACTGCAGCTTCAACCACTCCTGAGCTAACCGAGCAAGGTCACACGCTTATTTTCCGCACCATTGGTTTAGACACCATGCAAGGCCCAACAGCCGGCGACTACGTTGTCAACGAACTCAAGCCAAAGCGTGCTGCGGTACTGCATGACAAGCAGCAGTACGGTGAAGGAATTGCTACCGCGGTTAAACAAGCCTTGGATAATGCCGACATCCCTGTGGTGTTATTCGAGGGTGTAACCACTGGCGATAAAGATTTCTCTGCGTTGATTGCTAAGCTGAAAAAAGAAGACGTTGATTTCGTTTACTTTGGCGGCTACCACCCCGAAATGGGCATGCTGCTGCGTCAGTCGGCAGAAAACAAGTTCGATGCGCGCTTTATGGGCCCCGAGGGTGTGGGTAACAGCGATATTTCTGCCATTGCCGGTGCAGCCTCTGAAGGCATGCTCGTAACTCTGCCGAAAGCCTTTGATACCGACCCTAAAAACGCTCATTTAGTTGAAGCCTTTAAAGCTAAAAAACAAGATCCGCGCGGAGCCTTTGTGTTCCCAGCCTACGCTGCAGTGCAAGTGATGGCCGATGCAATGACCATCAGCAACTCGCAAGAGCCTGAAGAAGTAGCCGCAGCGCTACGCAGCAATAGCTTTGATACACCGACCGGTGTGCTTGAGTTTGATGACAAAGGCGATCTGAAAAACTTCAGCTTTGTAGTCTACGAATGGCATGCAGACGGCAGCAAAACCCCTCTAACCGAGTAATTTAACTGCCTCAAGCCTCGCCGTTCATTTTTATGGACGCGCGAGGCTGTTGTGTTTGCCGGGTACCCTTATGAACGAAGCTTTTTTTTATTTTCTGCAACAACTGCTGAACGGTTTAACCGTGGGCAGTACTTATGCGCTGATTGCCATTGGCTACACCATGGTGTACGGCATTATTGGCATGATTAACTTCGCTCATGGCGAGGTCTATATGATCGGCAGTTATGTCACATTTATTGCCCTGACTGGCCTAGCCATGCTCGGGCTGGAAAGTTTGCCTCTGCTTATTTTTGGCGCTTTTATTCTCAGCATTATTGTGACCAGCGCCTATGGCTACAGTATTGAACGGGTTGCTTACCGCCCTTTGCGTGGCAGCCACCGTTTAATCCCTTTGATTTCAGCCATTGGTATGTCAATTTTACTGCAAAACTTTGTGCGTATTGCCCAAGGTGCACGTGATGTAGCCATGCCGCGTTTAGTCACCGGCGGTGTAACCCTGGGCGATGAAGCCAGCTTTCACGCTAGCCTGTCGTATATGCAAATTATTATTTTCGTCACCACGTTAGTGGCAATGATTGCCCTCAGTATCTTTATTTCACGTTCGCGCACCGGGCGCGCCTGCCGCGCCTGCTCTGAAGACATTAAAATGACTGGCCTGCTAGGCATTAACAGCAATGCAATTATTGGCATTACTTTTGTTATTGGTGCGATTTTAGCTGCGGTGGCTGGGGTATTGCTCAGCTTATATTACGGCGTAGTTAACCCCTATATTGGTTTTATGGCTGGCCTCAAAGCCTTTACTGCGGCTGTGCTAGGTGGCATTGGCAGTATTCCCGGAGCGGTGCTCGGCGGTCTGGTGCTCGGGGTAACAGAAGCGATGACTTCCGGCTACTTCAGCAGTCAATACAAAGATGTTGTGGCTTTTGCGCTATTGATTCTAATTCTGCTGTTTCGTCCGACCGGTATTTTAGGTCGCCCTGAAGTGGAGAAAGTCTAATGCGTTTGTATCCTAAATCAGCGATTTTCTCTGCCCTAGTCACCCTAGCTTTAAGTGCTGTACTACTGGGTGTGCGCCTCACTCAAGTGGGTACCGAGTTGACTTTAGTGGGCGCAAGCGAGGCCGTTTTGTGGAAAATTGCAGCAGCAACTGCGCTGATCTTCTTCTACAACCTGTTTCGTGAACCCATTGAGCGCGCCTTAGGCTTGATGCCCAAGCCAAGCCTGCCCTCTGGTTTACGCGAGTTAGGCCAGCGCCAGTTTATTCAGCGCATGTTTTGGTGCTTTTTAATCGCTGCTGCACTTATTTTCCCGTTCCTCGGTTCGCGCAGCCAAATTGACCTAGCCACCCTAGTCTTGATTTACATCATGCTCAGTTTAGGCCTCAATATTGTGGTCGGTTTAGCTGGACTACTGGACCTTGGTTATGTGGGCTTTTATGCCGTGGGTGCCTATACCTATGCAATGCTTGCGATGTACTTTGGCGTCGGCTTCTGGACGGGGCTAATCGCTGCAGGTGTTATGGCAGCATTCTTTGGCTTTATTCTGGGCTTCCCGGTACTGCGCTTACGCGGCGACTACTTGGCCATTGTCACCCTAGGTTTTGGCGAAATTATTCGCATAATGCTCAACAACCTCACCGACCTCACCGGTGGTCCAAGGGGCATTGGTAGTATCCCTAAACCAACATTCTTTAATTTAGAGTTCAGTCGCCGTGCCAGCGAAGGCTCGCAAACCTTCCATGAGTTTTTTGGTATTGCCTTTAACTCTAACCACCGCGTGATGTTTCTTTATTTACTGGCGCTAGTGTTGGTACTGATCACTATTTTCGTGATCAACCGCCTGATCCGCATGCCAATTGGTCGGGCTTGGGAAGCCATTCGCGAAGATGAAATTGCCAGCCGCGCACTGGGACTAAACCCCACCAACATCAAGCTTAGCGCCTTTACCATTGGAGCCACTTTTGCCGGCTTTGCTGGTAGTTTCTTTGCTGCTCGTCAGGGGTTTATCAGCCCAGAATCCTTTACCTTTATTGAGTCGGCAATCATCTTAGCCATTGTTGTTTTAGGCGGCATGGGCTCACAGGTTGGCGTGATTTTAGCTGCTATCGTCATGACAGTCTTGCCCGAGATGGCCCGTGAGTTTAACGAGTACCGGATGCTACTATTCGGCTTAATGATGGTGCTGATGATGATCTGGCGTCCACAGGGCCTGCTGCCCATGAAGCGTCCACACATGGAGTTGCGCCCATGACTACAAATATTCTCGAGGTTAGCGACCTAACCATGCGTTTTGGTGGTTTGCTCGCGGTAAACGGGGTGGGCTTAACGATCAAAAAAGGGCAAATCGTCTCTATGATTGGCCCCAATGGCGCGGGCAAAACCACGGTTTTTAACTGCTTAACTGGCTTTTATCAGCCCACCGCAGGAAAAGTCGTTTTTTCCGGTGAAGAGATACAAAATCTAAGCGGTTATAAAATTGCACGCAAAGGCATGATTCGGACCTTTCAGCATGTGCGTCTGTTTAAAGACATGACCGTTCTGGAGAACTTATTGGTTGCTCAGCATCAACACCTGAATAACAGTTTATTGGCTGGTTTATTTAAAACCCGTAGCTACCGTAAAGCCGAGCAAGAGGCTTTAGACAAAGCAGTTTACTGGTTAGAAAAAGTGCGCCTACTCGATGATGCAAACCGCGAAGCCGGCACCCTTGCCTACGGCCAACAACGGCGTTTAGAAATTGCTCGCTGCATGGTCACGCGCCCTAGTTTGCTGATGCTTGACGAACCAGCTGCAGGCCTCAACCCCAGCGAAACCGACGAGCTTAAACAACTAATTAACAACTTACGTGACGAGCATGGCATCAGCGTTTTACTGATTGAACATGATATGAAGCTGGTGATGGATATCTCTGACCACATCGTAGTGATTAATCAAGGCACACCTTTAGCCTCGGGTACGCCAGAGCAAGTACGCAACAATCCAGCAGTCATCAAAGCTTATCTGGGGGAAGAGTGATCATGTTAGTTATCAATGATATCTGTACCTATTACGGCAAGATCCAAGCTTTGTATGATGTCTCCATCAAGGTCAATCGCGGCGAAATTGTCACCCTGATTGGTGCCAACGGCGCTGGAAAAACCACATTAATGATGACCCTCTGCGGCGATCCACAAGCATCCAGCGGTGAAATCATTTATGAAGGCGAAGAGTTGCGCGGTAAAACCACTGCACAAATCATGCGTAAAGGAATGGCCATAGTGCCAGAAGGCCGCCGAGTTTTCTCACGTCTGACGGTAGAAGAAAACCTCGCCATGGGCGCTTTCTTCTGCGATGACAAGCATGTCCGCGGTGAACGCTTAGACCGCGTCCTATCATTATTCCCACGTTTGCATGAACGCTTCCAACAACGCGCAGGCACCATGAGTGGCGGTGAGCAGCAAATGCTCGCCATTGGCCGCGCCTTAATGAGTGAGCCACGCTTATTGCTGCTGGATGAGCCATCTCTAGGGCTAGCCCCCATTATCATTCAGCAGATTTTCAAAATCCTTGAGCAACTGCGCAATGATGGGGTGACCGTGTTTTTAGTCGAGCAAAATGCCAACCAAGCACTCAAGCTGGCTGACCGCGGCTATGTGATGGAGCATGGGCGCATTGTTCTTGAGGATACCGGGGCAAACCTACTCAGTAATGAAGCCGTCCGCCAAGCCTACCTAGGCGGCTAGCCGCACACTGACTCAGCGCCGCTGCTGTGTTTGCAAGCGGCGCTTTAATTATGCCCCGTGGCGTTTTTCCCACATTTCTTCGGCTGCTGAGAATGCTTCGGCTCGTTCACGACCTAAGCCGCGCAACGCCAGTGCCATGGTGGCTAAGATTGCTTGTTCAGCATATAAATCCTGCTCAGTGCCCTGCCACACAGCCATTAGGCGCTCCACTTGTAAAGTTTGCGCTTTAACCTGACGGCCAATTTGTGCTGGCCATTCCTCCTGCCAAGCTTGCCCAGCTGTAGCACCTAGTACCTGATCGGTGGTGTCAGGACGCACTTCAATTTCACCACCATCGCCTTTAATCACCAAGGCATGATCACCTAGAAGCACATTGGCTTGCTGGTGCACAGCTTGGTAACCGGGATGAAAAATACTCTGCAGGCCGCAACGCGCAGCTAAAGGATTGAGTAACCGTGCTAATGAATGCACAGGTGAGCGCAAGCCCAAGGTGTTACGCAAATCGATCATGCGCTGCAAAGCGGGCATCCAAGTGCCTAATGGCGCAAAAGCGATGCTGTCTTGTTCAAGGCTCTGGGCGACTTCCGACCAAGATGCACAGGATTGAATTGTTAACTTTGCGAGTAAATCTTCCGCATACATACGCCCTGCGGTGTGTTGCCCGCCGCCATGCATGAGGATACGTACACCGTTATTTGCCAAGGCTTTTGCCGCCAACATAAACCACGGCAACTGCCGCCGCTTGCCAGCATAACTGGGCCAATCAATATCCACGGCAATGGCAGGCGCAGCCACCCGCTCACGCACTGCTTGAGTAAAGCCTGCTAACTCTTCTGGGCTTTCTTCTTTAAAGCGCAATAGCATTAAAAAAGCACCCAGCTGTGTATCTTCAACCTCACCATCAAGCAGCATGCCCATTGCTTGATAAGCTTCTGCTTGGGTTAAACCGCGCGAACCTTTTTGCCCTTTACCTAAAATACGTACAAAAGGGGCAAAAGGATGTTCCAGCATTGCACTCATGGCAGCACTCCGATCAATAATTATTAAAATAAATGCAGCACATGAAGTTAATCACAGCTCTTGCTCTAACCACTGTTTATAGCACAGCTGTCATTAAAAACAGTTGGCTGGCTTGGGTAAACCGGCCAAGCGCGCAGCCAATTTAGCCGGCATGCCATTAAACAAGCCATTTAAATAGAGGCTATTGCCTTTTTCTTTACCTAAATTAAGGGCCACATACTTAACCAAAGCACGGTTCGCTGGCGACAATTGAAACTGCTGATAAAACTCTTGCAGCAAATACAAGACCTCCCAGTGCGCTGCGGTGAGTTCAATACCTTCTCGGGCAGCTAAAGCACGGGCTACCGGCTCAGACCAGTCAGCTAAATCACATAAACAGGCATCTTGATCGAGCGCTATCTCCTGCCCCTCAACGATTAATTTTTCTGTGCTCATGTCCAGCTATTGACCCGCGTGTACGTCAGGGTTAGCGCTACAAAAGCTGGGTAATCCACTAAGGTGACCGGCATTGCTGTGGCATCAATCCCGCGGGCAAGCACATCCTCTTCTAGCGCATACAAAGCATAGGTCTGCTCGCAAGCCAATAATTGCTGCGCCGCCAGACTTTGTGCACGTAGAGCTTGTACTGCCTCGCCACAAAGTAAAATAGCGTCCTCTGCGGACAAGAAGCGTAAACAGCTTTGCAATTGAGTGCTCTGGGCAGCTGCTGCATTTAATATATGTAAGGTAGTCATTAAAACATCATCACATGGTCAAATTGGCGAATAAGCTGCTGTATTTGTACATCATCTAGCAACTCTGCTGGCACAGCTAACTGAGTTTGGCATACGCCGCGCGCGTTTAAACAATGCTGGCTGGCATAGAGTTGCTCAATGCCGAACATGGGCAAGGCCTGTAAGTTGGCTGACAGGTCTTTTTGCTCAAGGATTTGCGACTGTTGTTGCGCTACTAGTTGCAAGACGCCGTCATCGATAAATAAGACACTGAGCGGCAAGTCAAAAGCCCCGGCAGCCAGTGCAATATCCAAGGCTTCGGCCGCTGCCACGCCAGCCCAAGGTGCTTGACGACTGATTAATAATACGGACTTAGCCATTACTCGCCCCCGAAGCTGATGACGCGGTCAGCTTGTTGTAAGCCATCATGGAGCTGGCCTAAGCCTGAGAGCTGATAGCCTTCAGCCAGGTTCACGGCAGCGCGCTGATAGCGCTGTGCCTCAGTTTGATCCAATATTCCACGGCGTAAAGCTGCGGCAATGCAAACCACGGCATCCAGCTTATGCTCGGTAATAAAGGTTTGCCATTGTTTGGCAATATCCTGCTGATCCTGCGCAACGACCAGGTTATTGCTGGCTGTTAAAACGCCGTCCTGATAAAAAAATATTCGGACAATCTCATGCCCTTGCGCTATCACTGCTTGGGCAAACCTTAACGCGCGCCGCGTCGCCGGTAAATTTTGGCAAGTTTAGCAGATCCAGCCATTCCTAGCCGCCAGTGCTACCAACGTTGCTTAAAACACTCATCTGGGCAGATGCCACACTTCAATATTTCAGCAGTGCCACACGGGTGCAGCGACAAGCGGAGCCATCGATGCGTAGCCCCGAATCGAGGCAGGATGCTGCGTTGAGGGAAAAGCGATACTAACAAGGTGCGGTATGCGCATATTGCTCTGGATACTTAGCTTGATTAAAAGCGTCAGTACGAGTGCATGTCGTACTTCGAGGCAGGTGTTAGTCCGTCGATGAACCCGTCCAGGGTTCAACTCCGGCGCTCGCCATCTATGGCTCGCTCACCACCCCCACCCCGAAGTACTCGTTGAGCATTTGTATGTGTTGCTCTATTGCAAACAGTTATAGACAGCACCGCTGAATAGAGGGTGTGGGATCGAGATCACTAAACCCAGCAAGCCTGATAGACTGACATTAATATTTGCCACCTGTGTATAGGAGCCTACCTTGACCGACAACAGCGCTTATCCTCCAGCTGAAACTATCGAACAACTGCGTCAAAACCTTGCCACAGTTCGTGCCCGCATTGATCAGGCCTGCGTACAAGCTGGACGTGACCCGCAAGAAGTACGCTTACTGCCCGTAAGCAAGACTCACCCTGCCGACTACTTGCGCCTAGCCTATGCTGCTGGCTGTCGCATGCTTGGCGAAAATAAGGTCCAAGAAGCCTATCAAAAATGGCAAGAACTCGATGACCTAGCAGACCTTGAGTGGAGTGTGATTGGCCACCTGCAAACCAACAAAGCTAAATACGTTGCCCGTTTTGCCAGAGAGTTTCATGCTTTAGACAGTTTACGCTTAGCGCAAACACTCAATCAGCGTCTCGAAATTGAAAACCGCACACTCGACGTCCTCGTCCAAATTAATACCTCCGGCGAAGAGAGCAAATACGGCATTGATCCAGAACAAGCACACGAATTAATTGCACAACTCGGACAGTTTCAGCGCTTGCGCGTGCGCGGACTCATGACCCTCGCCCTCAACTCACCAGACCAAGAGGCTGTACGCCGTTGCTTTATCATGCTGCGTGAATTGCGCGATAGCTTGCAAGCCAGCGCACCCGAGGGTATGCAACTCAGCGAGCTCTCCATGGGTATGTCTGGTGATTTTGAACTGGCCATTGCCGAAGGCGCAACCATCGTACGCATCGGCCAAGCCATCTTTGGTGCTAGAGAGCAACCCGACAGTTTTTACTGGCCTAAATAAACCAGTACCGAAAAAACCAATAGCGCTCACTGAACTCAGGCAGCGCTATTGGTTGTAACAACTAAATACGCTCACGCACTCGAGCCCGTTGATCAGCCAGTCGCACAATCCACCAAGCCACAAGAATAATTGGCGGCAGTGAGGCAAGGTTGAGCCAAGTCCAACCCAGCTTATCCACCCCTACGCCAGCCAGCAGGCTTCCTACAGCTGCGGCGGTGAACACCATAAACTCATTAATACCCTGCACTTTACCTTGCTCAGCAGGCTCATAAGTAAAGGTTAACAAGTGGGTTGCACCAATATAAGTAAAGTTCCAGCCAACGCCCAACAACAACAAACCAATCAGGTAATGCCAGTAACTGTTACCCATAACGTTAACCAAAATGCATAAAGCCAGAGTTGCACAACCCCATAAAATAACCGTGCGCGAACTGTAGCGACGGATCAAGCCACCAGTGAAAAATGACGGCGCATACATCCCCAGCACATGCCACTGAATCACCCAAGCGATATTGCTAAATGGAAACTCATCCTGCTGCATGGCAATGGGCGTGGCGGTCATCAGTAACACCATAATTGCGTAACCAATGGCACCTGAGGCAATTGCTGCAACGAGTAACGGCTGCTTAAAGAGCTCTGCATAGCTGCGTGTCACCTGTTTCACCGTATGCTTAATTGGTGCTGCCAGCGGCAAACTGCTGATCAAAATCAAAGCTAAGACATAAATAATAAACAAGCCATAAAAAGCCCCAACAAACGGATTGCCATCAAACCACTGGCGTGACCAAATGGCTAAGTTAGGCCCCAAAATTGCTGCTAAAATACCACCGGCCATCACCATACTAATCGCCCGCGGGCGCTGCTCAATGGCGCAAACATCTAAGGCTGCAAAGCGGTATTGCTGGCCAGTACCAATGGCCATTCCAATCAAAAAGGTCCCACTGGCAAAGTGCATTAAACTATTGGCTTCCAAGCCTTGCAAAGCCACCCAAGTACCCAACAATCCAATACAGTTGCCCACAATAAAACCAACTTTGCGCCCCATCTTGTGCATCAGGTGCGCCGCCGGCAAAGTGGCCATAATTAAACCCAAAAACTGCAACGCAACGGGCAAAGTAATTAAAGCTGGGTGACTGGCTAATTGCTTACCAATTAACGCCGAAACCGCCACCAATAAAATATTTCCGGTAGTCAGCAATGCTTGTGCAATCGCTAACCCCCACACAGTAATAGGCACGCAAGGCCTCCAAGACATAGTTGATATACGCGGGCATAGTATATAAAAAGCCTATTTATTGCTGATCTGGCTCGTGACCGAGCAGCTTTTCAGTTGAGCAACCACTTGCTGCGCCCATAAGTCATAGGCAATGGCACTGGGGTGAAAACCGTCCGCAGCGAGCATTTGCGGGCTAACACCCAGCTCAATGGGCATAAAGGTTAACTCTGCTGTTTGCTTGGCTAACCGCGTAGTCAGCGCATTTAAACGCCGCGCACGCCGCCCTAAGTAATCACTCAAGGGCCGTGGCAAGGCGGTAAAATGCTGCATCGGCGGTACTGCCGAGACCAAGATATTGCGCACTTTAAACTCAGCAGTGAGCCGTGCTCGCAACGCTTGCAGCTGGGCCACCCACACGGCATCTTTAGTACCAGCGGTGACATCATTGACACCCACTGCCAGCACCGCAACATCGTACTGGCCGCGCACTTCATCCAGCTTGGCTAAGAGTTGCTGCAAGGTGATGCCGCTTTCAGCCAGCAGTTGCCAACTGACTTGATAGTCTTGACTCAATTGTTTGCTTAATTGCCCCGCCAAGGCTTGCTCTTGCTGACTTACGCCAACTCCAGCAGCGGACGAATCACCTAAAAGCAGGATGCGCAGCGCTGGCCCTCGGCCAACTTGGCCGTAGCGCGCACCGGCCGCTTCAGGCAAACGCAAAGTACCTCGCCGCACGTTACGCCCCTGCCAGAGCAACACCGGCGCCAAGCCTATCCGCAACAAAGTATCTAACATAAATGTTTTTTCACCTGCACTAAAGCTTGCCGCAGAGCGCTAATGTCCTGCGTCTGCTGGGCATATTGCTGTTGCTCGTAAGTGTCTAAAAAAACCTGCAGAGCATGCTGCTGTTCGCTGGTTAAATCGACACTGATGCGCTCATAAAAGCTACGCAAACCTTCACCGGGCTCTCGGTTAAAACCGCGCCGACGCATAACTTTCTGTAAGTCTGCTAACACTCGCTGCACCGGCTCTGTTTGCCGCTGCCAAGGTTTAAACATCCACACGACAAGCACAGCAATAATCAGCGCAGCACTGATCACCAAGAGCAGTCCCAGTACCTGCCAATCCACCTTACCAAACCACTGCTTAAGCCAAGCCTGCTGGCGGTCACGCTGATAACCAAGAATCTGCGTTTGCCAGCTGTGATTCAGATTTTCCCAGCTCATGCGCAATTGATTAACCCAACCAATGTGTCGGTAGCGCAGCGGCGAAAAAAAGTCCCCCTGAAACAGCTCAGCTTCATCTTGCATCGAGTCTTGCAGGCCACGCTCAATGCGCTCAGGTGCCACCTGAAAGGTGGGGTCAACACTTTGCCAACCCACCCCCGGCTGCCAATACTCAACCCAAGCATGGGCATCAAACTGTCGCACCTGAACAAACTGCCCCGTCTGGTTCACCTCACCACCTTGGTAACCAGCCACCACCCGTGCTGGAATCCCCGCAGCGCGCAAAGCAAAGACCATGGCACCAGCGTAATGCGCACAAAAGCCACGCTGACTGCTAAACAAGAACTCATCCACGCTGTCATCACCCAATAGCGGTGGTTTTAGCGTGTAGTGGTATGGCTCTTGATTAAAATGCCGCAGCAGTGCCGCCACTAAGGCGTCATCGCTAGGGTACTGTTGTCGCAGTTGCTGCGCCCAAGCCCGAGTTTGCGCATTACCACCTCGGGGCAGCTGTAAAAATTGTTGCTGTTGGCGCTCACTCAATAACGGTTGACGCAGTGCATCAGGCCAAGAGGTTGCGCGATATTGGTAGGCACTGTTCACTGGGGTGCTGCGCTGCAAACGAAAGTCACTCATCTGAGAAATATTAGCCTGTTCGCTACTGCCCACATCCAGACTGAACAACCATGGTTGCGTGCTTGGTTCCATAATAATGCTGTAGCTGAGTGAGTCGCCCTGCGCTTGCCATTGCGGTGCTTGCTGCTCTAAACGTTGATTGACTGACCAACTGCGCCCATCAAAGTGCGGCAACGTCAGGGCGCGCCAATACAGTTGCGACTGCGCAGGAATTTCCCCTTCAAATCGCGCACGAAAAGCCAATGCCGAAGACTGTCCCAGTTCAGCCAAATCACCCGGCGACATACTGCTGGACAACCCTGTGGTGCCTTTATTACTTGGCTGCGGCAAACTCCACAGTGGCTCTAAGCGTGGAAACAAGACAAACAACAACACCATTAACGGCACGGCTTGGGCCAGCAAGCGTGCAGCCAGCTTAAAAGTCACTAGTGGCTGCTGCGCAAACTTGCTTTGTTGTAGGCCCAATAACGCAGAAAGCAGTGCCAGTACCGGCACAATACTGTACAGCGCAGCCAGTAAGCTATCCTCGAACAAATAGCTGGTGACCACGGTAAAAAGGCCTAAAAAAATCACCACCACAGCATCACGCTGGGTTCGCACTTCCAACATTTTTAAAATAAATGCGGTAATCAACAAGGCGATTCCTGCATCTAAGCCCACAAAACTGCCACGACTGAGGTATACCGCAAAAGCACTGGCCAACATCAGCAAGGCTTTTACCCATGTATTGGGAAAAGGCGCACGCATGCGAAACACTTGCACCCGCCACGCCGCACAACCAAGCCATAAACCAATCAACCACAGCGGCACATGGAAAAGGTGCGGCGCAATGACTAAAGCCTGTGCTATTAACAGCCAAGTGAGGCTAATACGTGGAATGCTTTGCTCAGCTGTGTGCAGCGTATGTTTCATCCTCATGGCTGCGTCACTCCATATAAAGCCAAGGCGCGCAAACAGCTCTGGCGGTGCGCAAGACCAAAGCCCGGCCCCAGTGTTTGCCCAGGCAAATATAAGCTGTAAGGCTGATCGCTAGCACTGAGTTTAAGCACCTGTGCACATAACACCCCCAGCCGGTACTCAACTGCACCGCCGATTTGCTCAAAGTCCAAAACCTGTTGCTGGCCTTGCTGCTCAGTAAACTGCTTAATCAGTAAACCCTGACCTTTGGACCATGCTTTCCAGTGAATACGACGCAAAGAGTCACCGGGCTGCCAAGCCGTCAAACCATAATAATCATCTGCGCCTGCGGTAAAGGCTGTTTCAGCATTATCATGCTCATCGCCCTCACCCGCTGCTGCAGGCACAGCATCATCAATTGGCTGCGGATAAACCAGCAGCGCTTGGGCTAAATCCAGCTGACTCCAAGCGACAAACAAGCCCAGCGGAAAGCGCGTTTCCACACGTAAGCGTGGCGCTGGTTGCCAGCCACGCTGTTTGCCCAGCACGCTCAGCTCAGCCACTTGCTGATCATTGGCGGGTACATCAAGCAATGTTAATGCTTGCCGATGCCAACCAATCGCGATGGCTTGATAGGTATTTTTCTCACTGTATAAACCGACCCGATACAGGCCCTGCTCGCCAACAAAACACGGTACGCTACCGGCCGCGGACAAAGTCAATCCGGCTAAGTTACGCCAGGTATGAAACATGGTTAGCAAGCCCAGCGAAGCTAAAAGGAAGGTCAGCGCATAAGCCAAACTGTTTTGATAGTTAATTGCCACCAACAGCATGAGAATCAATGCGCCAGCGTACGCCACCCCCGTCCGCGTAGGCACAATAAAGATATGCCGCTGCTGTAGACGCAAGCTCTGCACAGGCGGCAAGCGACGCGCCAACCACGCAGCAAACCACTGCCTAGGCTTAGAGAGTAAACGACTTAACATTACAGCGCAGGCACATCGGCCAATAAGCTTTTGACAATAGCAGCGCTACCTAAACCACTGGGGCTATTTTGCTCACGTAAACGGTGTTCAGCCACTGCTGGGAAGACCACTTGCACATCTTCAGGTATCACATAATCACGACCGGCTAAAAATGCCCAAGCTTTCGCCGCAGCCAACAAGGCTAAACTGCCTCGCGGTGACAAACCAAAAGCCAGCTGCGCATGAATGCGGGTAGCTTCAACTAAGCGTAAGACATAACTGATCAGCGCATCGCTGGCCAACACCGCGCTGACCTGCTGCTGTGCGGCTAATAGATCTGCACGTGCAATCAAGGGCTGCAACTCAGTCAGCAACTCTCGACGCGCACTGCCTTGCAGCAATTGACGCTCAGCACTGGCGCTGGGATAACCTAAGGATAAGCGCATCAAAAATCGGTCCAACTGCGACTCAGGCAAACTAAAAGTCCCACCTTGGCTCACTGGATTTTGTGTGGCGATCACGAAAAACGGATCCGGCAAAGGACGGGTTGCCCCCTCAATGGTAACTTGCCCCTCCTCCATAGCTTCCAGTAAGGCGCTCTGACTTTTAGGCGTGGCCCGGTTGATTTCATCGGCGAGCAGCAGCTCAGCAAACACAGGGCCAGGGTGGAAAACAAACTGGCTGGTTTCTCGGTCAAATACGGATGTTCCGAGAATATCTCCTGGCAATAAATCTGAAGTGAATTGAATCCGCTGATAGTTTAAGCCCAGCACCTGCGCTAATGCGTGGCTTAAAGTGGTTTTACCCATACCGGGCAGATCTTCGATGAGTAAATGCCCCTGTGCCAATAAGCACGACACGGCTAGACGCACGGAATGCTCTTTACCGAGGACAACCTGATTCACAGCAGTAATACAGGCCTCTAATTGATTGCGCATGCTCTACAACTCCATTTTCAGTATTTCTCTATGCTCGCCAGCTTTTACACAACTGGCAAAGGCCAAGCCAGATTCAGAGGCAAGCACAGATTGTAGCGTTTTATAATTAACGCCCAGCCCGTGATTCACGAATATAAAAACGTGCTTTTTCTGCTTTTTTTGAACAGCCTTCATAGGCTTCAAACTGTTGCTGGGCTTTCGCGCCAGTAATTAAAGTCAACGCTTTTGAATAACTGACAGTCCCAGCAAAACCTTCGGCTTTAGCTAAGTCCAGTTCATGCCAAGCACTGTCCAATTGTTGTGCACAAGTGCTGCGGTAATTGGTTTTCGCTGCGCAGCCTACTAAGACTGCAGCCAGTACAGGTAAACATATCCATTTCAAACGCATAACTGAGCCCTTTCTTGTGATTATCAGTTAACTTTCTCGTCATTTGGCTGGCTGCTAGCAATCCAGTCACTGACCAAGCTATAAGCGACCGCCAGTAAGGTTGGACCTAAGAACAGTCCCATAAAACCAAAGGAAAATAAGCCGCCAAAGACCCCCATTAGCACAATGACTAAAGGCAAGTTGCCACCGCGACTGATCAGATAAGGCTTTAAAAAGTTATCCACGCTGCTAATGACTAACAAACCCCAAACCAATAGAAAAGCGGCCATGCCATAGTCTTGCTGCCAAAACAGCCAAGCCACTGCCGGCCCCCATACCAATGGTGGCCCCATAGGGATTAAGCTCAGCATAAAGGTCAATGCGGCCAACAGTAGCGCACCAGGTACGCCGGCGATAACAAAACCAATTAAAGCAATAATGGCTTGCGCCGCAGCAGTACCAATGACCCCGTTAACCACTCGGCGCACAGTACCTGCAACCAAATCGATGTAGTAATCAGCACGCTCTTCAATCAAGCGCTTAACTAAACTTTTAAAGAAATTGGCTAGTACAGGGCCGTCGCGATAAAAGAAAAACACCAGCAGCAAACTCAGCGCCAGCTCCATAAAGCCAGTACCAATACTCGCACTGCGCCCTAACAACCAGTTGCCCATTTGCCCCATATAGGGTTTAACGGTGGCAAACATAGCTGCCCCCTGGTGATCTAAAGTTTGCCACAACTCCAGCAATCGATCGCCCATCATCGGCACACCTGCCAGCCACTCTGGGGCATCTGGCAAGCCTGTCACGCGCAGGTTTTTAATAAGTTCTGTTGCCGTACGGATATGGTCGGCAATATTAAAGCCCAGCCAGACCAGTGGTCCGGCCACAATTAACACCCAGCCAGCGGTAAGCACACCAGCGGCTAGGGTTGCATTGCCGTTTAACCAGCGGGTCAAGATGCGCATGACCGGCCAACTGGCAAAGGCCAAGACAGCGGCCCAAAATAAAGCGGTAACAAATGGTGTAAGCACCCAAAGACAGGCACCTAACAGCGCCAGCAATAAAATCTGCGCAAATAAACGGTCGTTACTGAACATAATCTGACTATCCAGTTAAAAAATTAAGGCAAGCGCTGCAGGAGCAATCCTGGCTTACTGTACTCTGCTTCAAGCTCCACCCGTGAAGCACGCAGCCCCTGCTCAACCATGGCGTCATACCACTCTTGCGCATGCTCACCGGCCATACTGATACGCATGGTGCTATTGCGATTCAGCGCTCGCACCAATATTTTAGTCCAAACCGGATCAGGTAAGTCGGTTAAGTGCGGCAGATGCAAACGCTCATCACTGCTGAGTTGACGCTCTAAGGTCGGTGCAGTGGGGAGCAAGTTAGCGGGTAGCTGCTCACTCTGAAAATACTCAGCGTGCAAAAAACCACGGCCATTACCGCGAGTAATGGCATACAGCGCAACGAGGGTTGCTTGCTCATCGCCGCCTAAACGAAATAAAGCATATGCTTGTCGATCATCCGGCCCATACAGGCGCGCATTAGCAAACACCTGATTGGCCCAAAGATTACTGGGTCCACACTCTCGGGCCATACACCAATACAACAATTCAGCTTGCTGGTTTTGCAGCATCTCACGGCTGGCGGTAAAAGCGTCCAGCGCTTCATGAGTCGGCGCCAATTGCACCGTTAACACCTCCACCGCGCCCCGCACCAATACCTCACCGCTGTAGCGCATTTTCCCGCTAATACGGCGCACTGAGCCTTGCGGGTAGATTTTCTCTAAATTTGCTTGCTGCTCTTGAGTAATAACTTTTGCATCACGCAATGATTCAAGTGCTAGCAACTCAGCAAAAGTATCGGCCGCAGCCATACTGCTTAAAGAAGCCAATAACGCGGTGACTACCGCAGTTAACATCCAATTGTGCATTATCACTTTACCAACATAGTTTGGGCGGTTTGTGTGAGGCTAACATTATCTACTGCGCCGAGCAGCGCTTATCAGCCGATTCGTGCAGCACATAACACTCGCGCCTGCGTTTAGAGCGTTACGTTTCTAGCACGCTTGGCGCGGATCTACTGTGTACTGAAAAATGCTTGAACTTGTTCAGCCACCGCCTGCGCACCTTCTTCGTCATCAAGGTGTAAATGATGACCACCGGGCAAGCGTTGCACATCTAAGGATAAAGTGTTGAGAAACTGCATAAACTGCGGCTCTTTTACTAAAACCCCTTGCTCCGCTAAAACCAGCAGCATCGGGCACTGTACCGCTTGTACAAAAGCTGCTGCATGGGCCATGGTTAAACGCAGTGGTGACGGCAAGGTCAAGCGTGCATCACTGCTCCAACTATAGCCTCCAGCCACTGGGCTTAAACCGCGCTGCGCCAGCAACTCGCTGGCCAACTGGCTCACTGGCATAAAGCCACGCATGCGCACTTGCACAGCCTGCTCAATGCTTGCATAAACCGTTTTCTTTTTTGCCGCTAAATCAATCTGAGCCAATAACGCTTCACCCAGTTTTTTCGCGGCTTTATCTGCTTCGCCGGTATCTGGAACCAAGCCATCAATCAACGCCACTCGCTCAACGCGCTCAGGTACTGAAGCGGCAATAAGTACACTGACAATGCCGCCCAAAGAGTGACCAAGTAAAGAGAACTTATCCCAACCCAACTGCTGAGTGGCCATCAATGCATCCAGCGCATAATCCCATAATTGATAACCCGCGCCAGGAGCGCGGTGACCAGAGTGACCATGGCCGGCCATATCAATGGCGACAATGCGCAAACCTTGTAACTTTGGTGCCAGCAGTTCAAAGGTCATGCAGTTATCCAACCAACCATGTAAAGCTAAAACTGGTTGGCCGTCTTCGGGGCCGTAGACCCGCGCAGCTAAATCAATGTGTGGCAATTGAATGCGTATTTCTTGGACAGAAGCTGGCACTCGGTACTCCTTAGTTATTTTATAGTTTTAATTATTGAGCTGTCCGGGATTAACCCTGTACATGCTGTAATGAGTGCAACTGCATACTGCCAGCTCCCACAAAATCGCCTTGTAGGCAAGCAACACTAGCGGTATTCATCGCAACACCGTGCTGCCGATCAGCATCAACCAGCCAACTGGCTAAAGCACCGAGCAAGGGTTGGTGCGCGACAATCAGTAAGTTTTCTACAGGGTAAGCATCCAGCTTACGCGTCACTTCACGCACATCATCCATTGGCGTCAACCAGGGCACTATTTCTATCTCACCTGAATGCTGCAGCGTGGCGCAAATCAGTTCTGCGGTTTGTCGCGCACGGATATAAGGACTGGATAAGACGCGATCAAACTCAATACCACGCAAAAATTGGGCGGCCTGTACAACTTGCTGACGCCCCACCTCGGTCAGCTGACGCTCGGCATCATGACGCTGATAATCTTCTGCAGCGCCGTGTCTGAGTAACCAAAGTTTCACTATTTTGGCTCCTCTGGCGTTTGCTGGTCAGAGGCTTCAGTTGTTTGCTGCACGGACAATTCTTCTGCTACTTCTGCTACTTCTGCATCCTCTACATTGACTTCCACTGCAGTACTGGTTGCTGGTTTTTCAGTCGCTGCTGCCACAGCATTTGCCGCATCATTATTTGCCGCTGCGTGTTTCGCTTGCGGATCATGAGCAGCTTCACCATTAGCGACATGCGCTTGCGGCCAATCAGCGACGGGCCACGGCTTAGCATCGGTATTGAATACAGCAAAGCGTCCCATTTGCGCTAAGTACTGGCTTAAGCTGTCACCAAAACGCATAAAGTGGGCGCTGGGCGCTCCAAAAAACAATCGGTATAACAACTGGGCAACCACAATAATAGCCAGCAGCGGCACCGCAATTTGCCATACCAGTAAAAATAACAACATCCATACTATGCGCAGCACAAGGGATTCACGCCGAATAGTTTTCTCTGCTTTGCTCACGCTCTCAATTCTCCTTTAAAAGCCATCAATGGAAATAAAATCAACATCAGTTTTGGGTTCGCCAGACATCAGTCCACCAATAATCTGCTCGAGGGTGCGCCCTTCAAATAAAATGGCATATAAGCCGGCGACCAATGGCATATACACATCCAACTCTTGGGACTTAGCTTTCAGCACTTTCAAGGTATTAACCCCTTCGGCAACCTCCCCTAAACGCGTAACTGCTTCGTCCAGGCTCAAACCTTCACCCAAAGCAAAGCCCACTTGATAGTTACGGCTTTTCGGTGATGTACAGGTCACGATCAAATCACCCACCCCTGCCAGCCCTAAGAACGTCATAGGATTAGCCCCCAACTTGACCGCAAAGCGCGTCATCTCTGCCAAGGCTCGGGTGATCAACATACTTTTCAATAATGGCATACACATTTTTCAAAGCACCGCCCAGCTCAACGCCGAAGCGATCACGGCTGGCATACACACGAAATGTTGGGCCATGCAAAACAGTC
>SMEQ01000022.1_pt1 | contig 51491 bp, 39 predicted proteins | sample 2456281 | NCBI WGS metagenome assembly SMEQ01 (sample SAMN10132596, study PRJNA489261) | soil metagenome | isolation source: day1 antibiotic-loamy sand soil ammended with raw manure from dairy cow... | place: USA | collected 2015-04-01
TTCTTTGCGCATACCGAAAAGAAAAGGAGCTATAGATAAAACAAATCCTATTCCAAAAGCAACAAGGGTATTAATCTGGCCTATTAAAATAGAGAAAATTAAATAAGGTATCAACCCTAAAGCAGGATTGGTAAATATTCGTTTTATTATATTATTGGTTGGCATATATTATTTGTGATAAAGCTATCTATTCATAAAATACAGATTAAACAAAAAATTACATGTGAAAGACACGTAATCATAAATTGTTTTTTAATGTAGACTTCTTAATAACAACGACGGCTATGTATTGTTTAGAACAAATGGGAAATACGCACACCATCTATATGATCTAACCAATGCCTAACATTAAATACGATAAACTATTAAACACTATAGCCTCTTCCACGTCTTGAAAAAATAATTGTTGATTATAAAACTCTCTTAGAATATAGCTATTTCATCTCAGTAGAAAAAAATAAAAAAACTATCTTTAAGATATGGAATACTTCACTTTTCCCTATTCATCGGCCACACAAAATAGTATAGCTGATGTATAGTGAAACAGAGTGAAGCTTTAATAAGGCTATAAGTTATTTTTGTAGAAATCAATTACTTTATTGTAAAGATACATTCTAACGTTACCTCCATTTATAAAGTGATTCTTATCGGGGAAAATAAACATGTCAAATTGTTTATCTGCATTAATGAGGGCTCGCGTATATTCCATAGTGTTCTGAACATGCACATTGTCATCCGTTGTTCCGTGAATCAACAATAAATTGCCTTGCAACTTATTGGCCAATTCAACGGCCGACCCACCGTCATATCCTGCAGCATTCTGCTGTGGTGTTCTCATAAATCGCTCTGTATATACAGTATCATAAAATCGCCAATCAGTAACTGGCGCTATAGCTACACCAGCTTTGAAAGTTCCTTCTCCTCTGCTCATACTCATAAGCACATTATAACCTCCGTAGCTCCAACCCCAAATACCAATCTTGCTTCCATCTACATAAGGTAGTGATGCAAAATATCTTGCAGCTGCAACTTGATCGTCAGATTCTATCAATCCAAGATTGAGGTAAGTTTGCTTTCTGAAAGCTTCACCGCGCGCTCCTGTTCCTCTGCCATCTACAGATGCTATGATGAAATCCTGTTCGGCCAAAGCATAATACCAATCTACACCAAATCTGTCCAGAACTTGCTGAGAGTTAGGGCCAGAGTATTGTACCATCACAACTGGATATTGCTTGGAGCTACTAAATGTTGATGGTTTTATTATCCATCCATTGAGCTGAGTTGTACCATCAGCAGCAGGCAATGTTATAAATTCTTTCTTAGGGAAACGAGCTTGGGCAACTCTTTGAGCTACTTCCTGATTGTCTTGCAATGTTCGCAGTAGTTTGCCAGTTGAATTATGCATAGTTACAATAGAGGGTGTAACAGTGTTAGACCAATTATTGATATAAAACTTGCCATTGCTACTAAATGTAGCTGAGTTATATCCCGTATTAGCAGATATATTTGTGATAACACCTTTATCAATGGTTGCTTTGTAAATGTTTCGGTGTAAAGGACTCTCATCGGCTGCTTGATAAAAAACAGTGCCATTTGATGAATCTACGGCAAGCAAACTTGTAACATCGAAGTTACCCGATGTGAGTTGTTTTTGCAATGAGCCCGAAAGTGCATATATATATATGTGGCTGTAACCATCCTTTTCAGATATGTATGTAAACTGATTGGGTAGGAAATGAATCGATTTCAAGAAATCGGAATCGATATAATATTTATTCTCGTCACGTAATATCAATTTAGAGACTGTGCTTCTTGGGTTTGTGATATACATATCAAATCTGTTCTGATTACGATTGAGTGTCATCACAGCCAGCTTAGTTTCATCTTGTGTGAAAGAGATGCGTGGCATATAGCCATCATCATCCAAAGGAACGTCCATCTTTCTTGTTGTTTGAGCCTCAATATCATATACAAAGCAGGCCACCGAAGAGTTTTTTTCTCCGGCCTTTGGATATTTGTAGGTGTATGAATCTGGATAGAGCTTATTGTCGAACTGTTGAAATGAAAACTCTCGCACATCTGACTCATCTGTTTTCACAAATGCCAATAGCTGATTGTCGGGAGAGAAGTCCATGAGGTTTGTTACAGCAAATTCTTCTTCATAAACCCAATCTGTAGCACCGTTTATAATCTTGTTGAACTCACCATCTTTTGTAATTTGCAGTTCAGTGTCAAAATCAAATTTGGCCAACCATATATTATTATCAGCTACATAGGCCAACATTTTGCCATCGGGAGAAAATGTGGGTATCATCTGTTTTGAATCATTCTCGGTAAGTCTTCTCACCAAATTGCGACGCACATCGTAATAGTAGTAAGTTGCTTTGAAAGAGTGGCGATAAATTTGTTCTTTATCTTTATACACAACTACTCTAAACTCGTCGGGACTTACAAGAAACCCCTGAAAAGTGTCAAAAGAAGATTGTCGCGCAGTTTGAGCGTTGAATAGAGTATCAACAACATTGCCGGTTGCATATTCAAATTTTAAAACGGCATTGTTCTGCTCGTTCATTTGATAGTAGTGTAACCCATCGGCCGAAGAGGTCATTGACTTTACACCTCGTGGACTAAAAACTCCGTCCACAATTTCTTTCAATCCGTATTGTTGTGCACTTATACTAAAGGCAAGAAACACAAGCAGAGTGAGAAAATAAAACTTTTTCATATCTTAATTCATTATTTTAATTGCAAATATATGATATTTATCTCTATTTTGATACTTTTATTAATAGGAGAAATCACTACCTAATAGGTATCGGAGAGGATCGGAACCAAATTGTTTGAGAACAAACAGCTTTCAGAGTTTTACTTTATCGTTAAAAAAAAATGAAAAGCTGTGCAATGAAGCAGATTCACATCTAACTATAAAAGAAAGAGCATAAGACTGACGAATTGAACGAACGTTCAAAATAGCCAAACTATGAAGAAAAGATGTAGAGGCAAAACTATTTTGGTCCTTCAATTGAGTTAATAATGAGCCTACTAAATAGAAACGACACTTGCAAGAGATGACCTTTTTTATTTACAATACACAATAATGAGAAAGTGGAAAATTGGAAATAAATTGTGTGTAACTACACACACAAAAAAATATTGTTATCTTTGCATATTAGTTTTGAGTCAGTTGTTGATTGATTGGTATCAAAAAGAAGATTGGTTAATTATCTAAATTGTTATTCTCACACACAAATCTGAGGTAATTTACAGGAAATAAAAAAAAGATGAATCTGCTTAAAGAAAAGATGTTTAAATATGATGCTCCGCAACGCGCTAAAGCTGCAGGCATCTATCCTTACTTTCGAGTTATAGAAAGTGACCAAGATACAGTAGTTACTATTAATGGGAGAAAGGTTCTTATGTTTGGGTCTAACTCTTATTTAGGACTCACTAATCACCCAAAAGTAAAAGAAGCTTCTATTGATGCTATCAGAAAATATGGGTCGGGCATGGCTGGATCTCGCTTTCTAAACGGAACTCTTGATATTCATATTGAACTGGAAAGAAAGCTCGCGAACTTTGTGCGTAAAGATGAAGCTATTGTTTTCTCAACAGGCTTTAATGTAAATCAAGGGGTTATCTCATGCATTACAGGGAGAGAGGATTATATAATTTGGGACGAATTGAACCACGCATCCATTATTGAAGGCCAACGACTCTCTTTTTCTAAGAAATTTAAGTTTCGTCACAACGATATGGTTTCGCTTGAACGACAATTGACTAAATGCCACCCTGGGAAAGTAAAACTCATTGTTGTAGATGGTGTTTTCAGCATGGAGGGCGATGTTGCCAATCTTCCTGAAATAGTTCGTTTAGCTAAAAAATACAATGCCAACGTAATGGTTGACGAAGCTCACGGTATTGGCGTGATGGGCAAAAACTTTAATGGAAAAGGATCGGCTGAAGAAATGGGTGTGCTTGATGACATAGACTTAGTAATGGGAACATTTAGTAAATCATTGGCATCTATTGGTGGATTTATTGCCAGCGATAGTACAACTATCAATTTCTTACGCCACAACTCTCGCCCATATATTTTTAGTGCAAGCATCACACCCAGCGCTACAGCTGCGGCTTCTGCTGCTTTAGATATTCTGAAATCAGAACCTGAAAGAGTCGAAAATCTTTGGAAACTTACAGACTACTCTTTAAAGCGATTTAGAGAAAATGGATTTGAGATTGGCAAAACTGCCACTCCAATTATCCCATTGTATGTGAGAGACAATGATAAAACATTTTTGATTACTAAAATGCTTTTCGAAGAAGGTGTTTTTGTAAATCCTGTTGTACCTCCCGGTGTTACTGCCGAAGATACACTCATACGCTTCTCTCTAATGGCTAATCACACCATCGATCAAGTGGACGAAGCCGTAGATAAAATCACAAAAGTATTTCGTCAATTAGAGGTAATAAAATAATATTACTCCTCAACACTTTAAGGTTGATTATACTAACAGAAAAACTGCTCATAGAAATAAGATATCCTTATTTTCTATTGAGCAGTTTTTCTGTTATAAATAAGAACTAAAAAGAGTTCCTAATTTTCATAGCTAATATTTGATTTGCTACTTACCATTACTATTTGACAAATAAGAGGCAATTCCTTCTTGAGTTGCTGTCAAAGCTTTTTCGCCTTTTTTCCAATCGGCAGGACATACCTCACCATTTTCTTCGGTAAATTGTAGCGCATCGATAACTCTTAATATTTCGTCAACGCTTCGACCCAAAGGCATATCGTTTACAACTTGGTGTCTCACTGTTCCTTGTTTGTCAATTAAGAACAAACCACGATACGCTTCTGGAGAACCTCCAAAGACCAAGTCTCCTCCGGTATTTTCTATATATGCTCCGGCCAATACATCATAAGCCATTGATATTGTTTTATCATGATCGGCAACAATAGGATATTTTACTCCTTTGATACCACCATCATTTAAAGGAGTTTGAAGCCATTTCCAATGTGAAAAAGCCGAATCGGTAGATGCTGCAACTAATACTGTGTCACGTGATTCAAACTCAGCTATTTTATTTTGAAAAGCTATTAACTCCGTTGGACATACGAATGTAAAGTCTGCTGGATAAAAGAAAAATACAACATACTTATTACCCAAATATTGATCTAAACTAAAATCTTCTGTTATATCGTTACCGTTAATAACGGCTTTTGCTCTAAATACTGGAGCTTTTTTTCCTACTAATACTGACATATATTATTTGTTTTAAAATGAATTACGGTGCAAATATAGTCTATCTCAGTCTATTAAATTTATATTTGGCTCTCTATCGTTTATAGAAAATAACTATAAGATGCAAAAGTTTGATGCTCAACACGAAATAAAGATAACAGCAAATAAATATAATCTAAACAACTATATATATATCATAAAAGAGACGCAGTAATAGAAGCTAAACTGTGAAACAATCATTAATATGCTATTTTATTGGACAATACATAGCATATTCCCACAAAAAATGAGTACTTTTGCACGCAATAAAAACTTAAAAAGACTTACTCCTATGTCATTTATTGCAAATAGAATTATTACCGAGGGGTTCACTTTCGACGATCTGTTGTTAGTTCCCGCATATTCCGAAGTACTTCCACGGAATGTAGATTTAAGCACAAAGTTTTCTCGAAATATAACAATGAATATTCCTATGATTTCGGCGGCTATGGACACCGTTACCGAAACAAATATGGCCATTGCCATTGCGCGTGAAGGCGGAATAGGAGTGATCCATAAAAACATGTCTATAGAGAAACAAGCCAAACAAGTACGCGCAGTGAAGCGTGCCGAAAATGGTATGATACTCAACCCCATTAGCACTACACGAGAAAAAACTGTTGCAGATGCATTGGCTATTATGGCAGATTATTCAATTGGCGGAATACCTGTGGTGGATGAAGAAAATCACCTTGTAGGCATTGTTACAAACCGCGATTTGCGCTTTGAGCGAAACATGAATAAACTTATAGATGATGTGATGACCAAAGATGGTCTTGTTACCACAGACCAATCTACAGATCTGGAATCTGCTGCAGATATATTGCAAGAATATAAGATTGAGAAATTGCCCGTCGTAGACGCCGATAACAAATTAATTGGTTTAATTACCTATAAAGATATAACCAACGCTATAGACAAACCCTTTGCCTGTAAAGACGAGCAAGGCCGATTGCGTGTTGCAGCAGCTATTGGTGTGACTGGCGATTCTATGGAGAGAGCCACTGCGCTAATAGAAGCAGGAGTTGATGCAATTATTATTGACACAGCTCATGGACACTCCAAAGGTGTAGCCGATATGCTAAGACAAGTAAAGAAACGCTATCCAGAAATTGATGTTGTAGTCGGAAATATTGCTACGGGAGATGCAGCCAAAATGTTGGTTGAAGCGGGAGCCGATGGTGTAAAGGTTGGTATTGGACCGGGTTCAATTTGTACTACTCGCATCATTGCTGGTGTGGGAGTTCCTCAAATATCAGCCATCTATGATGTAGCTACTGCATTAGAAGGAACAGATGTTCCTATTATAGCCGATGGAGGTTTACGCTACTCGGGAGATATAGTGAAAGCTTTGGCTGCTGGAGCATCATCTGTAATGATGGGTTCTTTGTTAGCAGGAACAGAAGAGTCTCCAGGTGAAACTATTATTTTTAATGGTCGTAAATTCAAAACCTATCGTGGCATGGGTTCTCTGTCTGCTATGCAAAAAGGATCGAAAGATAGATATTTTCAAGATACAGAAGACGATATTAAGAAATTAGTGCCAGAGGGTATCGAAGCTCGTGTACCTTTTAAAGGAACATTGCAAGAGGTAGTATACCAGATGGTGGGGGGATTGCGAGCCGGAATGGGTTATTGTGGTGCTGCTACAGTTAAAGATTTACATCACGCAAAGTTTACTCAAATCACTGCTGCCGGATATGCAGAAAGCCATCCTCATGGGGTAATGATTACACGTGAAGCTCCTAACTACAGCCGCGGTAATGAATAAGATAGTGTAGATTTTCTAAAAGATACTTCTACTAAAGATAATCCATAAAACGTTCTCATTAAACTGAGAACGTTTTTTTTGCTTACAATGAGCAATGAAGAAGATAATTAAATGTTACTTATAAATCTGGAAACTATTTATGCAATCCTATTGAGAATTACCCGCAGAATTATGCTTCTGCTTTAAATTGTATTGATTGTAAATTATGCATTAGAGAGTTGAGTAATTACATCCTGATAATAATTAGTCGAATATGAATAACTAAATTTTCGCTTCCATTCCTAAATAATTGTTTAATTTGCATGGAGCGTATTTGTCAATCTACACACATATTTTATTCAAAACATTTTGCAGCCCAACAAAATGGTTTTCAACTGTTGGAAATTGCATCCACCACGGGGAAAATGATTTCCAACACATTATTTTCATTTTGTTGGTCTAATTTGCTCTATCCATTACTTAATGATCCAATTCCCGACGCAGAATTCTCTTCTTTTCAGTTGATTTTTCAATCTGATGCTGATTTTTATTTTCATATGAGATTTCCCTTCAATATTTGTTTCAAAAAACAGCATTCTAGCAATTCTAAACATTTCCATGGCGGTGGATTCAATTTTCATGACATAAACGTTCAATCTACGACGGGGGATTTGATTTCCAACTCTTTTATAGGGCATATTTGAGTGAATTGTAAATAATAACGGCTCAATATTTTCAAATTGACACTTGTGGCAACATGAAAATAAAATGAATATCTAAAAACACGCCTAAATAGAAACAAAAACACCTATTTTGAAATATATTTGAGGTTCGATTTAATTGTAAAAGTATAACTTAGGCCTTGATTGAAATTTTTAATTCGTTACTATATTAGCAAGTGTTAACACTGATACTTTATATCTTTATTTCTTTGCATGCTTAATCTACAAACTATTAAATTATAAATAGAAAGCATCTACCTGTAAATAGTAAGAAAGTTCGCATTTATTATTTTTTGGTTTTTAGTTGAAAATATAAACAATAGTTACTACCTTGCATACCCATTTAATGAACTATTCATTTATACTTAATGAAATGAAGACAAACAAATTGTGTATTTTATTTCTATTCATCACAATACTATTTAGCACTATGGCCCAAGAACCAACTACATCCAAAAGCGATTTGGAGCAATTGATACAAAATATTGAAAACAAATATGCGCCTGATAAACGTGTAGAAGTATTTACGATTGAAGCAATAGAGTCTGGAGAAGAATCGATACTGAAAGGTGAAACAACAAGCCGCCTTGCCCACCAACAATTAATTGCCGAAGCGAGAGAAATATATCCAGGCATAAAAGACAGTATTCGCCTATTGCCGGATGAGGTGATTGGAGAGAAAAACTGGGGAGTGATATACAATTCGGTAGCCGACTTGCGTAGCAAACCTGCTTATAGCTCAGAGATGGTTTCGCAAGTTCTGATGGGTATGCCTGTCAGAATATTAGACAAGTCGGGAAGTTGGCGTCGCATTCAAACACCTGAAGGATATATTGGCTGGATGTCTGGCTCTGTACATAAACTTAAACATGCTGAATTGCAAGCGTATCTGACAAAGCCCAAAATTGTGATTACTGCTCAATATGCAAAGTCTTATTCGACAGCCGACACTCAATCGCAAACTATATCCGATATTGTGATTGGGAATATGCTAACTGTTGATGGTGAGGAGAAAGACTTTTATAAAGTAACATATCCTGACGGTAGAGAAGCTTTTGTGGAAAAACAAGATGCTCAAGAAGTTGACAGTTGGTTAAACAAAATTGATCTCTCTGGTGAAAGCATTGTTCAAACTGCCAAACAGCTTATGGGTGTGCCTTACGTGTGGGGCGGAACTTCGTCAAAGGGACTTGATTGTAGTGGTTTCACTAAAACGGTTTATTGGTTGCACGGTATAGTTACTGCGCGAGATGCATCGCAACAAATAAAATATGGGGTTGAAATAGACAGGGTTGGTAACTTTGACGATGCTCAAAAAGGAGACCTTGTCTTCTTTGGAGTAAAGGCAACAGACGAAAATCCAAAAGAACGGGTTGTGCATGTTGGCATATATATTGGCAATCAACAGTTTATTCATGCATCCGACTATATCCACATCAATAGCTTCGACCCTGAAAGTGAGCTATACGATGAATATAACACCAACCGCTACTTGCGCACCATGCGCTATATTGGCTCTGAGAATACACAAGGTATAACAGCTACAATACTTCATCCTTATTATACAACACCTTAATCTCTATTGTAATTATGAACTCAAACAGACGAAACTTCATTAAAACATCTGCATTGGTTGCAGCTTCATTGGCTATTCCGTCATCAAAAATTATGAGTACAAACAAATTAAACAAATCGCTACAAAACAAAACATCTGGCAAAATGAAATTGAGTTGGACTCCCTACGATTTACAATTGAAACATGTCTTTACCATTTCAGGTTTTTCACGCAAAACTACCCCTGTAGTACTAACCCGAATAGAATATGATGGATTGGTAGGATATGGAGAGGCCTCTCTCCCACCCTATTTGGGTGAGACGCAGGCATCGGTGATAGAGTTCCTTAAAAAGGTAGATTTATCATCCTTTTCAGATCCAACGCAGTTAGATGAGATTTTGCACTACATAGATCATATCACCGCAAACAACACTGCTGCAAAGGCTGCTGTGGATATAGCATTGCACGATTTGGTAGGAAAGATGATTGGGGCACCATGGCACAAAATGTGGGGATTGAATAAATATGAAGTACCCGATACAACTTTTACAATTGGAATAGACACTGATGAAATAGTGCGTGAGAAAACACGTGAAGTGATGGGCGATTTCAATATATTGAAAATAAAAGTGGGTGGAGAGCATGACAAACGAATGATAGAGGCTATTCGTTCGGTTACAGACTTACCCATGGCTGTGGATGTAAACCAAGGATGGAAAGACAAACATGAAGCTCTTGATATGATTCACTGGCTGAAAGAAAAAGGAATAGTGATGATAGAACAACCCATGCCCAAACATGATTATGAGAACACTGCTTGGCTCACTGAAAGAAGTCCTTTGCCCATATTTGCAGATGAGTCATTGCAACGTCTACATGATATTGAGAGAATGAAAGGGGTGTTTTCGGGTATTAACATTAAATTGATGAAATGCACTGGAATGCGCGAAGCGTGGAAGATGCGCAACCTTGCCGAAGCATTGGGCATGAAGGTGATGATTGGATGTATGACCGAAACATCGTGCGCTATATCAGCTGCATCCCAACTCTCTGCAGGACTCGACTTTGCAGATTTAGATGGAGCATTGCTCATAGCCAATGATTGTTTTGACGGTGCAAAATTAGTAAATGGGAAACTAATTGCTTCAGACCTTCCCGGAATTGGAGTGAAACCTGCTCAAGAGTTGAAGTTTGGTAGTTAGAATGTAAACATATAATGAAAAAGCCGAAATGAGTTTTATATTGACTTCATCTCGGCTTTTTTTGATTCTAAATTTCATCTGATTTTACAAGCAAACAACCTGCTTTGTACATTTCGTCCAAAGCTTTTTTGCCATCGTCCACTTTTAAATCTACAGCAGCTATAGCATCTGTCACCACAAAAGTATGAAAACCAAGCTTACATGCATCAAGAGCTGATGCTCTCACACAATAGTCAGTTGCAAGTCCTACAATGTATAGCGAACCAACATTTTGCTCTTTTAAATATCCTGGAAGCGATATGTTTGTAGCATCAAAGGCTGAATATCCATGGTCGTCTGGTCCTGTACCCTTCAATACTATTTGGTCTATTTTATGCTCATTCAAGATGAGATTAAGTTTAGCTCCTTCAGTATTGGCCACACAATGCACTGGCCAGCTCTCAAAATGAGTTGAATCTTGAGGATGCCAATCTTGTGTTGTTATCACCAAGTCCACCTTATCCATCAAATCATTGATAATGGGTACAATATCATTTCCTTCTTTAATTGCCAAAGAACCACCAGGACAAAAGTCATTTTGAAGATCTACTATTAATAATGCTTTTTTCATTGTTATAATCTGTTTTTATATCTGTTGCTATTTTCAAATCGAAGTATAAACATAGTATACTCTATACAATATAACAAAAACAATTGATATGAGAGTGTAAATAATATCGTTTATTTGTAATCAACTTTAAGTTTAAAGTATTGCAGAACCATCTTTCTGTCCCACAAATCGTATTATTGAACCTATACCACTATGAAAATCTCCTTCAGTTAAATATACTTCAGTCTCAATTAACTCGAGAATTTTGAAGTTATCAAAATCAGACCTAATTTCTTCGAGAGAATACAACATATCAATATTTTTAGGCCCTCCTCCCCCATCACCTTTTATTTGATTTTTAATCTGATTTTTGCTAAATGCTTCCATTATGATGGTTCCGCCGGGACGTAAATACAGACTTAACGCCTTATGTATCATCGATCTTGTCTCTCCCGAAAAATGAGTATAAACAAATGCAATTACATCAAACTGTTCCTTTTCGTAGTTTAAATCTTTTAGTTCGCCAACATGGTAATCTATGTGTACATTATGCTTATTCGCAAGTTGCAATGCTTTTTTCTTTCCTTCCGAACTAATATCGTATGCCGACACATTCCACCCTATAGTAGCTGCGTATACAGCATTCCGTCCCTCTCCTTCGCCTACAAAAAGAATATCTCCTACAGAAAGAGTTGCTAATTGCTCTTTAAGATAGGCATTTGGGTTTTCTCCATATACATATTCGCTTCCGGAGTATCGTTCATTCCAAATTTCAACTATTTTATTCATTCTATTATCTTTACTTATTCCAATCCTATATTTATTGTATGGCTATACTTTGGGAGAGTATATTTTCTCAAATTGATCAAACAGATTACTATCAAACAAAAATAGCAACTTTATGTTTGATATCTTTGCCTTAGAAATAATTTATCATGTCTTACATTCTCTATAAAATTGAGCTGAGAAGCTTAAAAAAAGAATAATAAGATCTACCAAAGCAAGATTTATCTGTGTGAAATTCAATTAAAGAAAAAAATCACTATATGTAGTGATTGATGAGCGTTGAAATAAGCCTTTTCTTTGTAATATATAAAAACACAATATAAAGAAAGACAATGAAAAAGCTATTCTTAATTTTTCTACTTACACTAAATGTTATTTATGGCTTCTCTTTCAATTACAATCCAATTGAAGATGAAGAGAAGGGCAAAGATACAATTAGAACACTTAATTTGGATGAATTTGTAATTACAAGTTCAGTGAAAGAAACAAATGCGCTCAAACGAATGCCTACTGCAATATCCGTAATCTCTCCTAAAATGTTGGAAATCAGACAAGTGACTTCGCTAACATCCATGAGCGGTATAGTTCCTAATTTTTTTATACCCAATTATGGGTCAAAGGTATCTACTCCTATTTATATTCGCGGTGTAGGAGCAAGACTTGGAGCACAAACAGTGAGCTTATATGTTGACAATGTACCTTATTTCAATGCATCGGCTTTCGATTTCGAGTTTCAAGACATTCAACGAATCGAAGTGTTGAGAGGAACGCAAGGGACACTATATGGCCGAAACGCCATTGGTGGTATTATAAATGTATACACTTTGTCGCCACACACCTATCAAGGTAGTACTGTGGAAGTTGGTGGTGGAAACTATGGGCAAATGGAAGCTCGCATGTCAAATTATAGTAAGTTCAGCGATAAGTTTGGTAGTTCGCTTGCACTGTATTATAAAAAAAATGATGGCTATTTTACCAATAATTATACTGGAAAGAAAGCCGACGATTATGAAAACATGGGTGGACGACTTAAATTGGAAATGGAAGCAAGCGATGCATTCAGTGCTAGTCTATTCAGTGTTTTCGACCATGTATCGCAAGGAGCTTTTCCATACATGCACATAGACTCTACAGCTGTTAATTTCAATGAACCCTCATCTTACAAACGTAAACTGTTTTCTCAGGGACTGTCATTGAAATACCAAGGTGACGGATTTGTAATAAACTCAAATACAGGTTATCAATATCTGAATGATGAAATGTATATGGATCAAGATTACTCTCCACGATCGGTGTTTTCCATTCTTCAAGAACAAAATCAACACTCAATAAGTCAGGAACTCACATTTAAATCTGATAAAAAGGAACGTTACAATTGGGTTGTAGGAGCTTTTGGGTTTTATGATTATCGAAAAGTGTCAACTCCTGTTGCATTAAAAGAAGATGGTGTAAAAATGCTTCAACAAAGAATTGATAAAGGATTGTCAAGCATGCCTGAGAATATGAGACCTTCCGTTAAATATGTAAATGATAGAATAGAATTACCTGGAATATATCGAAAGCCTTCAAAAGGGATTGCTTTTTTCCAACAATCGTCTATGAACAACTTGTTTGGTGCAGAAGGACTATCACTTACATTTGGTATACGAGCCGATTACGAACATACTGCAATGGATTATTTTACAGAAACACAAGGTGTAGAAGTAAAAGTTGATATACCATCAATGCGTCCAGGAATGCCCCCTATTTCTCGTACATTGAAAAGCGACACTTTGATGGAAGGACGTTTCTCGAAAGGATTTTGGGAAGTATTGCCAAAAATTGCTCTTCAATACGATTTAAGAGATGATGCATTTGTATATGCATCAGTATCTAAGGGTTACAAAACAGGAGGATATAATGAACAGTCTTTTTCAGACATATTGCAAAATGCTATGCAACAAGCTTTAATGAGTAATATGCCTGGAGGAATGGCTCCTGGTGGATCACCTGGAAGACCTGGCTCTACTCCTCCATCGGAATCTGATAACAGCGAAAAACCTATTGCGCCATCACTTGAAGAGCAACTATCTTATGACCCTGAAACAAGTTGGAACTATGAATTTGGTGGAAGACTTAGCTTCTTAGATAAAAAAATGAATGCTAACTTCACACTCTTTGCAATGGATGTGGACAACATTCAAATAATACATCTGCTTAACAACGCCACTGCAGGACGAACAGTATCAAATGCAGGAAAATCATCAAGCAAAGGGGTAGAGCTAAGCTTGGCTTACGCTCCCACAAATTCTCTTTCTCTGTTCACTGAGTATGGCTTTGTTAGTGCTAAGTTTAAGAATTACAAAACTGGAGATAAAGATTACACCGATAACTACATTCCTTTTGCTCCTCGTCACACACTAAGTTTTGGTGGAAGCTATAGTCACTCCTTTAATAATGGCTCTTTTATAGACCGAGTTACAGCAAGTGCTCAATATACTGGTGCAGGTAAAATTTATTGGACTGATGCAAACGATGCTTATCAATCTTTTTATGGACTAACCAATGCAAGTGTAACTATTGAGAAAGGAAATGTTGCATTAGAACTATGGGGTAAGAATATATTTGACACATCATATAATGCTTTTTACTTTGTAGCAAAAGATATAGCAGGAACATCTAATCCATTGGTTCAGAAAGGAACTCCTACAACATTTGGAGCTAAGTTGAGATATACGATTAACTACTAATCATCACTATATAAGTATTAAATAGCCCTAAGACTTCTGAAAGTTAAAAGAAAAATAGTCATCACAGTATGATTTTATAAAATAGATATCCCGGGAATCCTTTTTCTCGGGATATTTTGCTAAATTCGCACTAAACTAAAAAAGAAAAATATATGTACAATTGGTTTGAATGTAAAGTTCGTTATGAGAAAATGCTTGAATCTGGTATGCAGAAAATGGTGACTGAACCATATTTAGTAGATGCATGGTCTTTTACTGAGGCTGAAGCACGTATTACACATGAAATAACTCCTTATATGTCAGGCGAGTTTTCTATCTCAGATATCAAGCGCGTAAAATATGCCGAGTCGTTTTTTAATGACCAAGGCGATAGATATTATAAAATGAGGCTGTATTTCATTACTTTGGATGAGAAAAGTGGAACTGAGAAAAAAACAGCAGTGAATATGCTTGTACAAGCATCAACTCTTAAAGAAGCTGTAGAAATAATAGAAACAGAAATGGATAAATCTATGGTTGATTACACCATTGCTAGCGCCACCGAAACTGCCATAATGGATGTATATCCTTATAGTGCAGAAGTACGAGACGAGAAAGAAGAGAAAGAAGAGAAAGAAGACACAGCAGAATCAGCATAAAATGAACATTAAAGAGAACATAGATGAAATTAAGAAACATCTACCTGCGAATACTCGTTTGGTAGCTGTTTCAAAGTTTCATGGTGTAGATGAAATATTGAAAGCTTACGAAAGTGGACATAAAATATTTGGCGAAAGTCGTGTTCAAGAGTTAATAGAGAAACAACCCTCTTTGCCAGATGACATTGAATGGCACTTTGTTGGCAGATTGCAGCGTAACAAAGTAAAGTTTATTGTTCCTTTCATTGATTGTATTCATAGTGTTGATTCAAAAAGGTTGCTGCATCAAATAGAAAAGCAAGCAGCTGATGCAGACCGTGTAATTCCATGTTTATTGCAAATACACATTGCAAAAGAGGAAACTAAAACGGGGTTCACAGAAGAAGAATGTTGGAATTTATTATCAAAAGGAAAATGGCGTGAATGGCCGCACATACAACTTACAGGTGTGATGGGCATGGCTACGTTTACAGATGACGAAGAAATTGTGAGAAAAGAGTTTGTAAAGTTAAATGCATTCTTCAAAAAGATAAAACAACATTTCTTTGCAGATAGCCCACAATTCAAAGAGATTTCGATGGGCATGTCGTCCGACTATAAAATCGCTACTGATGAAGGAAGCACATTAATTAGAGTTGGCTCTAAGATATTTGGAGATAGAGAATAGGACATAATGCAAAAGATTTGTGTATTTTTGTATAAGAGATAAAACATAGAAGGAGAAAAATAATTTACTATCTGAAACATAAAACAAACAATGATTAATCTATCAACAGAATATGCAGGATTAAAACTTCGTAATCCCTTAATTGCCGCTAGTAGCGGATTGACCAACTCGATAAAAAAAATAAAGCAACTTGAAAAAGCTGGTGTTGGAGCAATTGTTTTAAAATCTCTTTTTGAAGAACAAATAGACAGTCATTCAGAGAAGCTCAATTTAACATCAGATTATCCTGAAGCCAGCGATTACATCAACGCTTATGTAGAGATGAATCATGTGGAAAAATATCTTGATTTAATACGAGATGCTAAGTCTGCATGCAACATACCAATTATTGCGAGTATCAATTGCTACAAAGTAGCTCGTTGGATAGACTTTGCTAAAAGTATTGAAGAAGCTGGTGCCGATGCATTAGAATTAAATATTTTTTTAATCAATACTGGTGAATTTGGTGATAGATATTTAGAAGAGTCATATATAAAAATTGTGCGCGAAGTAAAAAAGGAAATTAGCATACCTATCATTATAAAAATGGCAAGAACTGTTAGTAATCTACCAGGTTTAGTTGAAAAATTAGAGGCTTTAGGAGTAAGTGCTGTGGTACTATTCAATAGATTCTATCAACTTGACATTGATATCAATGCAATGGAAATCACTTCAGGGCCAGTGTTTAGCCATCCAGAAGACTTTAGCGAAACACTTAGATGGACAGCAATAACATCAGGATATGTTCCCGACATTAACATTGCATGTTCTTATGGAGTGCATAAATGGGAAGATAACATAAAAGGTTTATTGGCAGGTGCTACAGCAATGCAATTATGCAGTGTTTTGTATGAAAAAGGCTTGGAAATAGTTCCAGAAATGATTACTTGTTTAGAAGAGTGGATGTCTCAAAACAACTATAAAAGTATTGATGAATTTAGAGGTAAACTTAGTTATTCAAATATACCAGATCCAGCATTATATGAACGTGCTCAATTCATGAAGTACTTCTCAAATCACAAATAATTCAATTTTAAGAGTGTAATTTACAGATAAAACTATCTTATGAACATACAACAACTAGAATACATTGTTGCAGTAGATAATTACCGTCATTTCTCTAAAGCTGCTGAGGCATCATTCGTAACTCAACCAACTTTGAGCATGATGATTCAAAAGCTAGAGGATGAATTGGGTGTGAGATTATTTGATCGTACACAAACACCAATTGAGCCTACAGATATTGGACGCAAGGTTATTGATCAAGCGAGGGTTTCTATTGCACAAATTCATCAAATAAAAGAGATAGTTGAAGAAGAAAAAGGTATTACAAAGGGCGTTTTTCGTTTAGCTATTATCCCCACTGTATCTCCTTATTTATTGCCAAAACTAATGCAAACGCATCGTGAACAAAAAACGGATATTCGATTGGTTATAAATGAAATGACAACTAATCAGATATTATCTGGTTTGGCCAAGGGCACTATTGATGGTGGCATTTTAGCAACTCCACTACATGATGATAGAATGAAAGAAAGACCAGTATATTATGAGAAATTTCTAGCATACGTTTCACCAAATGAGAGATTTTTACATGCTAAGAGTTCACTAGAAGAATCTGACTTGAACGGTGCTAAGTTATGGTTGCTTGACGAAGTGCATTGCTTTAGAACTCAAATACTCAATCTGTGTAGCCTTAAAAGTAATACCATAGTCAATCCAGCATTCACTTATGAAGCCGGAAGCATTGAAACTCTTATAAATATAGTGGATCATAACGATGGTATAACAGTAATTCCTGAAATGGCTTTGTCTCATTTGGATGATAAACAAAAACAAAACGTACGGTTATTCAATAAAAACAGACCTGTAAGAGAAATTAGTTTAATTACAAGAAAAGACTTTTTACGTGACAGATTGATTGAAATAATAGAAGAGGAGATTAAAATGTCTGTTCCCGCCTCACTCCAAAATAAAGAATTGCAGAAAGGGTTAGTTGCAATCTTATAAAAGAAAATTTTAAAAATATATTCATAAAAAAAACTGCTCCATGGAGCAGTTTTTTTTATGAATAATATGTCTTGACAATCTTATCTAAGATTAATCTTCATTATCTTGTATATCAGAATCTCCCGAAGTAATGTTCTCGAAATCTGCTTTTGAACCAACAACTAGTTTGTCAAACGAACGTTGACCTGTACCAGCAGGTATAAGATGACCACAAATAACGTTTTCTTTCAATCCTTCAAGATAGTCTATCTTACCATGAATTGCAGCGTCATTCAATACTTTAGTTGTTTCCTGGAAGGAAGCAGCAGAAATAAAGCTTTTTGTTTGTAAAGCAGCTCTAGTAATTCCTTGCAGTACTTGATTGGCAGTTGCAGGAATAGCATCACGACTTTCAACTAGTTTTAAATCTCTACGTTTCAACGAACTATTCTCATCGCGCAGTTTTCTAACAGTTACAATCTGTCCAGGTTCAAATATTTCAGAATCCCCTTTTTCAGTTACAACTCTTTTTGCCCATATACGATCATTCTCTTCCATGATTTCGTGCTTGTCAACTAGTTTTTGTTCTAGGAAACGTGTGTCTCCTGGTTCAATAACTTCAACTTTACGCATCATTTGACGTACAATCACCTCAAAGTGTTTATCATTAATCTTCACTCCTTGCAAACGGTAAACATCTTGAACTTCATTCACAATGTACTCCTGAACTGCAGTTGGACCTTTTATAGCCAATATATCTGCGGGAGTGATTGCTCCATCCGAAAGAGGTAAACCAGCACGTACATAGTCATTCTCTTGAACAAGTATTTGTTTAGATAATGGAACTAAATACTTTTTCTCTTCACCAAGTTTGGAAGTAATTATAATTTCCTGATTTGCTCTTTTGATTTTACCAAAACTAACTTCTCCATCAATTTCAGATACAACAGCCGGATTAGATGGATTTCTAGCTTCAAATAACTCAGTTACTCTGGGTAGTCCTCCAGTAATATCACCAGATTTGCCTACTGCTCGTGGAATCTTAACTAATATGTCACCACTATTGATAACATCGTTTTCATTCTTCACAAGATGAGCACCTAATGGTAGTGAGTACGTTCTTAAAATATCATCATCATCATTCAAAATGTGAGCTGATGGAGCTTTGGTTTTATCACGTGACTCTACAATTACTTTTTCTTTTAATCCAGTTTGCTCATCAGATTCGACTTTGTAAGTAACATTCTCAATGAAGTTTTCAAACTTAATTCTACCTGTTGCTTCAGAAACTATAATAGCATTAAAAGGATCCCACTCACAAATTAAATCGCCTTTATTTACTTTATCGTTATTGTTAAAATAAAGTTTGGCACCGTAAGGTACATTATGAGCTAAAAGTATAATTTTAGTGTTTGGATCTACTACACGCATTTCAACTAAACGACTCACTACAACTTTGTGAGTTTTCCCTTCACCATCAGTTGAGTCTACTGTACGCAAATCGTCCATTTCAAGAATACCCTCGTACTTTGTTACAATACGATTTTCAGAAGCAATGTTAGACGCAATACCTCCCACATGGAAAGTACGTAGTGTCAACTGTGTACCAGGTTCACCAATAGATTGAGCTGCAATAACACCAATAGCTTCACCTCTTTGAACCATGTGACCACTGGCAAGATTTCGTCCATAACATTTAGCGCAAACACCTTGACGTGCTTCACATGTTAGAACTGATCGTATTTCCACACGCTCTATTGGAGAGTTCTCTATTTTTACTGCTACATCCTCTGTAATTTCTTCACCTGAAGTTAAAATTAGCTCTCCTGTTTGAGGATGATGAATATCATGTACAGATACACGACCAAGTATTCTCTCGTATAATGAAGCAACAACTTCATCATTGTTTTTGAGAGCTGATGCAATTAAACCACGCAAAGTACCACAATCTGGTTCTGTAACAGTAACATCTTGTGAAACGTCAACCAAACGACGAGTTAGATACCCAGCGTCAGCAGTTTTAAGTGCAGTATCAGCTAAACCTTTACGAGCACCATGGGTAGAGATAAAATACTCTAATACTGATAGGCCTTCTTTAAAGTTGGCAAGAATTGGATTTTCAATAATCTGTCCACCATCTGCACCACTTTTCTGTGGTTTAGCCATCAAACCACGCATACCCGATAACTGACGAATCTGTTCACGAGAACCACGTGCACCTGAATCCAACATCATAAATACAGAGTTGAATCCTTGATCGTCCTCCGAGATTTGTTTCATCAATGTATTAGATAACTTGGAGTTAATATGTGTCCAAGTATCAATAATTTGATTATATCGCTCGTTATATGTAATGAAACCCATATTGTAGTTATCCAATATTTGTTCCACTTCAGCATACCCTTGATCTATAAACTCTTGCTTCTCATCTGGGATAATAATATCATCAAGATTAAATGATAATCCACCTTTAAAGGCCATATTAAATCCTAAATCTTTAATATCATCTAGATATAAAGCAGTACGTGCAACTCCACAAGTTTTTATTACTTTTCCAATAATATCACGAAGAGATTTTTTTGAAAGCAACTCATTAATATATCCAACTTCCTTAGGAATATATTCGTTCGTTATTACACGTCCTACAGAAGTTTCGTGCATTTTTCGAATTAAATTTCCTGCATCATCTACATCATCTACTACAACTTTTACAAGAGCATGAATATCAACCTTACCCTCATTGTAAGCAATAATAGCTTCTTCTTCTGCGTAAAAACTCATTCCTTCACCAAGCGCTCCAGGACGAATTTTAGTAATATAATATAATCCTAAAACCATATCCTGCGAAGGCACAGTAATTGGTGCGCCATTTGCAGGGTTAAGAATGTTGTGCGAAGCCAACATAAGTAACTGCGCTTCCAATATTGCATCATTACCTAATGGAAGATGAACAGCCATTTGGTCACCGTCAAAGTCAGCATTAAAAGCAGTACAAGCAAGTGGATGTAGTTGGATTGCCTTGCCTTCAATCATTTTGGGTTGGAAAGCCTGAATTCCTAAACGGTGAAGTGTAGGAGCACGGTTAAGAAGCACGGGGTGTCCTTTCATTACATGTTCCAAAATATCCCATACAACAGGCTCTTTTCTATCTACAATTTTCTTAGCAGATTTCACTGTTTTTACAATACCTCTTTCTATCAGTTTTCTGATAACAAAAGGTTTGTAAATCTCAGCAGCCATATCTTTTGGTATTCCGCATTCGTGCATCTTCAATTCTGGGCCAACAACAATTACTGAACGAGCTGAATAGTCTACACGTTTACCCAATAAATTTTGTCGGAAGCGTCCTTGCTTCCCTTTCAAACTATCTGAAAGCGATTTAAGAGGACGGTTAGATTCCGTTTTAATAGCGCTAGATTTACGTGAGTTATCTAATAAAGAATCAACAGATTCTTGAAGCATACGTTTCTCATTCCTAAGAATTACATCTGGTGCTTGAATATCTATAAGTCTTTTCAGACGATTGTTTCGTATTATAACGCGACGATACAAGTCATTTAGGTCAGATGTTGCAAAGCGACCTCCATCTAAAGGAACAAGAGGACGTAATTCTGGGGGAATTATTGGAACTACCTTAAGAATCATCCACTCAGGTTTGTTTCTTACTTTAGATCCTCTAAATGCCTCTACAACTTGAAGCTGTTTTAATGCTTCATTCCTACGCTGCTGTGACGTCTCTGTATCAGCTTTGTGGCGGAGTTTGTTGGCTAATGAATCTAAGTTTAAATTCTTCAACAAACCATATATTCCTTCTGCTCCCATTCTAGCAATAAACTTATTGGGGTCAGAATCATCCAACGCCTGATTTTCTTTAGGAAGTTTTTCTAATAAGTCCAAGTATTCATCTTCCGAAAGAAGATCTCTTACTTTTACTTCTCCTTCTAATAATCCAGGTTGAATTACCACATATCTTTCGTAATAGATAATGGTGTCAAGTTTTTTAGTAGGTATTCCTAACAAATAACCTATTTTGTTTGGTAAAGATCTGAAATACCAAATATGTGCTACAGGAACAACTAAGTGAATATGTCCTGTGCGTTCGCGTCTAACTTTTTTCTCAGTAACCTCTACACCACATCTATCACATACAATTCCCTTGTACCTAATGCGTTTATACTTACCGCAGTGACATTCGTAATCTTTTACTGGACCAAAAATACGTTCACAAAAGAGACCATCTCGCTCGGGTTTATACGTGCGATAATTTATAGTTTCTGGTTTTAGCACTTCACCACTCGAACTTTCAAGTATTTCTTCAGGTGATGCTAAACTGATCGTTATTTTCGAAAAGTTACTCTTTATCTTACTTTCTTTTCTAAATGCCATGTTTTTTTTATTATATAAAGAGTTAAGTGATTCTTATTAATTTTGCCATCCCTTTTATGGGGTAATCATAAAAATATGATATAATTAATCGAGCTTGAGACTCAATCCCAACCCTTTTAATTCATGTAATAAAACATTAAGTGACTCGGGTATTCCGGGTTGTGGCATCGGTTCACTTTTAACTATAGCTTCATAAGCTTTAGATCTTCCCATAACATCATCAGATTTTATAGTCAAGATTTCTTGTAAAGTATGAGCTGCTCCAAATGCCTCAAGTGCCCAAACCTCCATCTCTCCAAAACGTTGACCTCCAAATTGTGCTTTACCACCAAGAGGTTGCTGTGTAATAAGAGAATATGGACCAATTGAACGAGCATGCATTTTGTCTTCAACCATATGTCCAAGTTTAAGCATGTAGATTATCCCTACAGTTGCAGGTTGATCAAATCTATCACCGGTTTCACCATCGTATAAATAAGTCTTACCGTAACGTGGAACGTTTGCTTTATCAGTCCACTTATTTATATCATCCAATGATGCACCATCAAAGATTGGAGTTGCAAAACGAAGACCTAATTCCATTCCTGCCCAACCTAAAACAGTTTCAAAGATCTGTCCTAAGTTCATACGAGAAGGAACTCCTAGTGGATTCAATACAATATCTACAGCTGTTCCATCTGCAAGGAATGGCATATCTTCTTGGCGTACAATTCTAGAAACAATACCTTTATTTCCATGACGTCCAGCCATTTTATCACCAACTTGAATTTTTCGTTTCTTTGCAATATAAACTTTAGCGATTTTCATAATACCTGTGGGTAGTTCATCACCAATAGTTAGATCAAAACGTTTACGTTTCAAGTCAGAGTCAAGCTCTTTATACTTGCGTAGATAGTTTATTACAGTCGTTCTAATTAATGTATTTTTAGCAGGATCTGTAGTCCACTTATTTAATTGCACAGCTTCAAAATCAAGATCAGCAAACATGCTTTGGGTAAACTTAGCACCTTTAGGAATAACATCCATATTCGTGTAATCTTTTACTCCCGCTGATGATTTCCCTTCAGTAAGTGCAGTTAGTTTTATTATAAGAGACCTTCTAAGCTCTTGCATTCTACCTTCGTACTCTTCATCAATTTTAGGCAATAAAGCTTTGTTCGATAATTTGCTTTTACCTTTTTTAGCTTGTTTAGAGAAAAGATTTGTACTAATTACAACGCCTTTCAATGAAGGAGAAGCTTTAAGAGATGCATCTTTAACATCACCAGCTTTATCACCAAAAATAGCACGCAGCAATTTTTCTTCAGGAGAAGGATCAGATTCACCTTTAGGAGTAATTTTTCCAATAAGGATATCTCCTGGTTTAATGCGAGCTCCTACACGAACAATACCTCGTTCATCTAGATCTTTTGTTGCTTCTTCGCTAACATTAGGTATATCTGATGTTAATTCTTCAACACCTCGTTTTGTTTCGCGCACTTCTAAAGTGAACTCATCTACGTGAACTGAAGTAAATACATCATCACGAACCAATCTTTCACTTAACACAATAGCATCTTCAAAGTTATACCCTTTCCAAGGCATAAAGGCCACTTTAAGGTTTCGACCTAATGCTAATTCACCTTTTTCAGTAGAATAACCCTCAGTTAAAATCTGTCCTTTAGTTACCATATCACCTCTTCTACAAAGAGGTTTAAGGTCTAGCGTTGTGTTTTGATTAGTTTTCCTGTATTTAGGAATAATATATGTTTTGACAGCGTCTTCGAAGCTTGTAAACTCCTCTTCTTCTGTTCTTACGTATTTAATTTTTATTGTTGTAGCATCTACATATATAATTTCACCATCACTAGCAGCAACAATCTGAGTCCGTGAATCTCTAATTAGTTGCTCTTCCAATCCTGTTCCTACAGTAGGTGCTTCTGGGCACATCAAAGGTACGGCTTGACGCATCATATTAGAACCCATCAAAGCACGGTTAGCATCATCATGCTCAAGAAATGGAATAAGTGCTGCAGCTATAGAAGCTATCTGCATAGGAGAAACATCCATCAGCTCAACTTCTTCTGGATCTACAATCGGATAATCTGCATCTTTACGTGCTTTAACCCTACTGAGCTTAAATCTTCCTTCTTCATCAAGTGGTGCATTACCTTGAGCAATAATTTTATCCTCTTCCTCTTCGGCAGCTAAATAAATTATACCATCCTGAGTAGTGTTTACCTTATTATCTTCAATCTTTCTGTAAGGAGTTTCAATGAACCCTAAAGTATTAATTTTAGCATAAACACATAAAGATGAAATCAAACCAATATTAGGACCTTCTGGAGTTTCAATAGGACATAAACGTCCATAATGAGTAAAGTGAACGTCACGCACCTCGAAACCAGCACGTTCTCTTGATAATCCACCAGGGCCTAATGCTGACATTCTACGTTTATGAGTTATTTCAGCTAATGGGTTAGTCTGATCCATAAATTGAGATAACGCATTTGTTCCAAAAAATGTATTAATAACAGACGAAATTGTCTTAGCGTTGATTAGATCAATAGGGGTAAAGACTTCATTATCGCGAACATTCATTCGTTCACGTATAATGCGAGCCATTCTGTTCAGTCCCACACCAAATTGGTTATAAAGTTGTTCACCAACAGTACGAACTCGTCTATTGCTCAAGTGATCTATATCATCAACAATAGCTTTAGAATTTATAAGTTCAATTAGAAATTTAATAATCTCTATAATGTCTTCTTTAGTAAGAACACGTACAGAATCATCAATATTAAGATTAAGTTTTTTATTGATTCTATAACGACCAACATCTCCTAAATCGTAACGTTTTTCAGAGAAGAATAGGTTGTTTATCACTTCACGTGCACTGGCATCATCAGCTGGCTCTGCGCTTCGTAACTGACGATATATATGTCTAATTGCATCTATCTCCGTATTACTAGGATCTTTCTGCAATGTATTGTAAATTATAGTGTAGTCTGATGAATGTTGAGCTTCTTTATGTAATAGTATTACAGAAACACCAGATTCTAAAATTTCGTTTACATTATCTTCATCTAAGATAGTTTCTCTTTCTAGAATAACTTCATTTCGTTCTATTGAAGTAACTTCGCCTGTATCTTCGTCTACAAAATCTTCCATCCAAGATTTCAGAACACGAGCTGCGAGTTTACGTCCAATAACTTTTTTAAGACCTGTCTTTGTAGCTTTAACCTCCTCTGCTAAATTAAATATCTCTAAAATATCTTTATCGCTCTCAAAGCCGATAGCACGTAGAAGAGTGGTTACAGGTAATTTCTTTTTGCGATCGATATAAGCATAAAGTACATTATGTATATCGGTTGCGAATTCTATCCAAGATCCTCTAAATGGTATAACACGGGCTGAATATAATTTAGTCCCATTTGCATGCACACTTTGACCAAAAAAGACACCTGGAGATCTATGTAACTGAGAAACAATTACACGCTCGCCACCATTGATTACAAAAGTTCCACGTTCGGTCATATATGGGATTGTCCCTAAATATACGTCTTGTATAACAGATGCAAAATCTTCGTGATCTGGATCGGTACAATATAAGTAGAGTTTAGCCTTTAAAGGAACACTGTACGTTAGTCCTCTGTCTATACATTCCTCAATTGAGTAGCGTGGAGGATCTATGTAATAATCTAAAAACTCAAGAACAAAATTATTACGAGTGTCGGCAATAGGGAAATTTTCTGTAAAGACCTTATAAAGACCTTCGTTTTTTCTGTTCTCTGGTGGTGCATCAAGTTGCAGAAAATCTTGAAAAGATTTTAGCTGCACTTCCAAAAAATCTGGAAATTCCAGAGGATTTGCTATAGATGCAAAATTTATTCTATTGTTGGATTGGTTTAAAGACATGGGATATATGAGTTTGTTGGAACTTGATATGTATTGACACAAAAGGTTAAGAACCTTCCAAATGAAGATTCTTAACCATACTTCTGATTTTACATCAGGTTAATGCTATTTAATTTCAACGTCTGCCCCTGCGTCTTTAAGTTGTGATGATAGTGCGTCAGCTTCATCTTTTGATACTCCTTTTTTAATTTCAGATGGTGCAGAATCTACTAATTCTTTAGACTCTTTCAAGCTAAGACCAGTAAGTTCTTTTACTAGCTTAACTACAGCTAATTTTGAACCTCCTGCTGCAGTTAAAACTACATCAAAAGCTGTTTGTTCTTGAACTTCAGCTTCTCCTGCAGGTCCTGCAACAACAGTTGCTGCAGCTGCTGCTGGTTCGATTCCGTATTCTGTTTTTAAAATTTCAGCAAGTTCGTTAACTTCTTTTACAGTTAAGTTAACCAGTTGTTCAGCAAAGTCTTTTAAGTCTGCCATGATTTGTATGATTTTAATTGTTTATTAATTCCTAGTTGTTTTGAAAATAGATTATTTTTCTGAAAGGGTTTGCAAAATACCATGTATAGTATTGCCACCTGATTGTAGTGCAGATATAACATTTTTGGCTGGAGATTGCAATAAACCAATTATATCTCCTATTACTTCTGTCTTGCTCTTAACAGAAACAAGCTGTGGTAAGTATTCAGCTCCAACATAAAAGCTTTCCTGTACATATGCACCTTTCAGTGTGGGTACTTTGCCTTTATATTTATTGATTAACTTAGCAGGAGCATTTGCAACATTAGAGAACATGATCGCTGTATTACCCTTTAGGATAGCATCTAGCTCATCATAATTTTCGTCTAATCTATCAAATGCTTTTCGAAGTAAAGTGTTTTTCACCACCATCAATTTGATATCTTCATCGTAACATTCTTTTCTTAGAATGCTGGTTTTCTCAGCATTTAAAGAAGCAATGTCAGTTAAATAAAAGTTATCATATGATTTGATAGTAGATGCAATCAGATCTACTATTTTATTTTTATCTTCCTTCTTCATAGATGTTTACAGTTCTAGTTGTTTTTGAATTTCTCCTATGGATTTTGGATCTACCTTAATCCCTTTACTCATCGTACTAGAAAGATAAATACTTCTAAAATAAACTCCTTTAGCCGATGTTGGTTTTAGTTTTAAAAGCGTTAGAATAAATTCTTTCGCATTTTCTCTAATCTGATCGGGTGTAAAAGATACTTTACCTACAGAGGTGTGTATTATACCTGCTTTATCTACTTTAAAGTCAATTTTTCCTTGTTTTACTTCCTTTACAGCTTGAGCTACGTCAGGAGTAACTGTCCCACTCTTAGGGTTTGGCATTAAACCACGAGGTCCTAAAATACGACCCAATGCACCGATTTTACCCATAATAGCTGGTTGCGTTATAATAACGTCAATGTCAGTCCAACCGCCTTTAATTTTCTCAATATATTCATCTAGTCCAACATAATCTGCGCCAGCTTCAGTGGCAGCAGCCTCTGCATCTGGAGAGCACAATACAAGAACTTTGATTTCTTTACCCGTTCCATGTGGAAGAGATACTACACCTCTTACCATTTGGTTAGCTTTTCGAGGATCCACGCCTAAGCGTACATCGATATCAACAGATGCATCAAATTTAGTTGTAGTTATTTCCTTAACCAATGCTGATGCTTCTCTTAAAGAATAGGTTTTACCTTCTTCAATCTTGCTCAAAGCCAACTTTTCATTTTTCGTTAGTTTACTCATGTCTTAATTGAAGTTTTAATTATTCTACATTCTCAGGGAACTTCCCTTTTACTGTGATACCCATGCTTCGAGCTGTTCCAGCAACCATTTTCATTGCAGATTCAACTTTAAAGCAATTTAAGTCAGTCATTTTATCAGTAGCAATAGCTTGAACTTGTTCCCAAGTTACTTGAGCTACTTTTACTCTATTAGGCTCTGCTGAGCCAGCTTTCTTTTTACTTGCTTCAAGTAATTGCACCGCAATGGGTGGGTTTTTAACTATAAAATCAAAAGACTTATCAGAGTAATAAGTAATTACCACTGGTAATACTTTTCCTGCCTTATCTTGTGTTCTGGCATTGAATTGCTTGCAAAAATCCATAATATTAATACCCTTAGAACCTAATGCAGGCCCTACGGGTGGAGATGGATTTGCAGCTCCTCCTTTGATCTGTAATTTTAGTTGTCCAGCAACTTCTTTAGCCATTTTTTTGATTTGATTTAATTACGTTTTTTCGAAACACTAATAAAGAATTACTTCAGCAATTGCGTAACCAAAAGCGACTATTCTTTTTCTACCTGCATATATCCAAGTTCTAAGAGCGAACTACGCCCAAAGATCTTAACCATAACCTTAAGCTTTTTACGTTCTTCATTTACGTCTTCTACAACACCAGAAAAACTGCTAAAAGGCCCACTTGTGACTTTAACATTTTCACCAACGTAGTAATTAACATCCATTTCGTCTGAAATTTCTTCCAACTCATCCATCGTACCTAAAATACGTTTAACTTCAGACTCTCTTAAAGGCTGTGGATTTGTTGTGTTGGGGAGAAATCCAACAACATAATTAATGTTTTTAAGCTCATGAACAACTTCACCTACCAATTCAGCCTCAACAAGCACATAACCAGGCAAATAAGCTCTTTCTTTAAGAACTTTCTTACCTGCACGTACAATATAAGTCTTTTCAGTAGGGATAAGAACTTGAGAGATATATTTTCCTAACTCGGTTTTTTGAATCTCTGATTCAAGAAATTCTTTGACTTTATTCTCTTTTCCACTAACGGCACGTAAAACGTACCATTTTTTTCCAGTTTCAGTCATTCTCAATTCAGATTATTATAAAATACCATAGAGTAGTTTCAATATCCACTCAAACAAAGAGTCGATTCCAAAAACTAGTAATGCTATAATTAGGGAAGCAACCATAACAATAACTGAACTATTGGAAAGTTCTTCTCGTGAAGGCCAAGAAACTTTGTATACCAATTCAGTATACGAGTCCTTGAGGTATGCAGCTATTTTTTTCATTTAATTTCTAATGATTTAGCACGGGTCGTAAGATTCGAACTCACGACACCTGGTTTTGGAGACCAGTGCTCTACCAGCTGAGCTAGACCCGTGAATAACACGATAGTTGGCTACGTTGCCATAACCAACTAATCGGCTTATTCTATTTTATTTTTGAATTATTAGTTCAACAATTCAGTAATTTGACCAGCTCCTACTGTACGTCCACCTTCACGGATAGCAAAGCGTAAACCTACGTTACAAGCTACAGGATAGATAAGTTCTACAGTAATTGTAACATTATCACCTGGCATTACCATTTCTGTTCCCTCTGGCAATGTAATCTCACCAGTTACGTCAAGCGTACGGATATAGAATTGAGGACGATATTTTTGGTGGAAAGGAGTGTGGCGACCGCCCTCTTCTTTCTTCAAAATATAAACCTCAGCTTTAAATGTAGTATGAGGAGTAACTTTTCCTGGATGAGTGATTACCATACCACGCTTGATAGCATCTTTGTCGATACCACGTAGCAATAAACCAACGTTGTCACCTGCTTGACCTTCATCAAGAATCTTACGGAACATTTCAACTCCAGTAATAACAGATTTTTTACCTGCTGCACCAAGACCGATAATTTGAACTTCCTCACCAGTTTTGATGATACCAGTTTCAATACGACCTGTAGCTACTGTTCCACGACCTGTAATAGAGAATACGTCCTCTACAGGCATAAGGAATGGTTTGTCAACATCACGTGGAGGAATTGGAATCCATGAATCTACAGCTTTCATTAACTCTAAAACGCTTGCTTCCCATTTAGCATCACCGTTAAGTGCACCAAGAGCTGATCCTTGAATTACAGGTGTGTTATCACCATCAAACTCATAGAATTCTAACAATTCTCTCATTTCCATCTCAACAAGTTCCAACATCTCTTCGTCGTCAACTAAGTCGCATTTATTCATAAATACAACTAATTTAGGAACGTTTACCTGACGGGCTAATAATATATGCTCACGAGTTTGAGGCATTGGACCATCAGTAGCAGCAACTACTATAATAGCGCCGTCCATCTGTGCAGCACCAGTTACCATGTTCTTAACATAGTCAGCGTGACCAGGACAGTCTACGTGTGCGTAATGACGCGATTCTGTTGTATACTCAACGTGTGAAGTATTAATAGTAATACCTCTTTCCTTTTCTTCAGGAGCATTATCAATTGAATCATACGATTTAAGCTCTGAAAGACCTGCTTTATGCAATACTGTTGTGATCGCTGCTGTCAATGTAGTTTTACCATGGTCTACGTGACCAATAGTTCCAATATTAACGTGTGGCTTCGATCTATCAAATTTTTCCTTTGCCATAATAAAAAAGTTCTATTAGTTTAATTAAGTTGTAGTTATATTTCTTTTTTTGCAATATCACTAAATACACAAAATTTAAGAGACAAGGCTCTACCTCATTCTTAAAGCTTAAAAATTGAGCCGATGACGGGAATTGAACCCGTGACCTCTTCCTTACCAAGGAAGTGCTCTACCGCTGAGCTACATAGGCATTAACGAGCGGAAGACAGGCTACCTGATTTGTCAGGCCATAGCTATATGCTATAAATTCTTATCACTTGCTCTTTCTAAAAGAGCGGAAGACGGGACTCAAACCCGCGACCCTCAGCTTGGAAGGCTAATGCTCTATCAACTGAGCTACTTCCGCAATCAATTCTAAAACTACCACTCAAAACAAGTTAAGCAGCAATAAAAGAATAGTATTTAGTTTTAGTGGGCAGTGATGGATTCGAACCACCGTAGGCGTAGCCAGCTGAGTTACAGTCAGCCCCATTTGTCCACTCTGGTAACTGCCCTAAAACATGTGCGTTAAATTGAAAATAGATTAGCGATAAAGCTAGATATAGTGAGCCTCTTGTCGGATTCGAACCAACGACCCCGAGATTACAAATCACGTGCTCTGGCCAACTGAGCTAAAGAGGCATATCTATTTTGCTTTTCTTATTCGCTATAATCATATATCAAAGAAACGGTCGCAAAGATAGATACTTTTTATTCATAACCAAAGGAAATGAGATCTTTTTTCACTTATTTCCCTGTTTTTTTCTCTTTTGTGCGAATCACTTGCTTTTCTAATGCCTCAACGCATAGATCAATTGCCTCTTCGAAGCTTTCTGCAGTCTTACTTGCAAAGCTTTCGCCATTTTTAATATTCAATTTTATTGAAACCTCTTTATTATTTGGAGCATCCGGTTTAATTACCTTCATGACCATTTCAGATTGAATGATCTCGTCGGTGTACTTTACAAGTTTATTCACTTTTTTCTGAGCAAAAGACTTTAATTGCTCTGAAGCGTCGAAGTTAACTGATTGAATTCTTAATTCCATATTATGTCCTCCATTAATTGTTATGCTCTTGGATGAGCGTTATTGTATACTTTCTTTAGTTTTTTGAACGTTACGTGCGTGTAAATTTGTGTTGACGATAAGCTAGCATGACCTAATAAATTCTTAACTGCATTTATTTCAGCGCCATTGTCAAGCATGACTGTAGCAAATGAATGTCTTAATACATGTGGACTTTTCACTGAGAGCGTCTTCACATCAGATAAATGTTTATTTACAATAGCATACACCATTCGGTGATAAAGCTGCTTGCCATTCTTTCTAACAAACAAGTAGGGTGTTCTGTTTTCGACATCATGATTTCTCACTTTAATATATTCCAAAAAAAGCAGGTTAGTTTTTGGGCTAATGGGTATTATTCTATCTTTATTGCGTTTACCATGCACATGCATAGTATTCGAACAAAGATCAATATCAATATCCTTCAGCATAACCAATTCATCTGTCCTTAGGCCTGTAAGGTAAAGCAATTCAATAAGGAAAAGATTACGAACCCCTTCAAAGTCATCCGTAAATGAATCTGATGACAATACTTTAAGCATATCAGAGTGCTTTACAAAATTGGGCAATTGCTGCTCTTTTTTAGGTCCTTGTAAATAGATAGCCGGATTGACATCTAACATTTCTTTTTTCTGAAGATACCTGTAAAACGACTTTATAGTGCTCAGCTTCCTATTAACGGTGCTTGACTTATTGCCTTGTTCCATCAAATGTACAATCCACATACGAATTAAGTCTGATCCTATTGTTAAAGGATCAAACTGCCCTACTTCACTCTCAACATACATTTGAAATTGAGCAAGGTCTTTAAAATAAGAAATCTCCGTATGGGAAGAACAATTCTTCTCATAACGGAGATATTTTATAAATTTTTCCTTCAACATAATTCAATTGTATTGACTACGAAGATAAGAAAAAATAAATCAAAAACACAAATTAATCCTCGTCTTGTTGCATTTGTTGCACATAAACAGCATGCTGATGTTTCTTACGTCTATCAACAGAAGGTTTAATAAATGCTTTACGTTTACGTAATTCTTTTACAACACCAGTTCTTTCAAACTTTCTTTTAAATTTCTTAAGAGCTCTTTCAATGTTTTCGCCCTCTTTTAATGGTACAATTATCATATTTGTTATTTTTCTTATTTATAAAATTCTTGTATTAATGATTATATTGAAAACATGCCCTACTGTTTGACATTATTTTCAGCCTGTAACATGTATCTGCTGCAGTTATCGAGTATGTTTGATATTTTATTTTTACAGTATTTCCCGAATGTTTCTATAACCTCCCCTCTATATTTAGGGCGCAAAGATAAAACATTTTCTTAAATAAAATGCATAATACATTAGAGAAATACATTTCAATGAGCTCATTATCTTACTTAAAAAACCTGATCGATACCTGAAAAGCCCATAAATGCCATGGCTAAAATACCCGCTGTAATAAGAGCAATCGGAACCCCTTGCATTGCCTTAGGTACTTTAGTTAGCGCTAGTTGCTCTCTTATAGTAGAGAATATAATCAATGCCAATGCATAGCCTGCAGCAGTAGCTACAGCATATACAACTGATGACAATAGCGTGAAATCTTTTTGTATAACTAAAATAGCAACACCCAAGATAACACAGTTTGTTGTTATTAATGGTAAGAAAACGCCCAATGCTTGATAGAGAGGAGGAGATACTTTTTTTATAATAATCTCAACCATCTGTACCAGAGAGGCAATTACGAGTATAAATGTTATGGTTTGCAAATACTGTAATCCGAAAGGTTCTAAAAGTCCTTTTTGCAACAAAAAGGTTACAATTGTAGCAATAGTTAGTACAAAAGTAACTGCTGCACCCATTCCAATGGCTGTATCTACTTTTTTGGATACTCCCAAAAATGGACAAATCCCCAAGAACTGTGCTAAAACAACGTTGTTTACGAAAATAGCAACTATAATAATTCCAATGTATTCCATAAATATCTTTATCTAATGCGTTATAATTCTTTATTCAAATGAATCTGTCCAAACAAGACAGATTAGATTTGCAGCTCATTATTTACGTTGCAATTTATTGAAAACAGCAACAAGGTATCCTAACGCAATAAATGCACCAGGAGCAAGTACAAACAAAGTCACTCCAAAATCTTCTGGGAAGAAAGAGACAGAAAATATTTTACCCGATCCAAAAAACTCTCGTATTATACCCAAGGCAGTAAGTGCAAATGTAAAACCCAAACCTATACCAATACCATCAAAAAGTGAAGAGAGTACATTGTTTTTTGCAGCAAAAGCCTCTGCTCTGCCAAGTACAATACAGTTTACAACAATAAGAGGGATGAAAATACCTAAGCTATCAGCCAGTGCAGGCAAATAAGCATTCATCACCATCTCTACAATAGTTACAAAGGTTGCAATCACTACAATAAACGCCGGAATACGAACTAAATCTGGAATCAAGTTTTTCAATAAAGAAATTACAACATTTGAACATACAAGAACAAACATTGTAGCCAATCCCATACTCATACCGTTTATCGCTGAGCTTGTAGTTGCAAGTGTAGGACACATACCCAATAGAAGCACAAAAACTGGGTTATCTTTAATAATACCGTTAACTAATACTTTTATATTTTTAGCCATAGCCTAATTTTCTTTTATTTCAGTTGTATCATTATCTACTGCTATAGTTGCACCAGAACTTGTATAGTTTTCGCTTTGAGTATATGCAGTATAAGCTTTGTTTACGGCCTCCAAGAAAGCTCGCGATGTAATGGTTGATGCACTAATGGCATCAATGTCACCCCCATCTTTTGCAACTTTAAATTGAGTAGTCTTTGGGCTTTTACCAATAATCGAACTTTTCGCTTCAACCTTTTCTACTTGAAAGCCAAATAGCTTTTCAATCAAACTATACTCTTGAACTTGCGGTTTAAACCAATCAACCATTTGAGACCCCAAACCAGGAGTTTCTGCATGTGACAATACGGCATAATTAACAACAGAGTTTTCGGTGTCGAATCCTACCATTACTTGAATATTGCCCGAGAAACCATTGTCTGAATAGCTGTTGACAGCAAACCCAACAATTTCGTCTCCTTTTTTAGCAGGATATACAAGTAAGGAATCTCCGCCATCTGTCGCTACTTTGTATGACTCAGCAACAGGATTGTTGTCAAATTCTGGAACTACATCTTTTATAGCCTCTTCCAACTTCAACGCTTTTGCGTCGGCAATGGGCGCCTTCGTCATATCGTTCATCTTAGCCAACAATCCAGCTGCAAGCAAACAGATAAACAAAAGAGACAATAGCATGTTTTTATACGATGATGATAATTTAGCCATTTTTTACTACCTCCCCAAATCTTTTAGGTTTCACATAATTATTAATTAGAGGAGTAAGTCCGTTCATGAGCAATATAGCAAATGAAACTCCTTCGGGGTATGATCCCCATAGACGAATACACATTGTGACAACACCAATACCCACACCATAAATAATCATTCCTTTATGAGTAAGAGGTGATGTTGCATAATCTGTTGCCATAAACACAGCTCCCAACATAAGGCCTCCTGATAATAAGTGAATCAAAGGATTGTTGGCAGGCGATGGGTCAATCAAATAGACACCTCCTGCAAAAATAGCAACTGTAAGAAGAATTGATATTGGAATATGCCATGTAATAATTTTTTTCCACAACATGTATAGCAGTCCTAATAAAAGCGCCATTACACTCATCTCTCCAATTGAACCACTCTCCAATCCAAAGAACATATCTGAGATGGAAGGAAGTGCAGAAGGATTATATTTAATATTCTCAAGGACTGTAGCAGCTGTTACTCCATCAATTGCTTCTATAGTACTTGGCAAAGGCCATGAAGTCATTTGCGCTGGAAATGAAATTAGAAGAAATACGCGTCCTAATAATGCGGGATTAAAGATATTATTACCCAATCCGCCAAATGACATTTTGCCAATACCAATAGCAGCAATAGCTCCAATGGCTAATATCCACAATGGAAGGTTGGATGGCACATTAAATGCAAGCAACACACCAGTGATGATAGCTGATCCATCTGAAATGGTAGGTTCTTTTTTAAACATGAAACGCTGCACTCCATATTCTGTGATGACACAGAAGAGCACTGAAAACGCAGTTAATATTAATGCGTCGAGACCAAACACATACAGCGACACTATAAAAGCAGGCACGAGCGCAATGAGCACTCCATACATATTTTTAGAAATAGTGTCTCCACTGTGAACGTGTGGTGAAGGTGATACTACAAGTTTATTTTTCATAGTCTAAATCCTTTTTTGTAGGATTCAATATTTTGAAGTTTGTATTAAATATTTTATCAGTTCTTTCTTGCACGCATGATGCCCATCACTTTGCCTTTTCCTAAACGAATATAGTCAAGCAATGGCCTATCGGAAGGACATATAAAGCTACACGAACCACACTCAATGCAATCAGTAATTTTCTCTTTTTCGGCTTTATCCCACACCTCATATTCTGTGAGGGTCATCAAAGTTGTCGGATTGAGACCCATGGGGCAAATGCTCACACACTTAGCACACCTAATGCAGTCTTTCATCTGTTTACGGCGTGCCTCAAGAGTAGCTATTATCAAAACGCCAGATGTACCTTTTGTTACAGGTATATCAATACTTGCAATAGCTTTGCCCATCATTGGCCCACCACTTATCACTTTACCAGTATTTTCGGGCAAACCTCCGGCAAAGACAATGAGGTCTCTCAGCGGAATTCCAATTCGTGACAACACATTGCAGGGGTTTGTTACGTCTTTCCCTGTAACTGTTACAACTCGCTCCACCAAAGGCTTATTTTTTTGCACCGCTTCGTACACAGCAAAGGCTGTGCCAACATTCTGTACAATTGCCCCTACTGATATAGGAAGTGCTCCACTTGCAATTTGTCTACGCATCACAGCATCTATCAGTTGCTTCTCTCCACCTTGTGGATATTGCACTTTTAGAGCCTGAACTGCTATTCCAGGATAAGACTTTGCAGCTTGTGTAAATTTCTGTATTGCATCGGGCTTATTGTTTTCTATACCAATAACTGCTTTATTAACATTGACTGTTTTCATGAGCAATTGCGTACCAACAAGAATTTCTTCTGTTTTCTGCATCATCAACGTATGATCGGCTGTGAGATATGGTTCGCACTCTACACCATTTATAATAAGCATCTCAGCTTTAGTTCCTGGAGGAGGTGTTAGCTTCACGTGGGTTGGAAACGTAGCTCCGCCCATACCAACTATACCAGCTGATGCAATTTTTTCAATAATTTCTTTTGCACTTAAATTGCACTCACGCACAAGGGTGTCTGTTCTATCTATGGTCTCTTCCCAATCGTCGCCCTCTACATCTATAAAAATTGCTTCACGTTTATATCCACTTGCATCAAGCGCTTTGTCAATTTTTTTCACCTTGCCCGAAACTGAAGAGTGGATATTGGCAGACACAAAGCCTACGCTCTTGCCCAACAATGTTCCCACTTTCACCTCATCGCCTCTCTTCACAACGGGCTGACAAGGTGCACCAATATGTTGGGCCAATAGAACAATTACCTGAGTGGGTATTGCAATCGACTCTATAGATTTTCCTGCAGAAAATTTATTTTCTTTTGGGTGAATACCACCAATTCGAAATGTTTTTAACATACAATTATAATATATCAATCGGCTTTGGAATGTTTAGTTTTCCAAGCGGGAATGAATCAATTACTCCTTATTTAGTTAAACTCGTTATTCTTTAATTTCTTCTATGAGCTAAGCATCTACTGTAGCAACCTCAGCCTCAGGCTCTTTCTTGCGAGGAGGAGGGAAGTTAAGTTCCCATATTGATCCTGTAGGACAAACTGGAACACACTTGCGACACAGCCTACACTTATCATCATCAATATACGCCAGATTGTTTGTAATTGTAATGGCCTCAAACGGACAAGCTTTTACACACTTACCGCAAGCTATACAAGCCACATCACACGATTTCTTTGCTGGTGCTCCTTTATCTTGGTTCATGCAGCTCACAAATATACGACGTGATTTTGGCCCCTGTTTACGCAACTCGATAATATTTTTAGGACAAGCCACGACGCATTTGTTGCACGCAGTACATTTCTCTTCGTCCACTTCAGGAATTAGTGTTACAGGGTTCACATGTATTGCATCAAACGGACACACCGCTTCGCAATCTCCCAAACCGTAACAGCCAAACGAGCAATCAGTATCGCCCCCATACAATTGTGCAGCTATTGCACAACTTGTAGCTCCATCATATTCGTTTTTGCGAGGACGATTATTACAGGTTCCATTACAGCGAACTACAGCAATCTTTTTAGCTGCTTTTGATGCAGTTTTTCCTAAAAGAGAAGCTACGCTCGCCATTGTTTCGGCTCCGCCCACAGGACAGTTCAGATCATCAAGCTCATCAGCTTCAACACATGCAATAGCAAAAGCATTGCATCCGGGAAAACCGCATGCACCACAATTGACACCTGGCAAAGCGTCCTGTACAGGCTCTATGCGAGGGTCTTCGTCAACTTTAAATTTCTGACCAATGAAATATAATATGGTAGCTCCACCAGCGCCAACAGCACCTAATATACCTACCGCCATTAACATCATATTCATACCTAATAGTTAGTTTAGTTTTTTTATTGAAAATGCTAGTTTTTCACCCATCTTGCGACGTACTAAATAAAGAAGACCATAATAGGGAACCAGAGCTACAAGAGCCATAAAAGCAGACTGAAGCTCACCCACATGCCAAATAGATATAGATGCAAAAATGACACTCATCATAAGAATCAATGGAAGCACAAATGCCCACAAAATGGCTTTATAACCAATGGAGGTTTTGCCAGAAAGCAAAACTCGCTCATTCAGTTTGAAATGACCAGAAGTATCAACCACGTCTACCATTTTCACTTTGGTATCGGCAGCCATACATGCGCCTTTAGCATGACACTCACTACAAGCTGTGGTTTGCGTGATACGTATGGTATACTGATTGCCGTTTATATTATCTATGGTTCCTTCGTGTTCAATCATATCTATATCTGAAATGTTTATAATTGGATGTTTTATAAACTATCTTCATTTGTATTTAGCCACAAATTTAGTTATTATTTTCATCTATAAGAATTTTATCCTATCATTTCGGTCCTTTTTTATGTAATCATATTATAAAAAGAGACTCTATCTATCTAATAATAACTAAGAGCATGAAGTTTTCAAAAACAATAAAAAGAGTTATGTGTTGTTTTAAACAAATTATGCTCTCGGGAAACCAATGTATAACTTAGAGTAAGAGTAAAACACAGAAATCTTATTTAACAACACACATTTATGCTAAACAAAAAACTAGAAGACGCTATCAACAAACAAATTAATGTAGAGCTATGGTCAGCATATCTCTATTTATCTATGTCAACACACTTCTCTAGCAAGGGATTGCCAGGATTTGCTAATTGGTTTGAAAAACAATTTGAAGAAGAACAACAACACGCTATGAAGTTTATGAACTACATGGTTGCAAAAGGAAGCAAGGTGGAGCTAAAACCAATAGATAAAGTAGCAAACAGCTGGGACTCTGCTCTATCGGCATTTGAAGATTCATTGGCACACGAGAAGGTTGTGACAGCCAACATTAACAACTTAGTAGCCATTGCACGTGAAGAGAAAGACTATGCTACTGACAATGTATTGCAGTGGTTTGTGAGCGAACAAGTGGAAGAGGAAGAGTCTGTGCAAGGAATTATAGATGCACTGAATCTTATTGGCAATCAAGGTCATGCTATCTACATGTTAGACAAAGAGTTGGGACAGCGCACACTGGATTCTGATCCAGCTTCAGCAACATAAACTGCACACCCAAAACTATATATTGATAAAGGGCTGTACCAATAGGAACAGTCCTTTTCTGTATAATAATGTGACAGAAAGTGGCATATAAGCAAAATATTTGACAGATATTTAAATCCAATGTACTATATTTGTACAAACAACCCCTCACAATATATAGTGATAGGAGAGGTAATGCAATTGTGACGTAATAAGACAAAGAGCAATGAATTACAAAATAAAGTAACTTATACTATGCCTTCTGTTGGATGCAATTGGATATATCAGCTTTGCAATTCCTTTTGTCGGTGAGTTCTCCGATATTATTTGTGCTCTTATCGCTGCTATCATTAGCTATAAAATGTTTGGAGAGAAGCGAGGTTAATATTCAGCTTTCAGCACATTTGCCGAGGAGCTATTGCCATTCACAGATATCATCCCATCGTTTACAATCTTCTGTATTATTTTCGATTGGATTGGAATTGGCAACGACAATAAAGTATCTATTTTACAAACTAAATAATAAAACATGCTACACAAAACACTTACTTTTTTATTGCTACTAAGCGTTAGCTTGACATCGTGCGCAAAACCTAAACAACAAACAGGACTGCTTTGGAAGATATCGGGCAACAATCTTGAACAACCCTCTTATCTTTATGGAACACACCACTTGGTGCCGCTGTCATTCTTAGATAGCATTGATGGGCTTGATGAGGCCTTTATGGCAACAGAGCAAACCATTGGAGAATTAGACATGAACAACATGGGCGAGATGCAAATGCAGCTGATGATGGCATCATTGATGCCAGAGGGAGAGAGCTACGATAAATTGCTGAACGAGGAAGACTACAAGTTATTAGACGAAACACTGAAAGAATATGTAGGTGCAGGACTAAACCAATTTGGACAAATGAAACCTGCTATGCTTAACACGCTATTGACAGTGATGATGTACAAGAAGCTTTATCCTTCAGATGAAGAGGGTTTGAGCATGGACGAGCATTTCCAAAAAGAGGCGCGCGATAGATACCGCCAAACACAAGGATTGGAAACTGTGCAAGACCAAATAGATGTATTGTTCGGATCGCAACCCATTCAGCGTCAAGCCGAATCGTTGCTATGTACCATCAAGAACATGGACTATGGTAAAAAACAGATGGACAGATTGATGACAGCCTACTATGCGCAAGATTTGACAGCCATGGCCAAACTCTATGAAGAAGAAGATCCCAACAACCCCTGCCCGAGCACCGAAGAGGAAAAGGATGAACTAAATAAAAAAAGAAATGAGAAGTGGATGGACATATTGCCAGAGATGATGAGCAAAAAACCATCGTTTATTGCCGTGGGATGCTTGCACTTAGTAGGCGATGATGGCTTGATCAAGAGATTGCAGAAAGAAGGTTATAAAGTAGAAGTAGTGAAATAATTGATTCAATTGAAAACATTTCGCTTTGCAAAAGCATGCAAGCGAGTTAAAAACAGAAACGTAAATGATTGTTTCTCTCTTTTTTGTTTCAACAGATCATCTAAATTATCCTATAATACTTTATAGTTTTCGACAAGAATAGAGCAAGAGGTTCATAAAAAGATCCTATATTATTCTCAATAGATACATTTGTAAATATATATATTGTTTTCAACCAAAAAAAGCAACCCATTAAAATGGATTGCTTTTTGTTTGTAGAGTGTATGCTCAAAAATTACAACTCAAACATATAGACATTGTCTCTACCTACGTTCCAACAAAACCACGTTCTCCACATGATGTGTGTGGGGGAACATATCTACGGGTTGTACTCGTGTTACTTTATAGTTTGCGTCTAATAAATTTAGGTCGCGTGCCTGTGTGGCAGGGTTGCAACTTACATATACAATGCGTTTGGGATTGGCAAACAGAATGGCATCAATCACATCGGTGTGCATTCCGGCACGAGGTGGATCAGTTATCAACACATCGGGACGACCATGCTCCAGGATGAACTCTTGGTTCAAAATATCTTTCATATCGCCAGCAAAAAAGAGGGTGTTGTCAATGCCATTGGCTTCAGAGTTAACTCTGGCATCCTCAATGGCTTCCTCCACATACTCTATGCCTACCACTTTGGCTACGTCGCGCGCCACAAAGTTGGCAATTGTGCCCGTGCCTGTATATAAATCGTACACCAAGTCGGTTTTGGAGAGCTGGGCAAAATCGCGTGCCACTTTATAGAGGTTGTAAGCCTGTTCACTATTGGTTTGATAGAAAGATTTAGGACCAATTTTGAATTTCAATCCCTCCATCTCTTCATAAATACAATCGTTGCCCTTCCAAGTTATTACTTCTTGATCGGTAATGGTGTCGTTCCGTTTACTATTAATGATGTAAAGCAATGAAGTAATTTGAGGGAACGTATCTGCAAGATGTTTCATCATCATTTCGCGTTTCTCCTCATCGTCTTCAGCAAAAACCACAATCACCATGAGTTCTTCGGTGCTGGTGGTGCGGATTATCAAGGTACGCATCAGGCCAACTTGTTCACGCAGATCGAAGAAAGTGAAATCGTGTTGAAAACAAAACGCGCGTATAGAGTTTCTTATTTGGTTAGATACATCTGTTTGCAACCAACATTTTTTTATATCCAACACTTTATCAAACATTTTAGGAATATGAAAGCCCAAAGCATTCATTTGAGTAAACTCACGTTCACTGCCAATCTCGGCTTCAGTGAGCCATCGCTTGTTGGAGAATGTAAACTCTAATTTGTTGCGATAAAACGTTGTTTCGGGAGCTCCCATGATGGGAGATATTTCGGGCAATTCTACTTTGCCAATTCTTGTGAGGTTGTCTGTTACTTGTTTGTGTTTATGTTGTAGTTGAAGTTCGTATGGCAACATTTGCCACTTGCATCCGCCACAAACACCAAAATGTTCGCAAACAGGCTCTACCCTATCGGCCGAATATTCTACGAAACGCATCACACGTCCTTCAGCAAATCCTTTGCGTTTGCGGTATGTTTGTATATCTACCACATCGCCAGGAACGGCAAAGGGTACAAACACCACCAGTCCATCCACTTTTGCTATTGATTTGCCTTCTGCAGCCACATCTACTATCTCTACCCCTTCGTGCAATGGGAGTTCACGTCTATTCTTTGCCATTTGTTTATATTGTCTGTTAGTTTTTCAGGTTGCAAATATACAAATAAGTTATCGAATAAGAGTTTTGTATGCAAAATGCTCTATCTATAAAAAAAAGAAACCCCTACAACAAATGGTAAAGGTTCTTTCTATTTCGTATAGGAGGTTGTATCCATTAAAAAAAGTATGATACCGACATCATCACGGCTGGTTTCAGCTTAAACTTGGTAGATATTTCATCGGTCCATTCTTCAGTAGTCGATACAATGTTAGATGTAAGATTCTTCTTTGCTTCAATGCGGTGATCAACATCACCCCGCGAAGATATCATAGAGAGTAGAAACTTGGTATCTATGGCAAACTTATTGAAGTACAGCCTCATCCCAACATTGGGACTTATTACATAGTTGCGCGTCTTCTTGTTTAGTGATGTCAAATCGGTAGCATCAAAGCTATTGGTAATTCCTGTAGTTGATTGGGTGTAATTGTTGGTCAAATTGGTTGTGTATTTATAAAGTTGATACTCCGCCCTCAATCCAATAACAAAATCGAGCGCCGAAAATGTATGCAATGCATAATCATAGTCCAACCCCACACCGTACAAACGCTTCTTACTGTCGAGCGAAGTATTGACAAGCTCAATATCTGGGTGACTTTGTGAAGTGAAATCATCGTTTTGATGCAAAAACGGCACATACAATTGCAACATATTGTTGCTATTGATGCGGTATCGGAATGAAATCTCAACAGGGCGTACATCATTGCCCACTATCGACACAAAATTATAGCCAATACCAAGTCCAAACATGGGTTGATCTACAGTGTAGTAGTAATCATCATATTGTGCATGAACAAGCGATACGATGCAGATGAAAAGAAGTGTTAGTTTTGTTTTCATGAATATTGTTTTTAAAGTGAAAGTCAAATTTAAGGTTTATCGCTATTATAAACAACCCTAAAAACGAAAAAGCAGACCTTTTAGGCTGCTTTTTTCAATCATTTAAGCAATGCTTGTTGCATTATTGAATAGAAGTACTCATTTAAATCGGCAGGAATGTGTTTTAGTAACCCCTTCTACTTAAAATAATAGTTGTAATTAAACTCTTCCTTATATAAGGTGCAAATAGGAGTTTGACTTTTAGATAAGGAAAAGAACGACGTTAATAGTTGTAAATAAAGCAACTGTTTTCAAACTGCAAATACTTGCAATTTTACAATTATGGAAGTAAACACAACCCCCAAAACTAATTTAAAAATCAGTTCTCCTATCTTACCAAGAGTTTTATCTGACACGCTTTTTGTTTTCATTATTCCATAAGTATCAATTTGAAAAAATTATACTGTTATTATTTACAGTTCACTCAAAGTTGTAGCATGAAACAGGTAGAAGTTAAATCCTCCGTCGTGGATTGGGCATCTATCTCATGAAAATTGAATCTACGGCCGTGGAAATGTTTTGAATCGATAAAATGATGCTTTTTTGAACAAATGTGTGATGAAAATGCGGTGAAAAAAGAAAAAGCAGCCAAAGATTGAAAAATCAACTGATGTAAAAGAAATTTCACATCGGGAATTGGAATATTAAGAGATAAATGGAGCAAACTTGATCAACAAAATGAAAATAATGTGTTTTCAAACATTTCCCCCGTGGTGGATGCAAGTTTCAACTGTTTTAATCATTTTGTAGTAATGCAAAATGTTTTAAAAAAGATATCTCAATAGATTAGCAAATAGACGCTTCATAAATTAAACATTACTTTAGATTTTGAAACAACAAATAGCTTTTTTGCATTCGAGTAATTATCAAGTTGGATAAGAAAAGTTGTTCGTTTGCAGTAAATAAAGAGAGAGCCCAAACAAGAAACCCAGAAATGAAAAAAGCAGACATTGCTGTCTGCTTTATCTCTTTAATGATTTAGAATCTATTTAAGCAATCCTTGTTGCTTTATCGTTTTGTAGTAAGTATCCATATCTTCAGGAATATCCATATCGATGAGCCAATCTACGTTGAATTTTACAGTTCTCGCATATTTCACGAGGTCGGGATTGGTGTTTATAATTTTTCCAAGCTTCTGTGCGTCATCTTCCAGCTCTAAGTGATAGTCTACATGCAGTTTGTTAATCATAATGCATGTTCTGTAGAGCTTGTTCATCATATACGTCAGGTATTTCTCCACTACTCTAAAAGAGAAACGAAAAGGTGGTCGGTACAACAGGGCTAATGCTTCTTGCAAGAGAATTAAGTTGAGCGTTATCTCACCCACTTTATCTTTGGTTACGTATACATGGCGCGTAATATCGCCACTGAAGCGTCTGCATTGCGATAAGATTTCTGCCAATCTATATCCTCCTCCGTTGTAACGGGCTATTCCTTTGCGGATATGACCTGCCAACTCATTGCGCTTATCTATAGCGTCGTAAGGAACCAGCAGTTCGAACTCTAAACGACGAGCCAAGAGCTCATCACGTTTTATCAGCCGCCACAACAGCTTGTCCTTCTCCTTAGAAGGCAACAAGGCAAGTGCAGCTTTGAAGTCGTCATGAAATTTCAAGGATTTTCTCTTTTTATTACAATACTGTTTCTATTTCCATTGAAGCATTCTTTACGCCTTTGGCTGATGCTTCAAACTTGATTGTTCCTGCTTTTTCAGATGATTCTACAATGGCTGTCAATTTTCCATTGAAGAAGTGCATTTGTGGTTCGTGGAATAGATCCAACGATGCTGAATTGCCATTTGCTCCTGCACGATAAGATCCTGCACCATTCACTTTAAACTTTACCAAGTCATCGGCATGAGGACACAAGTTGCCATCTTTGTCAACCACCGATACGGTGATAAACGAAAGGTCTTTACCATCAGCTTTAATAGTTTTGCGGTCTGCTTCAAGGACTAAGCTATGTGGTGCACCTGCTGTGTGAATCTCTTCAGTACCCATTTCATTGCCATTGGCATCATAAGCAACAGCTTTCACTGTACCTGGTTCGTATTTTGTATCCATCCACATCAGACGATAACGTTTTTGACGCTCAAAATCCTTTTGCGCTTTATCGGTGTATGTACTATCAATGCCTATAGATGTATCTTTGGTGCGTTTGCCTTGGCTTACTCCGTTGATAAATAACTCTACTGTTGGGTGATTGGTGTAAACAAACACAGGAGTGGTTTCGCCTTCGCGTCCTTTCCATGTCCAGTGAGGCAATATGTGCAAAGTTTCTTTCTCGGGAGCCCAATGACTACGATAGAGATAGAATCTGTCTTTTGGAATACCCGCTAAATCAACAATACCAAATAGTGAGCTATGGCTTGGCCAGTTCGTATAATAGGGAGTTGGTTCGCCTAAATAGTCAAAACCTGTCCACACGAATTCACCAATACAATAGGGCAGATCGTCGTGATACACAAAGTTATCTTCGGGCAAATCACTCCAACTGCAATGCTCTACGTCGTATGATGATGACTGGTGATCATCGTAAGTAGCCATTGATTTGCGTTCAAGAGGGAATTTGTATGTTCCACGTGAACTGACTGTTGATGCAGTTTCTGCACCCAATATTATCTGTTGTGGCAAACGACCGTAAGCTTCTTTGTATCTGAAAGGACGGTAGTTGAAACCAGCAACCTCCATCATAGCTGCCATACCATTGGCATATACAGCATCTGGGCGGTCCATTCCGTTAGAAACAAAACGGGTTGGGTCTTCGCGTTGCACAATATCTTGCAAGAAACGAGCTACTCTCGATCCCCACATCACGCTTTGCTCTTCTACCTCGTTGCCAATGAACCACATTACAACACTTGGATTGTTGCGGAAATGGTGCACTACATTCACAACATCTTTCTCTGCCCATTCGTCGAAATATTTGTTGTAGCCATTACTCACTTTTGCAATGCCCCACTCGTCAAATGTTTCTACAGCAATCATCATACCCATTTCATCCGCAGCTTTAATCAATTCAGGAGCAGGCATATTATGAGCAGTACGTATAGCATTCACACCCATGTCTTGCAATATGCGAATCTGACGACGAATGGCTGCATCATTAACAGCTCCTCCCAATGGGCCAAGGTCGTGATGCATACAAACACCTTTAAATTTAACCATGCGACCATTTAAGAAAAATCCTTCGTTAGGAATTATCTTTATATCTCTAATACCGAAGGTGGTATTGTAGGTGTCGATAACAGATCCAGCCTTCTTCAATGTAGATTGTACAGAGTAAAGATTGGGTTGCTCTATGTCCCACAACACAGGATTCATCACAATGAGTGATTGGTCGAACTCTTTATTAGCAAAAGCGCCAAGTTTGTCTATTTGTTGAGCAACTGGATTGCCTTCTATATCTTTAACCACTGTTTCCAGTTCATAGTCGGAAGAGTTGTTAGCGCCTTCAGGAAACTCTATTTTGGTTTTCACATTCACTTCTGCAAATTCGTCATTCACGCGAGGAGTAGTAACATAAGTTCCCCACACTGGAATGTGCGAATCATTTGTCACAATCACATGTACATTGCGATACAAACCTGCACCAGGATACCAGCGCGATTGTTCAGAGAAGTTCTCAAGACGAACAGCCAAAGTATTGTTTTTACCATCTTTGTTAATAAGATCGGTTATATCAAAATGGAAAGTATTGTATCCGTTGCGCCATATTCCAGCTTCTTTGCCATTTACATATACGTGAGCATTGCTCATTGCTCCATCAAACTGGATAGTTACCTTTTTGTCGGCTGAAAAAGTTGGAACTTCAAATGTATTTCTATACCATCCAACACCTACAAAAGGCAAACCCCCTGTACGACCAGCATGTTCCATGGCTTCTTTCTGCCCATCTTGCGTGATGGCCACATCTTGGCGGTCGTTGGTTGAGCTAAAGGGTCCATATATTGCCCAATCGTGGGGAATACGCACCGACTCCCAATTGCGATCATCGAAATCTTTATTGATAGATGCTACATTATCTTCGCGGGTAAACTTCCACCCTTTTTCTAAGGTAGTTTCAGTTCGGTTTTGTCCAATGGCAATGCCACTAACAGACACAAAACCAACTAATAACAACAAAGCTATTTTTTTCATAACTCTTTCTATTATTTAATTTATTATTTTGTCTTGCTTATTAACAAAGAAACATCATTTTGACAATATCTACAAAGGTTATAAAGTAGATTCTTAATCTTTAACTAATGCTTTTGAACATACATCTATCAAAAAGAGCGTATTCCACAATGAAACACACTCTTTTAATATTCACACAGCTTCCTTAGAAGCAATTTTTGTTTATCAATATCTATTCTATAGTTACTAAGAACCGCAGTTTGGTTGATTTACAGTTTCATGAAAATCATTCCCTTTGTCATCTACAAGAATAAATGCAGGGAAGTTCTCAACTTCAATCTTCCAGATAGCTTCCATACCCAATTCAGGATACTCTAAGCATTCTAGTTTCTTAATGCTATTGTGAGCCAAGCTTGCAGCTGGTCCACCAACACTACCCAAATAGAAACCACCATGTTTTTTACATGCATCAGTTACTTGTTGACTTCTGTTGCCTTTGGCAAGCATCACTAAGCTTCCTCCATGCGATTGGAAAAGATCTACATAAGAGTCCATTCTGCCTGCAGTAGTAGGGCCCATAGAACCAGAAGCATATCCTTTTGGAGTTTTTGCAGGTCCTGCATAATAGATTGGATGGTCTTTGATGTATTGTGGTAAACCTTCGCCATTGTCAATACGCTCTTTTAGTTTGGCGTGAGCCATGTCGCGTCCAACAATAATAGTTCCGTTTAATGACAAACGTGTTGAAACTGGATGCTTGGTTAATTCTGCCAAGATATCAGCCATGGGTTGGTTCAAGTCAATCACAACACCACCCCCTTCACCAACCTCGCGATACACTTCAGGAATCAATCGAGTAGGATTGTCTTCCATTTTCTCTATCCAGATACCATCTTTATTTATCTTTGCTTTTATATTACGGTCGGCAGAGCATGAAACGCCCATACCAATTGGTGCAGATGCACCATGACGTGGCAAACGAACCACACGGATATCGTGTGCAAAATACTTTCCACCAAACTGAGCACCAAGACCTAACTCTTCGGATGCTTTCTTCAACTTAGCTTCCATTTCTAAATCTCTGAAAGCTTGCCCTCCTTCGTTTCCTTCAGTTGGCAAGTTGTCGTAATATTTTGTTGAAGCTAATTTCACAACTTTCAAGTTAGACTCTGCCGATGTTCCACCAATTGCAAATGCAACATGATAGGGAGGACAAGCAGCTGTACCCAGCGATTTCATTTTATCAATCAAGAATTCCTCCAATTTACCTGGAGTAAGCAGAGCTTTCGTTTCTTGATATAGAAAAGTTTTGTTGGCCGATCCTCCACCTTTTGCAACGCATAAGAAATTGTACTCATCACCTCCAGTTGCATACAAATCGATTTGTGCAGGAAGATTGCATCCTGTATTCACTTCATCGTACATATTGAGTGCCGCATTTTGAGAATAACGCAAGTTTTCGTTCACGTATGTATTGAAAACACCTTTTGAAAGGGCCTCTTCATCACATCCTTCAGTCCATACTTGTTGCCCTTTTTTACCCATAATAATAGCAGTGCCTGTATCTTGACAGAAAGGAAGAACTCCTTTAGCAGAAATCTCTGAATTTCGCAAGAAAGTTAATGCTACAAACTTATCATTTTCACTTGCTTCAGGGTCTGATAATATTTGAGCCACCTGAGCTTGGTGATCAGGACGTAACAAGAAGTTTACATCACGAAAAGCGTGTTGAGCCAAAAGGGTTAAAGCTTCAGGAGCAACTTTCAGAACTTGCTTACCCTCAAATTCAGAGGTGGAAACATGTTCTTTTGTTAGTAGGTAGTAATTAGTTTTGTCTTCCGTCAAAGGAAAAGTGTCTTGATACTTAAAGGTTTTTGTAGCCATAAGGATTCAATAATTATGTTGTTATATGAATGTTCTTTTTATATTCTAATTGCAAAAATACAAAGAAAAATCCACGAATAGAAAACGGAGTACTTAAATGATGTTTTTAAGTCGATAATTGAAATTATAAAAGAGTCTTCATGTAAATCGATTGAAAAATCTCTAATGAAATTTAAACCTATTTATAAAAGAGTATAGACCGATACACTTTTGAAATTATATTTTACCTTTACATAACTATATAACATGCAGTTATGCAAGTCAAACTGCATGTTTCAGAGCTCTCACTATTTAAAACAGTTGTAAATAAAGCCTCTTTTGCCTCGGCAGTTACAATAAATATACGCATCTTTGCACTTTCAAATTTTACACAGTTATTGTGTTTGAGCTATTTCACAAAACTCAACCATCATTCCATATATGCGTTTATCAGAACTACATACCGGCGACAAAGCCTACATTGTGAAAGTGAACGGAAGCGGTGCGTTTCGCAAGCGTTTGCTAGAAATGGGGTTTGTACGTGGCCAAGAGGTTAAATCGATCTTGAATGCACCTCTCAAAGACCCCATCAAATACAATATTATGGAGTATGAGGTTTCGTTGCGCCGTAGTGAAGCAGTAATGATAGAGATATCGATGGTCAAATATGATGTGCCTAAATATGAACAGGCAAGAGTGGAAAAAGATAGTGAGAGAAGCTTTAACCAAAGTATTTTTATTCATCCACCTAAACCACCTAAACATCAAAAAGACTCCAAAACGATAACGGTAGCTTTAGTTGGTAATCCTAACTCGGGTAAAACTTCAATTTTTAATATCGCATCAGGTTCACACGAGCATGTGGGCAATTATAGTGGAGTAACAGTAGATTCAAAAGAGGGGAGATTAAAACACAAAGGGTACACTTTCAAAATGGTGGATTTGCCTGGAACCTATTCCCTGTCGGCATATACACCCGAAGAGCTATTTGTGCGAAAGCATATCTTAGAAAAGAAACCTGATGTAATTATCAATGTGGTTTCGGCCTCATCTCTTGAGCGCAACATGTATCTAACCACTGAACTAATGGAGCTGAAAGTTCCCATGGTTATAGCTCTAAACATGTACGATGAGCTGCAAGGGACTGGACGAGACTTTGACCATGAGACATTGTCATTAATGATAGATACACCTATCATTCCCACTATTGGTAAAAAAGGATTTGGCATTCCTGCCATGCTTGATAAAATTATTGAGATGTACGAGGCAAAATCCGAAAACGAGGATGACAGTGTACATATTTCATATGGAAGAGTATTAGAAAAAGCTCTTCATAGATTGGAGCAACAGTTTGCTAAGACGGATATCTCTCATCTAAATATGCCTCTACGTTACTTGTGTATAAAGCTGTTGGAAAACGACAAAGACATACATGAAGTTGTAAAAACTCTCGAAAATCACCAAGCAATTTTTGCCAGAGCTGAGAGAGAGCGTACATACATAGAGAACTTATTGCGGGAAGACCCTGAATCGGCTTTCACTAATGCACGTTATGGATTTATTGCGGGTGGACTGCGAGAAACACTTTCAGAAAAAACCAATATATCAGAGACAACGCGTATTCTCGATACTATTGTGACAAACAAATACTTTGGTTTCCCTCTCTTCTTCGTATTTATGTGGATTATGTTTGAAGCCACATTCAGCTTAGGAAACTATCCGATGGAATGGATCGAGTGGTTAGTGCAACTTATTGGTAATTTTGTTCGTTCTAATATGGCCGATGGTCCACTAAAAGACTTATTAGTAGATGGTATTATAGGAGGTGTTGGCGGAGTTATTGTTTTCTTGCCCAACATAGTCATACTCTATGCATTCATTTCGTTTATGGAAGACTCGGGCTATAT
>SMEQ01000023.1_pt1 | contig 51272 bp, 37 predicted proteins | sample 2456281 | NCBI WGS metagenome assembly SMEQ01 (sample SAMN10132596, study PRJNA489261) | soil metagenome | isolation source: day1 antibiotic-loamy sand soil ammended with raw manure from dairy cow... | place: USA | collected 2015-04-01
AATAAGAATAAGCGAAGGAAAGGCTATTACAGGAGTGACTAACGGTATCTTATATAAAGGAGAATCTTCTTAGATAAATATTGAATAATAATAAGCGAAAGGTGGAATCTTACAGTACGTTATGAAAGGAGTAGAAAGTTTACTAGCTACCAACAAAAGCATGGACAAAAAAACGTAATAAAGCCTTATGATTAAAGAAGATCAAAGTTCGTTCATTAAAGAACTGCCTGGCAACATCAAAAAAGGCGCCATGAAATGTGCGCCTTAGAAAAAAAAATATTATTCAGTTACTTTTATGGATGGTTTCTTGAAAATAGCGTAACCTTCAACCACAAAACCTAAAAGGATTAATATCGGTGCTAATGTAATTCTTCTAAAGGAATAAATCTCGGCATCATTAAAAACCATAGGGTCACTACTCTTCCCTCCCGCCATTAAAAAGAAGCCAATGATTAATAAAAACAAACCTACACCCATGAGTATATAATTCTGTTTATCGAAAACGAATAAGGGTTGATTTTTTTCTGGTGCACGCATGATTTTATTGAATTTTAATATCTAGTCTCAAAAATACATTTTTTTTTATGAATTGAAAAACTCTTAATTTTATTTAATGAATATGGAACAAGATTTATTTCATTCTTTGGATCAATTTCCACATCTCTTACTCTATGATAATAGCTGCGGGATGTGTCAGCGTTCTATTCAGTTTTTAATAAAGCATAACAAAAAAGAAAACTTTTATTTTCTCAGCTTAGATAGTGACTTAGGGAAAAAAATTAAAAAACAGTTTGATTTAGGAGAAATTGACTCCATCGTTTATCTAAAAAACCAAAAAATCCACATTTATGCAAATGCAATATTTGAAGCACTCCTAGAAGTTAATGCTCCTTGGAAGTATTTAAATATTTTAAAATCGATTCCTACTTTCATAACTACTCCGGTTTATAAACTAATAGCAAAAAACAGAAAAAGACTAAATAAACGTTTCCAAAATTGCCCTTACTACCCTCCGGAAATTAGAGCTCGCTTTTTGGATTAACGATTGAAGGCATAATCAACTTCGTAAATAAATACACCCCTGCAACTGCACCAATCATATCGAATAATACATCCGCCCACTCAAATCCTCTTTGTATTAAAGGAGTAGATTGTAATATCTCAATTCCAAAACCCATTACAAACGAGATCAAAATAGCTCTGCTTGCAGAGGTCTTTTGATCAAGAATCCTCTGCTTCTTTACACTTCTCCATAACATCGTTAGAAAGGCCACTCCTAAAAACATTAAAAAATGCACCAACTTATCTAAATGCGGTATGCTGACTTTAGGAAATGAACTGGATGGCTTCAAACACGCATAAAAAACCAAAGCAAACCAAGTAATTGTACCTATATATATAAGGAGTGGTTTTTTTATTAATTTCTGAATCCACATGTATTATTATTTTAAGGAAGGTATGGCATTTGTAATCAAGGTGTGGTTGTATTTCTGCCTGTAAGCTTGATAAAGCTTCCACATCTTTTGAGTTTCTTCTGTTCCTTCACAAGTTTGGGAAAAATTAGCGGCGTTGATATCATTAGCTACAGCATTTAATATCATTCCGCAGCCATTTCTATTCATCACATAAAACTGATTATTAAGTTCAGACATCATCCCTAATCCTTTTTCAAAATCATGATTACCAAACGCAAAATAAGATCTAGGATAATTCAACTTCTCTAAAATAAGGGGCATCATATCTATCTGACTCACTACTTCTTCAATTATTTTCCCTTCTTGTGTTTTTAAAGGATGAAAAAGAAGAAAAGGAATTTCATATTTAGCAAAATCCTGTAAACCTTTATTGTTTTTATTCATTGGAGAAGTATGGTCAGACGTTATCAGAAACCAAGTATTTTCAAACCACTCCTCTTTTCGTGCATTCTCCATAAATGCTCTTAGTGCTTCATCCGCATATTTGATAGTTCCATAAATCGGAAAATCATCTGTTTTCAATCTTTCTTGATCATCCTTAGGTAAAAGATAAGGCGAATGTGAGGATAAAGAAAACAAACAATGAATAAAAGGTGTAGACATTTTATTCATCTCCTTTAAAGAAAATTCGAAAAATGGTTTATCGAAAATTCCCCAAGCTCCATCATAATCATCTTGACCATTCGGATATTCATTTTTACCAATATACTTTTGAAATCCGGCATTTTTACTAAATACATCAAAGCCCATACTTCCATTATGTGCTCCGTGGAAGAATGCGCTACTATACCCTTCTAATGATAACAAATCCGCAATGCCTTGAATTTTATTACTACCATACATAGAAGCCGTAAAATTCTCACTCATCCATGTAGGCATACTTGCTAAAATAGCTGGAATGCCCTCTGCTGAATGTAATCCGTTTGCATAAGTATGGATAAACAATTCGGAATGATCCATTAAAGAATCTAAAAAAGGAGTGTAAGATTCACCACTTGATGAAAGTTTAGTAAAATCCTTGGAAAAGCTTTCCATAACAATAATCATTACATTCTCTTTCTGAAAGTCCTCCGGTTTTCCAAAAGCCGGATGTACTGTAGGTGCAAAATGAGCTAATTCCTCCTCATTTAAAAAATGTAAAGGCTCTAATTGCATATTAGCCATCGTATGAATGATACTAAAAGGCGTATTTAAAACTATAGGTGCAAATTTCGCATCTACTACCTCTACTGCATTTCTAACATTGATAGGAACAAGCTGCACACCTCCCCTCACTCCCAATAAACTAATCCCTGTCAATACAACTAAGTAAATGAAATTATTTAGCAAACGAAAGCCAACTGCAGCACTTGCTGTGACTTCTTGCAATTTAGTAGTTTTGAAAAACTTGTTTGATAAAAGCACATAAGCTACAATAACAAGAGCAGCTAAAAGGAATATATAATAGAAGGTGATGAAAAAAGAGGGCAACAACTCAAAAAAGTCACTATTGGTGCCTAATAAGCTTAAAACTTCTGCAGTGGATCTTTTATGATTAAAAGGAAAATACAACCAATCTCCCAACTCAAATAACATACCCAAAATTACAGGTAACCATAGAACCCATTTATAAAAATAAGTAGATTTAAATAACTTAGGAGCAATCATTAATGCCAATCCAAAAGGTAACATTAAAATAGAAATGGCAGAAATATCAAATCTTAGCCCTTTCCAAAGTAATGGAACCATACCAACTTCAGACAAATCTCCAAAGTAACTGAGATTAAATAAGGTAAAACCAATTCTTAAAATCGTAAAAAAGCCGAGCAATAATAGATATTGGACAACATAAACCTTAAATAATTGTATTATTCTTCTCATTAATTCAAAAATTATCAATCCTCAAAGATAAAGTGTTTATTTTTGTATCTCACTTTTTTTAGAACATGAAAAACAATAGAAGATTTATATCTTTCATTTTAAGTAATATTACTCTCACTCTCTACTTTTTATTTATAAGCCATTCTGTTGCTTGGTCTCAAAAACAATTCGACTTTAATGATAATTGTCAAAAGGCTTACAACGCTATAATTTCACTGAACTTTACTGAAGGGAAACAATTGATTGCGCAAGAGCAATCCAGCAACCCAGACAATCTAATCCCAATTTTATTAGAAAACTACATAGATTGCTTACCTATATTATTCAACGGTGACCCTTCTGATTATCAAGAGACAAAATCTAAAATAACAGAGAGAATAAAATCAATAGAAGAAGGAGATAACACCTCCCCTTGGTTCTTATACAGTAAAGCATCTATTCTTTTTCAATGGGCTGCATGTCAAATGAGAATGAATGACCTTACAAGTGGTGGACGAGATTTCAGACGTTCCTTTTTATTATTAAATGAAAACAATCAAAACCACGCCGATTTTTCTCCCAACCAAGTTCTTTTAGGTTTAGAAGAAGCGATTATAGGCACCATTCCTGACAGCTATCGTTGGCTCGCTCGGATTTTAGGTTTAAAAGGTGATTTGAAAGGTGGAATTTCCAAAGTTAAAGAAATAGCACAATCTAAATCAGAACAGCTGCTAAGAGAAGAAGCTATCTTTTTTTACGCTTATTTAGATTTTTACCTTGGAAAAAACCAAAGTGAAGTTTGGAGATTCATTAATAGACAAAACTTAGACTTAAAACACAACTTATTATTTACTTATATGGCTGCCAATCTTGCTATTGATGATAATCAGTCACAAAAAGCAGCTAACATTTTGAATAACCGTAACCAAAGCAATCAGTATTTCAATGTTCATTTCTTTGATTTCTTATTAGGTATTAGTTATGCAAACAATTTAGATAGCAGATGTGTCACTTCTTTTCAAAAATTCACTAACAACTATAAAGGCAACATTTTTGTTAAAACGGCCTATCAAAAACTGAGTTTATATTACACTGCTAATCATCAAACCACAAAAGCTGCACAAGAAAAGAGAAGAATCTTACAAGTAGGTACAGCTCAATTTGATTCTGATAAACAAGCGGAACGTTACGCCAAGAAAGCGGGGCTATCTAATTCATATATTATCCAAGCAAGATTAAAAAACGATGGAGGTTATCTGCAAGAATCTTTAAGTGCTTTAGATAAAACCAAGCCTTCTGCTTTAAAAAACGAAGCTGACTTATTAGAGTATTACTATAGGCATGGAAGCGTTTATAGAAAATTAAAGAACCCTAAAGGTGCCATGTTGTTTTATGAAAAATGTATAGAAATAGGAAAAGCATCTCAAGAACAGTTTGCGGCTCGCAGTGCATTAGAGTTAGGAGAAATATATGAAGAGCAGAAAAACTACCGATTGGCAAGGCAATATTATCAGCTTTGTTTGTCTATGAAAAATCATGACTTCCAATCGGCAATTGATCAGCGTGCTAAATCAGGATTGGCTCGATTATCTTAAATCCAATTTAAAGCCAATGCTCATCCATCTACCTACTAAAGGCAAAGCATAAGCATCCACTTGTTTTACATTCGTCAAGTTGTTCATATCAATATATATTTGTCCCTTAACATGTTGGTAGGATAAGCTTAAATCCAAGATATGAAAACTACTATTCGACATGCGTTGTTCAAATCTATAACCAGGCGCTAAAGTCCACTTATTTTGATAAATAATTTGAGCTAATAAAGCAGCTTTATGTTTTAAGTATTGTAATTGATAATTACTAATTACCCCTTCAAAATGACTGGTTTTATTGTTTAAAAAAGTATAGGATGGCATTAATACGGTTTCGATTCCTCTATTCCCAATCGGACTTTTAATATTCCCACTCATACTAAGTCCTTGAGTATGAACTTTCCCAAAATTGCTTGGTCTCCAAGGATCGTTAACATCGTCCCGCACCCAATCTATTAAATTATTTATACTTCTATTAAACACGGTGGCTTGTACTTTCAAATTTCCACGCATAGCTTTCAATCCCATTTCAAACTGTTGAGAATGCTCTGGTTTCAAATCTGCATTTCCCACATTATTAGGACTTGTGTAATATAAATCTGTATAAGTTGGAATTCTTTGCCCTGTTGTCCATCCTGCAAAAACGCTCATCCAAGGCAATATTTTATAAGAAGCGTCTATACCTGGCAACCATTCTAATCCCCAATCTTGATTATAATTTACATACAATCCTCCATTTACTTTTACCGGAAAATCCCATTGGGGTAAAACGTCAACAAAAGCGCCTAAATTATTTCTATTCCAATCCCCTAAATTGGTGCTTCTAATCCAGTTTTGATTAAAATCAACTCCCCATCTGATATCTAAAACCTCCAAATCATGTCTATTCATCCAGTTGAATTGGGCCAAATGGTTATGATGAATATTTTGAAAAAAAGACGGATTGGTTTTTATAAACCTATAATCATCAAAATTATACCTATAGGATACTTTAAAAGATGAATTCCAAGTTTTCGAAAAAGTAGTGTTTACTTCTGCTCCTGAAAATGCAGTTGCGACAGTTTCTACAGATTCCTTATCATTTGGTGGTGCATAGAAACCATTTGTGCCAAAATCATTATATATACCTGACACAAACCATTTTACTTCCGTGTTATTATTCCACTTTTTGGATAAATGGTAAAACAACTTAGCTTGCTCATATCCTGTATTGTACCTATAACCATTCCCGTTATGATACGCTGTACTTAAAAGATGTTTTGTACTTCCTTTTGACCAATTCCCAGCAACTTGCGCGTTGATATTTGAATACAATTCATCGTTTTCATTTTTTTCAAAATTAGAACCTGCAGAAACATGAGCCTTTATATTAGAAACCCCTCCACTTTCAACAACAAAATTTATAGCTCCCACTAAACTGTTTATTCCATATAATCTTGCAGCCGCACCTTTAATTATTTCAACTCTTGAAACTTCATCCATAGTAATAGGAAGATTCATTAAATGGTGACCCGTTTGCGCATCCATCACTTTATGACCATTTATTAAAATTAAAACTTGTTCGAAAGTTCCACCTGCCATTTTAATATCTGATTGCACTCCATTGGGCCCTCTTTCAACAACTTCTATATCTGAAATATATTTAAGTAAATCTGCAGGTTGCATTATAGCATGTTTTTTAAAATCTTGTGGAGTTAAAACAATAATATCTTTATTAGATTCCAAAAATGGCAAATTTAAAAGATTGCTAACAATACCCACTTCAGGAAATTCCACATTCATTACTTTTCCGGTAGTGTCATTCAGACTTCCTATTGCATTGACTTTAAGTGAAATAAGACTTAAGACACAAAATAGAAATGCAGTAAATTTTTTCATTTTTTTAGGCAAAGTTAACTTACAATTGTGACTAAAAGCAAGTTAAAAAATCTTTATTAATATATTTTCCACAAAATGTTATAATTCAATAGGTTTATTATATATATTGTCTATTGGTTCGTTAATTTAAAAAAACAAGCATATGAAAGTGATTACTCTACGCATTTTATTATCCTTTTTTCTTATTCACTTATGTTTTGTAAGTTTTGGACAAAACGCGGCTGACGGAGCATCTATTTATGAATATAACCTCAATAGCTTCTCTACTAATTCATCTGAATATCAAAAAGAAGCCACCTTACTAAATAAGGGTTTTGAATCACATCCCGAATTAGGAAAAATACCTTTTAATTTCACTGCATTTTCAAATGTAGTAGAGGACTTAAAGGAAAGGACTGCATTTTCAAGAAAGTTTGTAAATGCTGAAAAACCATCTGAATTTCACGTTCAGCAGTTTCTGACTCCTGCGCACGTGCTCAAAGATGGATATTGGCAAACATTAGATCATCGTTTAAAGCAAACGTCTTCTCATATATATGAAGCGAAAAATCATTATGATTATAAAAAGCTGAATACTAATAAGAGATACACTCAAATAGGTAGTGGTTCAGAATCGATTAAATTTAATCAATGGACTCTTCAAACGATTAAAAACAATCAAATACAACAAGAATTTGATGCTAACTGGTCGAATTATACAGTTGGAGAAGAAGGTGTTTACGTAACAGATATTTTTGAAGGCATAGATGCTGAAATTTTATTTACTCTTACAGGAACAATTACTACAAACTTCATCATTAATGAATGGGTACATGGAAATATGGATGGTTTGAGTTTTAAAGACAAATATGAATTTTCTCAAAACATCACATGGAATCATAATGATTATAACAAAGAATATAAAGGTGACTTAAAAGCTACTCATAATAATGAAGTGGTTTTAAGTATTGATAAAGCCATTTCATATCCTGCAGATAAATCATCTAATGAGGACGTGATGGTACTTCCATTTGTTATTGATCAATCATCAGTTGCCGTTCATGTTAGTGCCGACTATATTTTAACTTACCTAAATCAAGGCAGAAAATTAATAATCGATCCAGTAGTTACTGGATCGGGTACTATTGCACAAGCGACGATTATTGGTTCCATGTTTAATAACAGCTGTACTTGGACAAACTCTTGCGATTACGATGTCACAGTAACCTTTCCTGCAAATGCTACAATTACAGGTACTACGGTTAACTTTATTTATTTAGCCACAGGACCATGTGCAATGGAACAAGGCGCAATGCGTTTTCTAACTGGAACTTGTGTAAGTCCAGACCAAAGTGGTTTTTATTGGTCTTGTAATAACCCTTTACCAGGAACTTGTACTGCAACAGATATAGACATTCATGATCACGTATCTAATTGTCTACCTGGACCATCCTGTTTACCACAAGACATTGATTTCACTTTGCAATTTTTCAGAAGATGTACAGGTTTGACAGGTTGTGACAATGGCTGTATTGGTGCAAATGCTCCATTTAGCGTTACGATAACAGGTCACACTATTGAATTTGACGATCAACTGACTACTAATATTACCGCTTCAGCATTGACTGTTTGTCAAGGCGAATCAATTCAAGTATCCACTTTAGGACAATATGGAGTTCCTCCTTATACCTACAGTTGGAGTTTAGCGTCTGACGGAAGTAATCCAATCGGAACTGGTGCTACTGCAAGTGTTAGTTTTCCTACTTCAGGAAGTCAATACATCTTTTCTGTGATCACTGATGACTGTGGTCAAATCATTAAAGATTCTTTATTGATTAATGTAACCCCTTTACAAATTCCAGATTTTGATTTGCCTCCAATTATTTGCGTGAATGACAATATGAGTTTACCGAATATGTCCGACAATTCTGTACCTGGAACTTGGTCACCAGCAACTATCAACACTTCTACTCCTGGAAACTATTCTTATACATTTACACCTAACGCAGGCGTAACCTGTACAGATATCTATGTTTATGACGTAGAAGTAATAGATGTTCCAGTTATTGATTTTGGTGCTGACACTATATTATGTCATGGAGAAACTCTTACTTTAAATCCAAACATTACAAATATGGATTTAGTTTGGAGTGATAACTCTACAGGCCCTACTTTAACAGTAACCCAAACAGGTACTTACCATGTTACGGCATCTACTGAATCTGGTTGTATTGTTACTGATACAATATTTATAGAAGTACTGAATTTAATTACAAGTCATGAAGACCATTTCGTTTGTTCAGAATCTTTTCCTTATGAATGGCGTGGACACACTTTACATGACCAAGGAATAAATGTAGCAGAAGTGATATTTCAAAGTGTTTTAGGTTGTGATAGTATTGTATCTCTTAACTTACAAATGTCACCACTACCTGTGAAAAGTGTAGTTAAAGAAAGAGGCTGTAAGAGTGTTATTTTCGAAGGGTTTACTTATTTCACTTCCACAGTAATGTTTGACACTCTACAATCAATTTCTGATTGTGACAGTGTATATCGTGAAATCAGACTTATTGTTGAAGATGAACCTGAAATTAGAATTGATTTAGAAGAACATTGTAATTCTTACACAGTTAATGGAAGGACCTATAATTCTGACACATTGGTAACTACCTCAAGATATGTTAGTGAAACAGGTTGTGATAGTTTACTTGTGAAAAAAGATATAAAAATTCACAAATTCAATCTTTCTTTACATACAGAATATCATGAAGTTTATGAAGGCGAACCGGTTAAGTTAGTCACTAATGCTACGGAGGATTATGAGAATTACACCTGGGAACCTAGTCATCTATTTGATGAACAACATGCTTACAATCAATATTTAATACCAGATGAGTCCTATACTTATACTGTTTATGGACGAAGTACTTTTGATTGTTTAGACACTGCTAAAGTTACCGTTAATGTTTTACCTCTAGATAAAAACATAATAGTTCCTAATGCATTTACACCTAATGATGATGGTTTGAATGACTATTTTAATCCAATGATCAATATAACTCGAGCTTATACAATTATAGAGTTCTCTGTTTATAATAGATATGGTCAAAGAGTATTTACAAGTGATGGTGATCTTAATAAAGGATGGGATGGATTTTACAAAGGTCAACCTGCCGCTATGGATACTTACATGTACGTACTTAAAATTAAATTCTTAGATGGTACTGATATTGAAAAGCAGGGAGAAGTACATTTAATTAGATAAAACAACTGATAATAATTTAAAAAGGGCTGTAAAATAAATTTTACAGCCCTTTTCTATTGAATCAACACAACACTTACTAATTAAATAGTTAGCGTTAAAAAATCCTTTTTATTATTTCGAGCAATGTTATATGGAAAGAAGTGGAAGTCAAGCCTAAAAACAGCTAATAACAAACCACTCACTCTTGTTTTCATAATATTGCTTATTTTTACTACTAAATTAAAACCTTATTGTATATTAATCTGTGAGGAATATCACAGTTGATACATTAAAAAAAAAGATTAAATATGAATGAATACTTGGATCGCTTATTTCCTGATTTCGAAACTGAAGTGAAAGAAATTATTAATGAACATGGTATTATTAAAGAGATTGCAAAGGGAGAAACGGTGATGGAAGTAGGACAATACATTAAATCCACCATTTTAGTTTTAGAAGGTCGTTTAAAACTTATTAGAGAAGATGATACAGAAGGAGATGAATTCTTCATGTATTATATTCTTCCTGGTAATGCTTGTGCGCTTTCTATGGTTTGTGCTAGTCGAGACATGAAAATGGACGTAATGGGTGTAGCCGATGAAGACACTGTGGTATTAATGATCCCAACCAACATTATGGATGAAATGATGCGTAAATATAAATCTTGGTATTATTTCGTTGTGGAAACTTACAGAGCACGCTTTGAAGAGCTTTTAGAGCTCATAGATCACATTGCTTTCAAAAAAATGGATGAGCGTCTATGGGCATACTTAGAAAATTACAAGGCCAAAACTAATCAAAGTATTTTAAATGCTACACACCAAGAAATAGCAAATGATCTCAACTCTTCAAGAGAAGTAATTTCAAGGTTATTAAAAAAATTAGAGCAAAACAATCTGGTTTCATTGAGCCGTAATGAAATAGAAATATTACAATAAGGCTATTTATTTTAGGTTGGATTTCGCATTAAACTACTGACCTAATTCAGTATTTTAAAACACATTCATAGTTCAAAGGTGATGTAGCTCACTAAAAAGTATAGAAATAGAGTTTAACTTTAAAAAAGTAATCAATAATTATTAAAAATTAAGAAATATGTTTTTTCAACACATTTATGATAAGACTTTAGCTCAAGGAAGCTATTTAATCGGTTGTCAAGTAACAGGAGAAGCCATTGTTATAGATCCCAAAAGAGACATCGCAGATTACTTAGAAATTGCAGCGAATGAGAAATTAAATATTACACACATTACAGAAACTCATATTCACGCAGATTTTTTATCTGGTGCACGTGAGTTAGCAGCAGTCACAGGTGGTGACTTATACTTATCAGACGAAGGTGGTGCAGATTGGCAATATGAATTTGATCATATTGGACTTAAGGAAGGTTCTGTTATTAAAATTGGAAACCTTACTTTAGAAGTTATGCATACACCAGGGCACACTCCTGAAAGCATCACATTTATATTAAGAGATCATCCTGCATCAGACGAACCTGTCATGGCTTTCACTGGTGATTTTGTATTTGTTGGTGATATTGGACGTCCAGACTTATTAGAAAAAGCAGCAGGTATAAAGGGAACTATGGAAGCTGGAGCTTCTGACATGTTTGATTCTATTCAAAAGTTTGCTCAATTACCTGACTTTATTCAAATATGGCCAGGACATGGCGCAGGTTCTGCTTGTGGAAAATCTTTAGGAAGTGTTCCTAGTTCTACTTTAGGTTATGAAAAGACTAGTAACTGGGCATTTAGGTTTGAAAATGATCGCGAGGGGTTTATTAATTTCTTATTAGAAGGTCAACCCGAGCCACCAAAATACTTTGCAATGATGAAACATCTGAACAAAGTAGATAGATCATTGGTTACAAGTATTCCTGACCACCCTACTTTATCAGCAAAAGCATTAGATGAAGCGATTCAGAAAGGGATTCAAATTATTGATGCTCGAGGCAAATTCGAATATGACAAATCTTCCATTAAAGGGAGTTGGAACATTCAAAACAATAAGTCTTTTTCGAATTGGATGGGTTGGATGATGAATTATCAAGATCCGTTTATTGTAATCAGTTCAGAAGATGAAAAAACAGAGGTCACTAGAAAATTGATGAGTATTGGCTTAGATAAAGTTCAAGCCTTTTATACGGGCAACTTAAAAGACTTAGATGCTCCTCTGCAAAAAATAGAAGTTGTTCCTCTTGAAGAATTCATTAAACAAACTAAAGATAGTAATATTGCTTTATTAGATATTAGAAATAGTACAGAATTCCAAGAAGGTCATATTGAAAATGCTCAGCACATTTTTGTAGGTTATTTAGCAGATAATTTAGATAAAATTCCTCGTGAGCAACCTGTCACTCTTTTTTGCCAAGCTGGAGATAGAGCGGCTATTGGGTACAGTTATTTATTAAGTCAAGGATTTACCAATATTAATAAATATGTAGGCGGTATGGGTGAATGGAAAGAAAATAATTTACCCGTAATCACCGGAGTAACATCATAAAAGAAATGATCTTTAAAGAACATTAAATATAAAAGGCACTTCTAAAGAGGTGCCTTTTATATTTTAACAAATCAAGTATTTATTTCCCTTCAAACTTAGGTGCTCTTTTTTCTATAAAAGCAGCAAGTCCTTCGTTAAAGTCTTCTGTATTACCACACTCCGCTTGATAAACTTCTTCTACACTCAATTGCTTTGTAAGACTATTATTATAGCTTTCATTCAGAGCCAATTTTGTATACGCTAATGCTCTGGTAGGCATTTGAGATAGTTTTACAGCTAGCTTTTTAGACGCTTCTTGAAATTCTTCATCACTATAATACTTATAAATCATTCCAATTCTTTCTGCTTCTTCTGCATTTACTTTATCTCCGAGCATCATTAATGCACTCGCTTTTTGCATACCTATTAATCTTGGCAAGAAGTACGTTCCTCCACTATCTGGAATTAATCCTATTTTACTAAATGCCTGTATAAAGGATGCATTTTCGTGAGCTACAACCACATCACAGGCTAAAGCTATATTTGCTCCTGCACCTGCTGCTACTCCATTTACAGCACAGACTACAGGCTTTTCTAAATTTCTAATTCGATCTATAATTGGATTATAATGTCCATGAACAATTGATCTTAATTCTGGTCCATCGGGATCCATAGCTTCTTGCAAATCTTGACCTGCACAAAATGCTTTTCCAGCACCTGTAATATAAACTGCACGTACATTAGCATCTCGCATGCAAACATCTAAAGCTTCATGCATTTGCAAAGACATTGTTCGGTTAAAACTATTAAATTTCTCAGGTCGGTTTAAAGTGATATAAGCCACTTCTTCTACAGTCTCTAAAAGGATAAATTTTTCTGTCATATTTTTAAGTATATATCATTAAATGAGAACCTTTTAAAACATTGAAAATGAATTAGAAAAAATCACTCTTTGCTTTAAAACAGTCCATAGGTTTTTTGTATCTTTGGTTTTTAAAATTAATCTAAATTATGGAACAAGAAAAGTCTGAACAACAAAATCAAATCAATATTGAACTAACAGAAGAAATGGCTGATGGTTCTTATGCTAATTTAGCAATCATTCAGCACTCTTTTGCTGAATTTGTAATTGATTTTGCAAACATTATGCCAGGTGCGCCAAAAGCAAAAGTTAAATCACGTATTGTGATGACTCCTCAACATGCGAAAAAACTTATGCGTGCATTAATTGACAATATCAAGAAATATGAAACTCAAAACGGCGTGATTAAAGAACATGATCAAGTACAAATGCCTTTTAATCCACCAGCTGAAGCATAATTCAAACTTTAATCAAACCTATTTATGACGGACCAAATATTAATCATAGATTTTGGTGCTCCGAATACACAACTTATTGCAAGAGCTTTCAGGAATGCACATATTTATTGCGAAATCATTCCTTATAATACTGTTGATTTTAATATTCAATCGCATGTAAAGGGAATCATTTTTACGCCTTTAGCTCCGCAATTCTCAAAAGAAAACATAAGTTCTTTTTTCTGGAATCAAGTTCCAAATGAAATACCTACATTTTATTTAGGCTCAAGTATACAGTTATATAAATACAAGAATCAAGCGATTGAATTTGATTTTAAATCTTCCGCTGAAGTTCAACCTATAGTATCTTTGACCAATGAATTCCCTGTTAGCAATGCCTTAGCAGGTAGAACTTCTGGAGAAATCACAAATTTAATTTCCGATTGGGGAACCTTGCATTTTGAATATAGCTCGGATAAAACTCCGGCTTTTTTCGCTTTTAACGAGAACGAAACCTATTGGATTAATATAGATTTATATAAAACGGAAGTTGAAGTCAAAGAGCAACCTATCCTAGATATTGTAAAACAAATCTGCCATCTAAAAGATGATTTTACAGCAGAGCATTTTATTAAATTCACAATTCAACAAATCAAAGAACAGGTCAAAGATCAAAAAGTGATCATGGCTATAAGTGGTGGCGTTGACTCTACGGTAGCTGCACATTTGATTCATCAAGCAATAGGTAAAAACCTTTATTGCTTTTTTGTAGACACTGGTTTGATGCGTAAAAATGAAGGTGAAAATGTCTTAAAAAACTATCAAAACTCAGGATTAAATATCAAGTCTATTCAAGCTTCTGATCGATATTTCAAAGCTTTAGATGGAGTGACAGATCCTGAACAAAAGAGAAAAATCATCGGTTCTTTATTTATTGAGTTATTCCAAGAAGAAGCTCAAAATGTTGCCGATGCTCATTTCTTAGGTCAAGGGACCATTTATCCAGATATAATAGAATCCATTTCTATTGATGGCTCACCAAAAATCAAATCTCATCACAACGTTGGTGGCTTACCTGATTTTTTAAAATTAGATTTAGTAGAGCCCTTAAAATATCTATTTAAAGATGAGGTGAGAAATGTAGGTCGTGCTTTAGGCATTCCTTCCAATTTGATTGATCGTCATCCTTTTCCAGGCCCAGGACTAGGTATTAGAATTCTAGGTGCTATCACACCTGAGAAAGCCACTATTTTGCAAGAAGCTGATGCAATTTATATCGGTTTATTAGAAAAATGGAACTTATATAATGAGGTTTGGCAAGCTGCTGCAATTTTATTGCCAGTTCAAAGCGTAGGTTCAAAAGACGGAAAACGTACTTATGAATATACACTTGCTATTAGAGCAGTGAATTCAGTGGATGGCATGACTGCACAGTGGGTGCATTTACCATATGAATTTTTAAATGAATTATCTGACACTATTATTGATAAAGTAGAAGGCATAAATAGAGTTGTCTATGACATTTCTAATAAGCCGCCTGCAACTATTGAATGGGAATAGATTTTATATTTATACTAAAAAAAGAAAAGCACTTCTAAATAGAAGTGCTTTTCTTTTTAATTAATTTTTTAAAGGAATCTTATCTCTGAATGCTGTAATAATGCACTCCATTTTGATTTGGATACTTACCTGCAATCTCCACTGATCTATTACTTTTCCCTATAGCCTTTTTGAGGTCTTCATTTTTAATAACTTCTTCTTCATTCAAACTAAAAATAATAAAACCCGGTCGAATATTTGTATTGGATTTAATAACACCATCTGCAATATCTGTAATTTGAATGCCTCCAGAAATATTCATTCTTTGAGCTTCTTCTTTATCCAATGCTCTGTATTTAATACCTAAAGATTCCAAACTAATTTGACCACTTGACCCTTTAGCAATAGCATCAGATGCGGAGATATTAGACGATTGACTTCTTGCTTGTTTAGCAGCTGCAATCAACTCTTCCTCTCCTTGTAAAGTTAATGTTGCAGTACTTGTTTTACCTTTACGACTCACTTCAATTTGCACCTTTTCACCCGGACTTAATTGTGCAATGCCTTCCATCAATTGTGGACTCGTATAAACTTTCTTATTATTAATTCCGATAATAAAATCACCTTTTCTAAGACCTGCATTAGCTGCAGAACCATGTTCAATTACTTTATGAACTAAAACGCCTTTAGAATGTCTAAATTCTTCTGTAGTTAAGCCAAACTGATCTATTTGATTTGGATTTACTTTATCTAAATCCACTAACTCTACTCCTAAATATCCTCTCAACACCTTTCCATGTGACTTTAAGTCTTGCACAGCCTTGATAACTAAATTAGAAGGGATTGCATAGCTATATCCTGCATAAGCACCTGTTGGACTTGCAATAGCAGTATTTATACCAATTAAAGTACCCGTTGCATCTATTAACGCACCTCCACTATTCCCAGGATTTACGGCAGCATCCGTTTGAATAAAAGACTCTATAGCATTATGAGAGTTTCTTTGATTAATCCCAATTGATCTGGATTTAGCACTTACAATTCCTGCAGTTACGGTCGTTTCCAAGTTAAGAGGAAAACCAACTGCTAAAACCCACTGTCCTAATTTCAAATCGTCAGAATCTCCAAAACTTAAAAACGGATAATCATTACCATCAATTTTCAATAAAGCTAAGTCCATAGCAGGATCGGTACCAATTACTTTAGCTACCTGAACATCTCTATTATTAAAAGTAACTTGAACTTGAGCAGCATTTTGTATAACGTGATAATTAGTAACAATATATCCATCTTTTGAAATAATTACTCCCGAACCTGAACCCACTTGATTAGGCATTTTATAAACTCTTCCTGATCCAGAAAAAGGATTAAAAGGATCTCTTGCGATTACTTGCCTTCCTTCAACTAAAGTGGATATTTGTACCACAGCAGGCACCGCTCTTTCAGCAGCCTCAGAGAAATCAATATAACCCATGCTTCCTGCCGAAGTATTTGAGGTTGTAATTATAGGTACTTGGGCGTCTCTATGTAAAAAAGACGGAGATGATTTAAAAAATGTTTGTAAAGCGAACACCGAAGCAACAGTAGTAACTATCGATGCAGCTACAACAATGATGAGATTTTTCTTCATAGTTTTATGTTTTCAAATGTTAAGTAATGCTTTTACAATAGGCGTAATTTTTATTCAAATATACAAAAAAGATAAAAAACAGATTACTAACTATTTGTTATTTTAAAACTGATTGTTTTAATAAGAAATCAAAAGTATCCTCTCCATCAGCAAAATCATTTATGCTTGGTTCCTGTGAACTTCCAAACGGTAATGCATGATCTAAATCGGCATGAGAAAGTACTACCTGCAAACTATCTCTTGAAGCTTTAATAGCTTGATCAACTTCTTTTAAATCTTTGTAAAACTCATAATGTAAAGTAGCAACGGGACCAAACTCACTCGTTGATTCCGTTAAAACGATATGATGTGCACTCATATATGGCACCCCATTTAACATTACCAATGCCAACTGATAATCATAATTATTTAAATATTGATTATGGTCATTAGGTAAGGCGTATTTATTTATTTTATTGATTAAACGTTCAAAATTATAACCTTCTGGAACATAAACTTTACTTACATTTCTACAACCTAAACCAAAATATTGATAAATATCATTCACTAAATACTTTAACTCTTCGTCCGTTTCTTCTCCAGTCAATACAGCAATGGAGGTTCTATTATGTCTTAATAAATTGGGATATTTACCGAAATAATAAGCGAAAGTTTGAGCAGTGTTATTACTTCCTGTAGCGATATACAAATCACATCCTTTCAGCATCTTTTGAATATGGATTCTATCTTGCAAGGAAGGCTCCCACGCAATCATTTTTTCAATTAAATGTTTGATAAGAACTTCATCTTTACTAGATAATTTCAAGTTCAATTCATAGCCAGCTAAGAAACCCATGATAAAATCATGAAATCCTACTAAAGGGATATTCCCTGCCATTACTATTCCTAATTTTTTCGATTGCTCTATATCTTCTTTTATATCTAAACCATAAGAGGTAACAAAAGACTTTAAAGTTTCTTCATTTAAGAACTGTTTGCTAATAGCAGCAACGGCATCATCAATGAATTGAGGAATAAACCAATAGTTTTGTCTACTGGCTAACTCTTTTATTTCCAACCATTTTTCATCATTACTGTTGACATATTCTCCTAATCTTGTCAAAATTTCAAACTTTTGTTGAATTTGCATGGCCTTGTTTTTTCTTATGTCCTCGCAAATTCGTATTTTTGCATGCGAATACCAAATAATAATCTCAATTAATCAATTATATCATGGCTATTATAATCACAGATGAGTGTATTAATTGCGGCGCATGTGAACCAGAATGTCCAAATAATGCTATTTATGAAGGTGGCGTTGAATGGAAAGTTTCTGACGGAACAGGTGTTGCAGGCGAATATACGCTGATGGACGGAACGACAACCGAAGCTGATGCTTCTCACGAACCAGTTTCAATGGATGTTTATTATATTGTTCCTGATAAATGTACAGAATGTCAGGGCTTTCACGAAGAACCACAATGTGCTGCAGTATGTCCTGTGGACTGTTGTATTCCTGATGAAATGTATGAAGAAACAGTGGAACAACTACTTGAAAAGAAAGCAAAACTACATCTTTAAAATAGAAATAGGCTGTTCAAATGAACAGCCTATTTCTATTAGTTAACTTCAATATTAAACAATGAATTATTAAGAGTAATTCGAACACCATACATGGGTTTTAAGTCATTTTCCCAAGCGACTACTCCATCCACTCTTAAGAATCTATAGAGTTTAAAACCAATGTTATTAAGACCAAAGGTCATTTCTATATATTGTTGATCTCCTTGAAATAAAGCGTGTGCACCAACAACTCCTTGCCAGTTTAATTGCTTAAACAAAGGTATCTTATTAGTGATAAATCCTTTCCACTGCCATTCTCCATGTAATTCCACTGATGAACCCTGATCATGACTCATTAAGTAGTAAGCTTTCATAAAAAATGAATTGGTCTGAGGCGAATGTAATAAAAACTCATTACTTCTAAAATGTTGCCATTCGCTCCAAGGAACTTTACTATCTGAACTCAAAAACCCATGCCATGACGCTGCATAACTTAAAGAACCAAACATTTTCAATCCTACAGTTTGAGACACATCCAAACTCAATAAATCATAACGTGCTTCAGCAAAATCATCAATTGCGAATGCTTTAGAAAAATCTATTCCAAATACGGGATAATTTGAAGACATTGGTCTTTGATAATCCGAAAAGGATATATATTTCCAACCAGGTTGATACTTTAAAGAAGCTTTAAAGACCAATGAACTTTCGTAAAAAGGAGATTGAAATTCAATCGGCTGATTAGAAGTATACCTTGCATCTGGATTATCAGAAAAACTATATGCTGTCCTATTCCATAATTGATCATATTTCTGATAACCTAAATTAGCACCACCACTCCACCCTGTTCCTGATTTGAAAGTATAACTTGCTCTTAAAAAGTCTTTTTCAACTATTTTCAAATGATTTATACCTTGAAATAAAGAAGTTACGGTATTAAATATTAGGGGTAAAAAACCTTTTTCATTATATGCTTCTACTTCTTTCCCTCCTGATAATCCAATACTGTAACTCTTACCAGTATTCGCCGTTGATTTTTGATCCCAAAACACATAAGCACTTGGATTATAATGACCATTTACAAATCCATAGCGGTGATTCATCCCTATTCTTAATTTAGCCAATGAATCCACTTCAATTTTCGCTTCTAAGTTTAAATTGATATTCAAACCTTCAACAGTATTGAAATTTAAAGTAGATAAGAGTCCATTAAATCTCAAATCCCATTGTTCGCCTTTAAAAATTCTACCTCCCGTAAACAAATCCATCAATCCTATATCTAATCCTGCTACCACCTCTTCTTTTATTTCTCTTTCATGAACCAAACTATCTTGTACTTTAAAAAATGCCACTTCCTTTTCATTCATCCTGATAGGACGAATTTCTTCCCACTCTTCTTCCGATTGCTTTGTGGCGTATTCTGAATCATAAGTAGCCACGATTTTGGAGGTTTCTTTTTCACTCCAATCAATAGGTTTATTAATTTTCTGTTGAGAATACATCGTAATAAAATCACCTCCTACTTTAAATCCTAACAAACCTATTTGGATATAAATATTCTGCCTTTGAATAACTCTTTGATCATCAATATACCTGAACATTTGATCTACATTTACTTTTTCAGCTATATCTATTTCAGAAGTCCTATCTAATTTCAATTCTACACTGTGTATATCATAAGTCTTATCAAAAACATATACATAGCCTTGAAAAACAGGCTCGTGTTTACGTCTTGGAATTAATTTGACTTTCAAAATCGTTTGTCCAGCGTCCCTTATTTCACCCATATATTCGAATCTATAAAAGTTCGTCGCTTGATTGTGTAAGGGTGAAATAAATCCTCTCTGATTCAATCCTAAAACCATGATTCTATTTTCATAAATATCTAGAATTGGAGGCAGATCGCTAAAACCCAATCCTTGGGGATCACCGCTTTGTCTTACATATTCAATGTAATGATGAGATTTGTTTTCATCGAATTTATATTGACTTTTCTGCTCTAATGCATAAACTATACCACTTCCATCTTGATCTAATCCAATATCTTCATATGCTTCCTTTATATCTACGCCCATAAACTTAGAAGGACTTTCAAGAATATCTAAACGACCTTTTAAATACACATCCGATTCGAAGGATTTAATATCTTGAACTCTTTGTTTCTTTCTTTCATTTGCTAATCGCATAATCTCATAAGCTGGATCTTCATCCTTAGCCACAATTTCGACCTGGCCAATTGAAACGTGATTGGGTTTTAATTTGAAATTAATTTCTTGATCCGAAGATTTTATTTCTACACGCTGAGTCATACTTTCATAACCCATATAATGTGCTTGAACCTGATAATTCCCTGGAGATAATTCCATGTAATAATATCCTTGATCATCGGCTGAGGTGCCTTGATTGGAATTTAAAATAATAATCGTTGCATAAGGTAGCGATGCACCCTTATCATCAGTTACATTTCCTTGAATACGAGCCGACCATGCATTAAAAAAAGAAAAGGTCAGTATTAAAACCAGTAAAAAGATTCTATTAAACATACCATTGAATTTATTCATCCAAAAATACATTTTAAAATGAATGATTCATATTTATTTAAAAAACAAGCAACATTTTATAATCTTCCATTGTTACAATATCAAAATCAATAAATATGAAAAATTGGCTTAGAGGTGGTTTAGCAGGTGTTGCTGCTTGGAAATGGGGAGGTGGTTGTGTAAGCACTATCCTTATATTTGTATTAATCTATTGGCTACTAGGAGGTTGTTAAAAAACACAACACTCTTTTTTTGAAAATACATGAGTTTTCCATAGCTTAGATGTTCAAAATCAACAAGCTATGTCTATTGCCATTAAAGAAATTATTAAGAAACTCAATCAATGGGCCCCCTTGTCGTTACAAGAGTCTTATGATAACGCGGGGGTGCAGATTGGAAATGACAATCAAGTTTGCAATGGAGCTATGATTTGTTTAGACATTACTGAAGAAATTATTCAGGAGGCCATTGAAAAAGGTTGCAATCTGATCATTAGTCATCATCCTTTAATTTTCAAAGGCTTAAAGAACATTACTGGGGAGACTTATGTCGAAAGATGTATTATTACTGCTATTCAAAATCATATTGTTTTATATAGTTCTCACACAAATTTAGATAGTGTATATCATGGTGTGAATCATAAGATTGCTGAGAAAATAGGTTTGAAAGATTTAAACATTCTATCTCCTCGACCGTCAAGTTTATTAAAGCTCTATACTTTTGTGCCCGTAAAGGAAAAAGACAAAGTTTTAAATGCTTTATTTGATGCAGGTGCTGGAAATATTGGTCAATATTCAGAATGTAGTTTTGTTAGCTCAGGATCAGGGAGTTTCAAACCTTCTTTAGAAAGCCAACCCACTATTGGTAAAGCAGGAGGCGAAAGAGAAAACGTGGAAGAATTTAAAATTGAAGTCATTGTTCCGTTTTATGCAAAGCATCAAATTATCCATGCTTTAAAAGAAGCACACCCTTATGAAGAGGTGGCTTATGAGTTAATCCCTATTTTAAATGATCAAAATGATTATGGTTTTGGGATGATTGGAGAATTAATCAACCCTCAACCTCTGGACTTATTTTTAAGAGACATTCAAGAGAAATTTTCAATTCCTTCGATTAAGCACACGTCAAGTTCCAAAAAAGATATCATTAGAACTGTTGCAGTTTGTGGCGGTTCCGGATCTTTTTTAATTGATGCTGCTAAGGCTGCTAAGGCTGATATATACATCACTGGCGACTTAAAGTACCATGAGTTTTTCTTAGGTGAAAATGATTTAATTTTAGCAGATATTGGACATTTTGAATCAGAACAATTTACAATAGAATTAATTTATAACTTTTTACAGAAAAAATTCCCTAAATTTGCACTTCATGCGACTAGCATAAATACTAATCCTGTTAAATATTTTATATAACAATACATGGCAAAAAAATCAAATGTCGACTTCTCTATTGAAGAAAAGCTAAAAGCCGTTATTACACTTCAAAAGATTGACTCTAAAATAGATCATATTGAAATTTTGAAGGGTGAATTACCTATAGAAGTTAGTGACTTGGATGACGAAGTAGAAGGCTTAAGTACTAGAATCGCTAATACAGAAGCTAAGATTAATAGCATCGAAGAATTTATCAGCAAAAGAGAAGATGATAGAAGAGAGGCGAAAGCGAATATTGATAAATACGAAGAGCAACAGCAAAATGTAAGTAACGATCGTGAGTATCAAGCAGTTGAGAAAGAAATCGAATTCCAAAATTTGGAAGTACAGCATGCTGAGAAAGACGTAAAAGAGGCGAAGATTAAACTTAACGATACGATTAAAAGCAAAGAGAATATCAATGAGCTTTTAAAATTGAAGAAAGAAATCTACAAATCAAAAGAAGCAGAACTAAAGAAAATTATCAAAGAAACAGAAAAAGAAGAAAAAGAAATCTCTTTACTGTCTGATAAGGCTAAAGAAAAAGTTGATACTCATTTACTAAACTCCTACGAAAGAATTCGCAGCAACTTTAGAAATGGTTTAGCAGTTGTTCCTATTTTAAGAGACTCTTGTGGTGGTTGTTTTAATATCATACCTCCTCAAAAGCAAGTAGAAATATTACAACACAAAAAAATCATTATTTGTGAGCATTGCGGAAGAATTTTAACTGATGAGGAATTATTCGAAGCAGTAGAATTATAGAAATAAGAACATATATATTTTATTAAAAGCGACGACCTTTCGTCGCTTTTAATAATTCAAGACCTTTAGCATTTAAAAATAGTCTTCTAAAAACAAGTGAATCACCAATGCATTTATACCCTAAAGAAGCATTAAATAATATTGGATTTCAAAAAATCCAACAGCTACTGGTCAACTCATGTGAACTTGAAGCCACCAAGGTTTTAGCAAATAAATTAAAAGCTTCACAAGTTAAGAGACAAGTAGAATTCTGGTTAAATCAAACCAAAGAATACAAATCCGTTATTGATGGTAACGACTTTGTACCATGGCACTTTATCGATAGCCTAGAAAAAGAACTTAAAATCTTAAGTATTGAAAACAGTGTTTTACAAGCTGATGAAATACAAAAGCTAAAAAATGTCACTATAGATGTGCGTTCCAAACTCAATTGGTTCAAAGGAAAAGAAGATTTATATCCACATCTTTATCATCTTTTAAAAGATACTTTTTACGAAAAAGATATTGTTCAAAGCATCGATCCCATAATTGATGAAAACAATCAAATTAAAGATGGTGCAAGTAGAGAATTAGGTAATATTCGTGCAGAATTAGAACAAACAAGACTTCAAAGCAGAAAGCTATTTGATCAAATCATTCGACAATATGCGAAAGATGGTTATCTGGCAGATATCACTGAAAACTTTTTGAATGGCCGAAGAACTATTGGAATTCAAGCTGAATACAAAAGAATTGCGAAAGGTATTGTGCATGGTGCAAGTGAATCTCAAAAGACAGTCTTCATTGAACCTGAAAGGTTAATTCCTATTCAAAATAGGATTTATGAATTAGAGATTGATGAAAGAAGAGAAGAGTATAAAATTTTATTAGATTTAACGAACACCTTATCTCCATATGGTGATTTAATCCATCATTATTACCACAGAGTCATTGTATTTGATTTTATCAGAGCTAAAGCTCTTTTAGCTAAAAAACTGAATGCTCAACTACCCCACATCACGCAACATCCAAATATTACATTATTAGATGCCTATCATCCTATATTATGGTTGCAAAATAAAGAAAAGCAACAAAAGACAGTACCTATTAGTCTAAAATTAGATCGTAAAGAACGCATTTTAATTATTAGTGGTCCCAATGCAGGAGGTAAAACCGTATCGATGAAAACCGTTGCATTGTTACAGTATATGTTGCAATGTGGTTTATTAGTGCCTTGTTCTGACAGATCGGAAATGGGTATTTTCAAACAAATGATGGTGCACATTGGCGATACTCAATCTATCGAGAATGAATTGAGTACTTATAGTGCACATTTGACGGACATGAAATACTTCTTGGAATTTGCAACAGGAAGCACCTTGTTTTTTATTGATGAGTTAGGAAGTGGTTCTGATCCTTTATTAGGTGGTGCTTTTGCTGAATCTATGGTAGAACATTTAAGTAGAAAGCATGCTTTGGGAATTATTACCACCCATTATCTGAACTTAAAAGTAATGGCAGGAAAGGTTGCAGGCATCATTAATGGTGCGATGACCTTTGATGAAAAAAAGTTAGAACCTTTATATCAATTGCAAATTGGCAAACCTGGAAGCTCATACACTTTTGAAATTGCGCAAAGAGTAGGTTTACCTCAAGAAATTATTCAACGAGCGAAAACCTTAGCTCAGACTGAACACATCGAATTAGATGAACTTCTTCATCAATCAGAGAAACAACAACTCACTTTGGAGAAGAAGCAAAAGCAATTGAATGAATTAATTAAATATCATGAGGCTCAAATTATAACTTATAACGAGCTTATTGATAAAGAAAAACACGAACAACAATTGGCTTATTTACGCTTACAAAACAAAATCAAAAAAGAGGAATTAGATTACCTCAAAGACATGGAACGTAAGTTCAAGCAAATTATCAATGATTGGAAAAAAGCTGAAAATAAAAAAGAAGTTATAGAAGCTGCTGAAAATATATTATTTAAAAGAAAACACATTACTGCAAATCAAAACATTGCTAAAAAAGCTGATAGAAACTATAGGTTTGTAGCAAAAAATCCTGAGATTGGAGACTTGGTAAGAAACGAGAAGAATCATCAAGTGGGGACGTTAATTGAATTAGACAATCAAAAAGCGATTGTTCAAATAGGAAAAATGCCTTTTCATGTCAATATCAAAGAATGGGTCGTTGTTGCGCAAAAGCAAAAAAGAAAAAAAGGAAAGTAACTCAGCATATCTCACACATCATAGCTTCATAAATAAGATAATTTTATTATTTTAGCTGACATGTTAAGATAATTTTATTATTTTAGCTGACATGTTAAGATAATTTAAACACACTTTACCTTCACATTAAAAACTAAACACAACCTTTGAAAGGTTTTAAACCATTATAAAATGAAGAAAACTATACTTTTTATTTCTAGTGCACTTTTAATGACTCATGCATTTGCACAACAACAATTACCAAACTCAAGTTTTGAAGAATGGGATGATGTTGGAACTGCTGTTATGGAACCTAAACATTGGAGTTCTTTAAAAACTGCAGACGCTCAAGCAAGCTTAGCTCCTGAAGTGCTTAGTCAAAGTGAAGGAAGAACTGGGATGCATAGTGTATTATTAGAAGTAAAATCCGTATTTGGAATTAGTGCAAACGGCATTATGACTACAGGTAGAATCCATGCTGACTTCAACCCTGCTAATGGATATGTTTATACGGACACTTCAGATCCAAAATGGAATATGCCTTTTACTGACCGACCTGACAGTATTGTAGGGTGGGTAAAATATGATCCTAAAAATGGCGACAGAGGTAAAGTGGAAGTTTTACTTCACAAAAGAACAGAAGCACAAATTCCAACAAATCAAGCAACGATTGACAATACGATAGCAACTGCACGTTTTGACGTAGAAGATGCTTCTACAGAATGGACCAGATTTTCTGTCCCATTTACTTATGTAAGTCAAGAAGATCCTGAATACATATTATTCGCAGTCGCTTCTGGAGATAGCACAATTTCTAAGAATGGAACTAAATTATGGATTGATGATTTAGAATTAATATATAACGAAGACATAGGAATTAGCAACTTATCGGGCAAGCATAATAATTTAAACGTATACGGAATGAATGGTTACTTACACTTCGAAGTTAAAGGTGATCATAACATGGAATATAATGTAGTAGACGTTACTGGAAGAAATATTCAATCAGGAAAAGTTAGCGCTCAAGTTCCTTTTAACCACAATTCTGGTATTTTCTTTATTCAGGTGATAAGTGAATATGGAGTTTTTTCAAAGAAAATATACGTACAACAATAATAAAGTATAGTCAACTTCATATTTTATGCGATCATTTATAGTATTATGCCTATTGCTAAGTAGCTTTATAAGTCATGCCCAAGAGGGGACTTTATTCGGTCAAGTTCTTAATGAATTTCAAGAACCTCTTGTGAATGCAACCATCATTTATCGAAGTGATATTACTATAGGAACATCGACAGATTTTGAAGGTAATTATGTTTTAAAACTTCCTGTGGGTGAACGTTTGGTCATTTGTCGTTACACGAATTCGATCAGCGACACCTTTACTGTCAATGTTAAAGAAAACGAATTTTTTGAGCATAATTTTGTTTTAAAAAGCCATAACCGACAACAAAAACTAAGTGAGGTTCAAATTCGAGTAGGTAGGTTTGATAAAGCTCCTGAAGAAATAACAGTCTCTTTAGAAGTGATAAAAGCAGGCTTAATAGAAAACAAAAACACACGAAACATAGAGTCCATATTAGATCAAACTCCAGGATTAAATATCATGGACGGAGAAGCTCAGATTCGTGGAGGAAGTGGTTTTACATTTGGAGTAGGCAGTAAAGTCGCCGTAATCGTAGATGACATGCCTTTATTATCAGGCGACGCAGGTAGACCAGAATGGAACTTTGTACCCGTAGAAAATATTCATCAAATTGAAGTTGAAAAAGGCGCAGGATCTGTTCTTTCAGGCAGTGCGGCACTATCGGGTTCCATACACATCAGAACGAAATATCCCAGTAATAAACCACTCACCAAAGTAAGTTTATATTCAGGAATTTACAGTTATCCTGATGAGAAAACTCAAATTTGGCAAGAAAACAGACGTTCTTTAATCGCAGGAGCAAATTTCTTACACGCTCAAAAGGTTGGTAATTGGGATCTTACTTTTGGAGCAAATCTAAATTATGATGAAGGATATATGGGTGCGCCTATACAAGATCCTTATATTGAACAAACTTTTCCTGACACGATTTCAAACTTCAAGAATCAACAAATGAGAGCGAAACGTGCAAGAGTGAACTTCAACGTTCGTCGATATTCTAAAAAAGTTAAAGGACTTTCCTTCGGTATCAATGGGAATGCAATGATCAATGAAACTCCTATGGTTTTAGCGTGGTTAAATGATACAAGTGGACTTTATCGAGGTTATCCAGGAGCTACTTTTTTACAGAAACAAAATATTTTTCACATAGACCCCTTCCTTGAATTTGAAATGGAATCTGGCGTGAAGCATAAATTAAGAGGAAGGTATTTATACAACAATAATGACATTACTGCAAATCAAAGTAATCAATCGAAAGTGTATTATGGAGATTATCAATTTATAAGATCTTATAAAAAACTATTAGGCATAGAATTCATTGGCGGGCTTACCGCAACATATACAGACTCTTATGCAGAAATGTATGCAGGTTCAGGAAAACCAGATAACCACTTATTAAATGTTTCAGGATACGGACAAATAGAGAAAAAAGCCTGGCAAATTTTGAATCTTTCATTAGGTGGTCGATTAGAATACTTTGAATTAAACGGTACTGAAACTGCTCTCAAACCAGTATTCAGAGCGGGTGGAAATATTAAATTATATCAAGAAACCTACTTGAGAATGTCCTATGGTCAAGGATATAGATTTCCTACAATTACAGAACGTTATATACAAACAGGAGTGGGACATTTTGGTGTTTTCCCTAATCCGGACTTGCAACCTGAAACCTCTACTAATAGCGAGATAGGCATTAAACAAGGCGTAAAAATCGGAAAAATCTTTGGCTATATTGATTTAGCAGGATTTTGGCAAGAATACCATAATACTATTGAATATTTATTTGGATTTTGGGACACCTCTCAACCCTTGGGTGCTGGATTTAAATTTCTGAATACTGGAAGATCTCAAGTCATCGGATTAGACGCTTCTTTTTCAGGAAAAATTGACTTAAAAGAAGACGACAACATCACTTTTATTTTAGGTTATAATTACGTTATGCCGACAACTTTAAATCCAGATTACGTTTATGCTATAGATGAACATCCTGTATCTCCCAAAGCATACACCTACTTGAATACATCCATAAACCCAGATAAAAATATTTTAAAATACAGATCATTACACAATATCAAGACCGATATCGAGTGGAATTATCAAAGTTTTCTCTCATTTGGGATAACGATGAAGTATTTCAGTAAAATGAAAAATTTAGATGGTGTTATTGAAGAGTTTGAAAAGTCAACGCATGTTGTGAGCACCATACAGGATATTAGATATATGGATTATTTCAGAGCAAATAATAAGGGACATTTCATATTTGACTTAAGAAGTAATTATACCTTCAATAATTATCATAAAATTTCTTTGGTTTTCAATAACTTGCTTAATAAAAGCTATTCCTTGAGACCCTTAAAAGTCGAAGCTCCTCGTTCTGTCATGTTACAATATACGCTTACTTTATAAGCCTTTGGAAATACATAACCTAGATTTTAAATTTAAAACTTTAACATTTGAGTTTTAATCAATTAAGCTATTTAATTTGAAAAAGTATAGCTCAAGTTTTCGTTTATAGTATTTAATTTTTGGATTCTTTTGACTTTATATTTCACTTGTAATTTCCTGATATAGTTTAATATCATCAGGGAATTACGAAGCTCTTCTAAAACCATAAATAATTTCATGAATAATGCGGATTAAATAAGTGTTCAAAAGATTGAAACTATTCAAAAGTAAAAGCCACTTCATTGCTGAAGTGGCTTTTATCATTTAATATTTCTTTGAGTTTATTTCAATATATCGTGACCCATTTTATCTCTTTTAGTCTGCAAGTACACTTTATTATGTTCATTAGGAGCCATTTCAATTTGCACTGTTTCTACTATCTCTAAACCGTAACCTAACAAACCTGCTCTTTTCTTAGGATTGTTACTTAACAACCTGATTTTAGAAATTCCTATATGTCTTAATATCTGAGCGCCTACACCGTAGTCTCTTTCATCAGACTTAAATCCTAATGTCAAATTAGCTTCTACTGTATCTTGTCCTTCTTCTTGAAGCTTGTAGGCTTTCAACTTATTAATAAGACCAATACCTCTACCCTCTTGATTCATATAAAGCACACAGCCTTTTCCTTCTTCTTCAATCATTCTCATTGCCGCTTCTAACTGTTCTCCACAATCACAACGCATAGAATGAAGGATATCTCCTGTAAAGCATGAACTATGAACTCGAGTTAAAATAGGTTCGTTTGAATTCCATGTTCCTTTTGTTAAAGCCATATGGATTTCTCCTGTATTTTTTTGACGAAAAGCTCTTAATTCAAAACTCCCAAATTTCGTGGGCATATCCACTGCAACTTCTTCTTCAATTAAGCTTTCTTTTTCTAAACGATAAGCAATCAAATCCTTAATAGAAATGATTTTTAAATCGAATTTTTTTCCAATTTCTATTAAATCAGGTAACCTTGCCATGGTTCCATCATCATTCATGATTTCCACTAAAACACCTGCCGGTTCCATACCTGCTAATCGAGCTAAATCCACAGTTGCTTCCGTATGCCCTGCTCTTCTCAATACGCCTCCTGGAACAGCTCTTAAAGGAAAGATATGTCCTGGACGACCTAAGTCTTCAGGTTTGGTCTTAGGGTCAATTAATGCTTGTACTGTTTTTGATCTATCTTGTGCAGAAATACCTGTAGTACAACCTTGACCAATTAAGTCAACCGAAACTGTAAAAGGAGTTTGATGTAAAACAGTATTATCTTCTACCATCAGTTGCAAGTCTAAATTTTGTGCTGTTTCTTCCGTAATCGGAGCACAAATTAAACCACGCCCATGTTTAGACATAAAGTTAATAACCTCAGGAGTAACATTGCGGGCAGCGGTAACAAAATCACCTTCATTTTCACGATCCTCATCATCAACTACGATGATCATTTTACCTTGCTTTATATCCTCAAGGGCTTCTTCTATTGTATGTAGCTTCATAAGTTTAAAAGATTCTGATGCAAAGTTACGATTATTATTACTCTTTTATTTATCTTTAATAGCTATACATGCATAAATAAATCAACATTTATAACGTTCTTCTTATATTTACTTTACATTTGTAGGAATGGAAATATCATGAAATACAACACCTATCATATCACAATAATATTATTGTTTTTTTTAGCCATGTCATTTGATCAATTAAATGCACAAGACAATTATCATGAACGGAATCACCCTGCATACTATACTTGGCTGAGAGCTCAAACTCAGTCACAAAATTATAGCGAAAATCCTACTTTTCCAGGGCATGGAAAAATGAGTAATAAACAAGTTGTTGATTACCTTCAATTCCAAAGATCTCATTATTTAGACGATGAATACTCCAGCATCGATCAATATAACATGAGAAAAACAATTGCTACTTTTCCTGAATATTATAACTTAGGAGTGGCTGCTTGGAGTAATCAAAAACCACTTTTAAACACTTTCTATAAAGACAAAATCGACTTTATTAGACTTCATAAACAAGATGGCTTTTTAAGCATAAATCCTATAGTTATGCTAGGCGGATCACATCATGTTGACGAAGTGAATCAGCGCTCAAACACTCACTTTCAAGACCTCGCTTTAGGATTACAAATCAGAGGAAATTATAAAGGCAAAGTGGATGTAAATCTGAAGTTTAAATACGAACACAGCTATGCTAAGGACTATGAAATAGATTACTACAATACTTGGAATGCTTTACCAGGATATACTCCAGAACAAATATCTTTAAATAATCGTCACTTTCAATCTTTTCAACCACGCCTAGGCATTCAAGTTCCGATAATTAAGAATCATATCACAACAAGTTTTGGATATGACTCACATGGTTATGGATCAGGAATAAGATCCCTATTCCTTTCAGATGCAAGTGCTCCTTATTTATATGCAAAAATAAGTACTAAAGTATGGAAATTACAATATGACAATTTATTCGCTAAAGTAAATACGGACAAAATCCCTGGTTTACCTCAATTAGGAGGACATAAATACTTCTCGGCACATACTTTAAGTGTAGAAATATTTCCTTGGTGGCAATTAGGTCTTTTTGAAACAGTAACTTTCTCAAGAAAAAGTGGCTACGAAGCAGCCTATTTAAATCCGTTGATTTTTTACAGATCCATGGAAAGAACTTTAGGAAGTCCGGACAAAGTGGCATTAGGTATACACTCTGACTTTTTCCCGGTTAAAAACTTAAAACTTTACGGACAGTTTTTATTAAATGAATTCACTTCTGAATTTTTCTTTAAAGACACAGGATATTGGGCTAATAAGTGGGGAGGACAAATGGGTTTCTTATATACTAATGTCGCAGGAATCAATAATTTCGACATACAAGGAGAAGTGAATTTGATCAGACCTTATACTTATACACATTCTTTAAGAAGAGATGATATTAATATATCTAACTTCGGAAACGGGAATACGCCTTTAGCACATCAATTAGGTGCTGGATTTAGAGAAGCTATTATAAAAGCTCAATATCAAGCATTGCCCACATTAAATATCCAATATACTGGACATTTCTATCAACAAGGCGAAGACAAGGACGGCTTGAATTATGGGAATAATTTATTCAAAAGCTATAGAGACAAACCAGGAATCTTTGGCGTAAACATGATTCATGGCCCTAAAAAAGAAGTTTGGTCTCATCACTTACAAGCAAGTTATGAAATCTGGCCTCAGTTGCATTTTGATATAGGAGGATATTACAGAACTCAACAAAGAGCACTAGATAATTCTACTAATGAAAACTGGGGAATTTACACACGTCTAAGACTCAATTTCTGGGATAGTGCCTTATCATTATTCTAATTTTCTGATGTTTAATCTTAAAGAGTTAATGATTAAAACCACATCACTCATGGCCATAATGATGGCTGCCCAAATAGGACTTAAATAACCTAAGGCTGCAAATGGAATAAAAGACACATTATAAAAGAATGCCCAAAACAAATTCTGTTTAATAGTCGTATAAGTGTATCGACCCAACTTAATAGCTTTGGGTAAACCTGCTAAAGAATTAGAAGATAATACCACATTTGCTGATTGCATAGCCACGTGAGTAGCATCACTTAAGGAAACGCCAATATCTGCCGTTGCTAAAGCAGGCGCATCATTAATACCATCACCGACCATAACAATCACTTGTCCTCTTTCTCTCTCAGAGGATAAATAAGCTAGTTTTTGTTCTGGTTTTTGTTCATAAATCACTCGATCAATCCCTAACTCCTTTCCAACTGGAATTGCTTTTTCTTTACGATCACCACTTAATAAAACAGTTTCATAACCTTGATGATGCAAAGTCTTGATAACTGCTGCCGCTTCTTTTCTCAATTCATCCTCTAAAGCAATACTTCCGATATATTCCTCATTTTTAGTTAAATGAATATCCCATTTTGAATCTTGTTGTTTCTTTAATAAATGATAAGAACCCAACTTCCATGTTGCGCTTTCTTTATCCTTGGCAAACAAACCCAATCCTTTCTCTTCCCATACTTCTTCAAACTCGATTCTTGGAACGTCAGCCCATTGTTTTACAATTGATTTCGCTATTGGATGCGTTGAGTACGCTTCCATACTTACCACAATAGATTTAAACAAATCGTTTTCTATGCCTTCTGCTTGAAATTCTTTAATCGATAAAGCGCCGGTCGTTAAAGTTCCAGTTTTATCAAATACGATTTGCTGTATGTCTTTAAATTTCTCTAAAGTATCTGCACCTTTAATTAAAATTCCATTTCTTGCAGCACGTCCCATTCCAACAGCAACAGCTGCAGGAGTGGCTAATCCCATAGCACAAGGGCAAGCAATAACTAAAACTGCAATCGCACGCATGATTGAGTTCTGAAAAACCAAATCACCTTCTAATAGCCAAAAATTCAAGATAAAAGTGAGTAACGCAATACTCAACACTAAGGGCACAAAAACGGCACTAATTCTATCCGCCAACTTTTGCATCGGTGGTTTTACAGCTTGTGCTTTTCTTACTAAATCAATGATTTGAGCTAAAACTGTAGTCTCTCCGATTTCCTTGGCTATCATCCTTCCATTTCCACTGACCACAACTGTACCTCCTGTTAATTGATCACCCACTTTTTTAAAAACAGGCTGACTTTCACCCGTCAACATACTTTCATCCACTTCAATCACTCCTACTTCTAAAGTTCCATCTACAGGAATACTATGGCCATCATTAATTTGAAGACAATCCCCTACTTTTAAATCTTTACTATTTACTTCTAAAAGCGTTTCCTTCCCTATACTATCTTTCATAATCAACTGTGCGCGCATAGGTTGCAAGGCTGCTAATTCACGAATAGACGAAGTTGTAGAAGTCACTGCTCTTTGTTCTACCCAATTCCCTATTAACACAAAAGTAATAATCGTTGCAGTCGTTTCAAAAAACAAAAACTCATGAGCATGACCTTCAATTAAAAACATACCCGCCAAAGAATATATGAACGCAGCTGAACTACCAATAGTGATTAAAACATCCATATTAGGAATCCCATTCTTAAGAGAACGAAAAGCACTAGTTCCGAAATAATACATTCCGATAGCGTAAACAGGAAGAGTGAGTATTAATTGTAATGTCGGATTATTTAAAATATTATCGGCTCCGACAAACATGTGAAAAAGAAGTGGGATAGTAAAAATGATAGAAATCGTCATCATTTTTTTAAGTGTCATCCATTTTTTAAAATTGGACGCTTCTTTCAATTCCGCTGCTTCAACCCCATCCATTTGCAGAACAGGGTAACCTAATTCAGACAAGCCTTTCTGATAGATTACTAATCCTTCTTCATCCACATTAGTAATAAAAGATACTTCTCCCGAAGCTGCATTTGCAACCACACCTTCTACACCTTGTTGCTTGAAATATTTGGAAACACTCAATGCACAATTCCCACAAGTCATTCCGTCGACTTTCCAATGATGAGTTTTTGACATAATTTTTTTAAGTGAAATATTTAGACAAATTTACGATTAATTTGACTGTTCAAGCTTTGATGATAACTATAGTTCAATTAGATAAAATGATTATCTTCAAACAATCTACTTTCATATTTTACATATATTTAATCCCTTGAGGTTTTTATTTACTAATAAAGCCGTTTTTTTGTAGTTTTGAAGGAAAACAAATACCATGAGGATTTATACTATAGGATTTATACTCTCTTTAATCCTTTTCTCCAGCTCTATTCATGCACAAAACTCCCAAAAGGAAATATGTGCTGTAGCATTTTACAATCTTGAAAACTTATTTCACCCGACAAGAGATACCACTATTAATGATATTGATTTTACTCCAGAAGGATCTTACCGATATACTTTCGAAATTTATCATAAAAAATTAAAAAACCTTGCAGAAGTACTAAATCAATTAGGTGTAAATAAAACTCCAGACGGTGCTGCTTTAATAGGCGTTGCTGAAGTTGAAAACTTACAAGTGCTGCAGGATTTGGTTAAAGAAGAAAAAATAAAAAATAGGAATTACAAAATTGTACATTTCGATTCTCCTGACAGAAGAGGTATCGACGTTGCTTTGTTTTATAATCCTAAATATTTTAGGGTATTAGATGCACAATCTCTTTTTGTTGATTTAAAAGAAAATGATAGAAGAATTTATACGCGTGATGTGCTCTATGTAAAAGGTATTTTATTAGGCGACACAACACATGTTTTAGTCAATCACTGGCCTTCTCGTTCAGGTGGAGAAGCAGCTTCTTTGTGGAGAAGAAAAGCAGCCGCTCAAGTAAATAAAGATAAAATTGATGAAATATTAGCTGTAAATAAGCATGCAAAAATCATCGTTATGGGAGATTTAAATGATGACCCTATTAGTCCAAGCGTTGTGGAGGTATTAAATTCTACAGATAAAAAAACAAACTTGAAGTTTGATGAACTCTACAATCCTTGGGTGTCTTTTTATAAAAAAGGTTTAGGCACTTTAGGCTACAATAACAGTTGGAATTTATTTGATCAAATTATTATTTCTTCCGCTTATCTTGCTAATCCAACAGGGTGGAAATACTATGATGCAGAAATATTCAATAAAAAATTCATAATCAGTCAATTTGGAAGATATAAAGGTTTTCCTCATCGAAGCTATTCTGGCACGACATGGTTAGATGGTTATTCTGATCATTTCCCAACTATTATTTATCTAATTAAGTAATCAAATACGTTTATTTCCTCACCTAAAAAACAAATATAATGAAACATTTACGTTTGATAACATTAGCTCTATTCGGCATGCTGATTTCATTAAACAGTTTTGCACAAATAGACGAAGAGGATTTACATCAACGTTGGCAAGCGGTTTCTGTAGATGACTCCAGATTTGACGAAAGCGACAAGGCGTTATCTGCTGATTTAATTTCTGAGAAAGAAGCTTTAGACCTAGCAGTAGGTTTATTATCTCTTGAGTTCTTAAAAAATGGAACAGTTATCTTTCATAGCTATCCAGAATCTGATGTAGCAACTTACAGTTTTTCAAAAAAGAACAACAGACTTAGAATTTTCGAACAAATTGGTCGTAAAGCAGATGTGTTTACCATTTCTAAGTTGGATAAAGACGAACTGGTTTTAATTCAACAAAACAAAATATATACGGTGACTTTGACCTTTAGAACGTATGATCCCATCTTAGACCAAAACAAAGCTTTGGATGCTTATAACAAGCTTATTGAAGCTCATGATGTCGATGGCCAAATCAAAAAAGTCAAAGAATCTATGGATTTGGAACCTCCACCTCCTATAAAAGATTAAGAAATCATTTTTTGATTTATAAAATAAGTTTTGAACTGATTTCATATTTGAGGATTAAAATTTTAAACCCACATTTACTTCAACATAAGTAAATGTGGGTTTTTTATATCAATTCGTGATTACTACTCATTTTTGAAAGTTTAAGCGAATGAAAACTTGTTGAAATTGGAATTTCAAGTGCTTATCAACAAATAAAGTAATAAAATCGCTATAAATGGGTTGTAAAAAACAGAAAATCCATTCATTAACAAAAGACAAATAAATATTTTTTATTAGTTTATTTGTTAGTAACAAGTAAGTATTATCTTTGCGGCATGAAATTAAACAAACGTATATTATTATCGGCAGGGGCTATTGTTACCCTTTTATCATTCAGTGCTTGTAATCAATCAAGTGAAGATGATATTTACCAACGTTGGCAAGCAACGAGCATTGAAAGTTCAGCTAATGATGCAATGCAAAAAGAACAAGATCATTTTATTGATACCCTTTCTGTTGTTACAGAAGAAATGGTAGGTTACTTTGATACTGACAACTTAGATGAAGTAAAAGCACTTTTGAAAAATCAACAGCAAGAGGACAAAGAAGTAATGAGCCTAAGTTCTGACATGCTTTCATTAGAATTCTTAAAGGACAACAAGGTTATTTTCCACAGTTTCCCTGAATCTGATACAGCAACTTATTCATTTACTGAAGACAAGAAAGCAATTAATATTGTAAGTACTGACGGTGCTCATACGGAGACTTTTGATGTAGAGAAATTAAATAGCAACACTTTAGTAATCAGTCAAACGATTGATGACAACAAGACGACTTTAAATTTCAGAACCTACGACGAAACTAAGGATAAGAACAAAGCTGAAAATGCTTTCAATAAAATCAATGAAAAAATGATGCAAAACATGGGCGATATGGGTGAGATGAATATGGATGACATTGATTTTGAAAACATTGATTTCGAGTAATTATAATTGTCCTTTTTTAAAGGGTTGTTTTAAGTCACTCTATTTTTAAGTATTTAGAAAAAAAATCGTTAAATTTACGCTTTCTAAACACTAATCAAGCAATTATATCAATATACTATTATGGCAGAAATCGCATATAGACAGGCTTTACGTGACGCTATGGTTGAAGAGATGCGTAAGGATGAGAATATTTTCCTTATGGGTGAAGAGGTAGCAGAATATGACGGCGCATATAAAGTGAGTCAAGGAATGCTTGCTGAATTTGGCGCAAAAAGAATCATAGATACTCCTATTTCTGAGTTAGGTTTTACTGCAATTGCAGTAGGTGCTTCTACAAATGGATTAAAACCAATAGTAGAATTTATGACTTGGAACTTCGCTTTATTGGCTATTGACCAAATCGTAAATCATGCAGCCAAAATGCTGTCTTTAAGTAATGGTCAGTTCAGTTGCCCTATTGTATTTAGAGGCCCTAACGGTTCCGCTGGTCAATTAGGTGCAACCCACTCTACTTCTTTTGAAGCATGGTACGCACATATTCCAGGTTTAAAAGTTATTTCAGTTTCTAATCCCTATGATGCAAAAGGTTTATTAAAATCTGCAATTATAGATCCTGATCCTGTAATATTCATGGAAGCTGAAGTGATGTATAATACCAAAGGAGAAGTACCTGAAGAGGAATATTACATTCCAATTGGGAAAGCCGATGTGAAAAGAAAAGGAAGTGATGTAACTATCGTTTCTTATGGTAAAACTATGAGAATAGCTTTAGACGCTGCTGAAGAACTTTCAAAAGAAGGTATAGAAGCAGAAGTTATCGACCTAAGAACGATCAGACCTTTGGACCACGATACTATAATTGAATCCGTGAAGAAAACAAACCGTTTGGTTGTCGTTGAAGAACAATGGCCTTTTGGATCTATTTCTACAGAAATCACATATAGAGTTCAAAGAGAAGCATTTGATTATTTAGATGCTCCTATTTTGAGAATTACTTCGCCGGATACAAATATGCATTATGCTGGTAACTTAGTTGCTGCTTATTTACCTAAAGTAAAAGAAGTAGTGAGTAAAGTGAAAGAAGTGATGTATATCCAAAAATAACAGTCATTTATTTAAATGAATACTATAAAAAAGACAATGAATGTTTCATTGTCTTTTTTATTAAAGCAAATAATACTTATTTTCAAGAATCAACGTTAGAGATTTATGAATTTGAAAAGGTTAATCTACATTGCAAGCATTAGTTTCTTGGTATTGCTATCACAAGATGCTAAATCACAAGTCTTTTATTCAGATGATGAGTTTGGGTTAACATTAGGTGCATCCACATACTTTGGAGATTTAAATCCTGTTTATAATGTCTTACATCCTAAACCAGCGGTAGGTGTTTTTTATAAAAATCACTTACATCCTTACATTTCATTGAGAGCGTCATTGACTTATACAAAACTAGCTTTTGAAGACAGTTGGTCCAATAATGATTTCCAAAAAGTAAGAAACCTTTCTTTTGAAAACAACCTTTTAGAATTTGCAGTATTAGGAGAATTTAATTTCTTTTATTTCTCTACTGGCAGACCTGAGAATAGATTTACTCCATATTTACTATTAGGTTTAGCAGGCGTTTACCACAATCCTTATACGCATTTAGATAGTCGAAAATACTACTTAAAACAAGCGGGAACTGAAGGTCAGAACATGGAGGAATACAAGGACAGGAAATACAGTAATTTCGCTATGGTATTGCCAGTGGGCGCTGGATTCAAATACTGGATCAGGCCAGGATTAAATTTAAGTATAGATTTATTACATAGATTTTCATTTACAGACTACTTAGATGATGTCAGTACACAATATGTTGACCATGAAATTTTTTCGAGTAATAATACAAACAGCAGATTAGCGGATAGATCTTTAGAAGGTATCGGAAAACCAGGTAAACAAAGAGGAGATAACGCTTCTTTTGATGAGTATTTCATCTTTCAAGTAAGTTTATCTTTACAGTTCAAAACTTATAAGTGTCCAAAAAACTCTAGTGGAGTCTATTTCTAGATAAATATTTATACTATATGTTAGCATTATTTGATATGGACGGTCTTTTATTAGATACGGAACCCTTATGGGGCGTTGCCATGCAAACAGTTTGCAATCATTATCAATTGCCATTAGATAATAAAATATTCAGATATACCACAGGTCTTAGAATTGACGAAGTGACTGCTTTTTGGAAAGCACATTTGAATTGGCCACCCGAACTTGATTCTCAAAAACTAGCTGATGAAATTGTAGATGAAATTATTCATTTATCTATTCAACAAGCTCAAGTTCTCCCAGGAGTATTACAACTTTTACTATCCATGAAAGAAGAATCCATACCAACAGCTGTAGTGACTTCATCACCAAACAGAATGTTGAACACATTAATGCAGCACTTTGAATTAGATAGCTATTTTAATGAATTCTTTTCTGCGCAAGATGTTGTTTATGGCAAACCTCATCCAGACGTTTATATTAAAGCCTTAAATCACTTTAATACAAGTCCATACCAAGCTATAGCTTTTGAAGATTCTGTAAATGGTATGATTGCAGCAAGATCTGCGAAAATTCAAACTATAGTCGTTCCTGAATTAGCAAAGTTTGATGATAAAGCTTTTGGACTAGCTGAATTAAAAGTTCGAAGTATGGAAGATATAGACCTCGCAATGCTCAAAGAACTTATTGCACCTTCTCTTTTCAATATGAATGCTTAGTAATTATCGTGGAATGATTTCCTACGTGTTAATTTTAAGTCTTGCAATACGGAAGCTTTTACGTTAATCGAAAAGTTGAAGCTTCTATAGAAACCGAACGGAACCAAGTTTAAATTCATTTGCCAACAATGCAAATCTCTGCTGATATTGATACTTGTGGTTCCCAGACGAATATCTTTAAATTCAGTGAATTCCAAACCTCCATTAAAAGCTACTTTCCATCGATCAGTAAGATTAAATGAACCATTAAACATCATGTTAGGACTGTAACCCATCCTATATGTTTGAGTCGCTTTTTCAAAAAGCTTATGAATCCCCAAGCCTCCAGAAATATGAAAATCCCAAGGAATCGTAAAATCATGGTACTTTTGAATGCCATTATTTCTAAATAATAAAGCTAATTCTTCTTGACGTGCAGTCAATGAATCCATGGAGCGTTCGGCTACAGGTTTTCCGGCAAAACTGACACTCAAGCTGATATTACTACTTCTAAACCCTAAAAAACCTTGATCTGCATTCCATCTGTACACACTGGTTTGTCTATTATTCTCATCATATACATAAGGATCTAAAACAGCACTTGCGTTCAAATTTACCTTATTAACGATGTTTGTTTTAAAGTTTAAATTGACCATCGATAAGTTCATGGAATCTGCAAAGATGTTATAACCCACATTTAAACCCAATCCATCAATTAAAGATATATTTCGATCTTTAGCGGTGGAATCTTCTCCTGCTAACTTAATTTGAAGCGTATTTTGTAAGCTAAATCCAATATTTCCTTGTGGCAAAGCACTATTAGGACCACCAATTGGAGACTGTATATAAGGAGACTCATAATGGGGATTTTGAGACTCATCCCATTGGTTTTCGTATAAATAATTAAATGGAGATTGAGCAAATCCAGGGGTATAATTAAAGCTTAGACTTGGTGTCATTACATGACGAATACCTTTAACTTTTTTATCAGGAGCAAAAATCTTCATTCCATAAATACGAGTGCTCATGGATGAACTCAATCCAAATTCTCTTGTTGCAAAAAAGCCATGATTCACGGTGGAGTCATTCTTTTGATTTACCGGATCGTATGATTTAAACAACTGTTTGGTATTCCAGAATTCTGTATATGGAATTGAAATGTTCCAATTTACATATTTGAAGATATTATAAGTTGCTTGAACTTGTGCATTATGTCTTAATCCATAATCAATATTTTGTGTTACATTCAAACCTTGTTCCGAAAGAAGGGAATCATAGAAGTTGATTTTATTTTGAAAATTAAAGCTATAATTCACTACAATCTTTTCATACCATTTTGGACTTCCAACCATCTCTTTTCTTTGGAATGGGGAGAATTGACCTATTGAAAAGTTAATATCTGGCGCGGTGACATTAACTAATCCAGTTTGAGTGGACTGATTATGACGCAATGCCGCAGAAAAAGAATAAGGCTTACCAATCCAATTTTTACTATAAGAAATCGATGAAGTATATTGATTATCCAATTGTTGATTGATGTCATAACCATTGAGCATATTATAGCTTGAGGTTCCCACATCAACTGAAGCACTAAAAGTAGAACCCGGTCTCGCTCTTTGATCCACTTGATGATCCCAACGCACTCTAAAATCTTTAGATACACTTCCATCAGGGTCAAATGATTCTCCATATTTAGTTACTGAATAATTCAGTCCAAAACGACCATTATATTGATACCTTTTAGAATATTCTAAAGTATTAAACGTACCCCACGACCCTTTAGAGTAAATGTCATAGGTTGATGTTAATCCTAAATAATCATTGATGGCAAAGTAATAACCGATACCCATTAAGCCAACTCCTTTTCTTTCTTGCGCACTATAGGTAGGTAGAATAAATCCTGAACTCTGTCCTTTTTGAACAGGAAATATTCCAAATGGTAAAAACAAAGGTGTAGGAATATCTTGAATCACTAAATTTGCAGGTCCTGATGCAATCATTTTTTCAGGAATTACTTTTATTTTTTTTGCATGAATACCAAAGTGTGGATGAGGTAAGTTACAAGTAGTATATACATTACCAGCGCCAAACGTTGTACCATCTTTATTACGTTTCACCTTTTCACTATGCACAAATCCCTCTCCATATTGAGTTCTTGCATTTAAAACTAAAGCTCTTTGTGTTTTGAAGTTATATTTCAAAGAATCATACTTAATCATTTCTGTATCCTGCTCAAACTCTTGAGTAGAAATAATTTTACCTAAAGAATCAAAGACTGGCCTTGCTGTAAGTAAATGATTTTTTTGATCGTATATTAAAACTCCAGAACGAACTTCTAAATCTTGATATTTAGCACTGGCTTTCTCATATAAGAAAAATCTCGTTTCCTTTACATTCAATATCATAGAATCTTCAGCATGCGTAGTGATGACATCGTCTAATCCACTCTCACTAATTCTTACAGATGATGGAATCAAAGCGTTCGAATCAGTACTGTCTGTTTCTTTTATTTTTAAGCTATCATTTGATGCTATATTTCTTATTTCTAAAGTATCTATATTAGAAATGGTATCTTGCACGCTAAAAGTATCTTGAGCATACAAATCCTTGTCAGCAATTAGAAATTGCATCATTTGTATAAACAAAATAACTATAAAATAGTAATAATAGCGTCTAGGCAACATATCAAGGAGTCACAAATTCACGACAAAAATAGTCTTAAAGTGTGTGAATATTGATTTTTAATTGAAAAAATTCATCAAGTGGAACTATTGTTGCCTTTTATAGCAAAATTTTAGATTTTAATAAGGTCTTTAGTGTAAAACTAATTATTTTTGCTTAGTTATAATAAACTAATGACTTCTGAAACACTCTAACTTTATAGTTAAGAACTTAAAATCATCATGAAAACATTTCATTCAAAAATATTTACCTCTACCCTATTATTAAGCTTACTCTTAATATTTAGTTTCAACACTTCGTTTGCAAATCAACCGAGGAAGTTGAAAAAAGTGGTGATTGATGCCGGTCACGGTGGCAGTGATATTGGAGCTGCGAAATATAAATTAAATAAACATGAAAAAGATCTTACACTAGACATTTCAAAACTTGTAGGTAAACTGATTCAAGACAATCTTAAAGGGGTTGAAGTAATTTATACGCGTCATGAGGATGAAAAAGTAGAGTTAAAAGAAAGACACGCCATTGCTAATAAAGCAAATGCTGATTTATTTGTTTCTATTCACGTGAACTCTACTGCTGTAAGAAGAAAAAAAGTTAATGGAAGAACAGTTATCGATAGAGAAACTCAAGCAACTGGAACAGAAACATTCGTTTTAGGTTTACATCGTGTAGGTCAAAAAAGTAAGGCATTTGAAGAGTATGGTGAGCAAATCGTAGAAGAGCCCGGTTTATTAGATCCAACCGATCCAATGACTCAAATTATTGTAAGTCAATATACGCAAGCTTTTTTATCACGCAGCATAGTTATCGCTGATAAAGTAGAACAAAATTTCATCAAACAAGGTCGTGTGAGTAGAGGTGTTAAGCAATTAGGATTGGAAGTTTTAGCAGGGAGTGCTATGCCAGGTATTTTAGTTGAAATTGGATTTATCAATAACGTTGAAGAAGAGATTTACATGAATAGTAAAGAAGGTCAGAAAGAAATCTCAACAGCAATTTTCAATGCTATCAGACAATATAAAACTGAATTAGAAAAAGGAATTGCAAATTAGATTTGACGTCTTTTCTATTTCTTTGAGATAAGTAAATCTGTAGTCGGAAAGAAAACCATTGACAACAATAAACTCATAAAACTATTACAAGTCTACCTCTTTCTTTCTTTTCTGAATAAATACGGAAGGAGAGTTGCCTGTAACCTGTTTAAAAATGGTGGAAAATTTACTGTGAGAGGAAAAACCAGCCTCTTCAGCTAAATAGGCAATTTTGTAATTTAAATAAGCCTCGTCATCAATCATTTTGTTAATGATATATTTTATTCTTAATTCGTTGATGTAATTATTGAAATCTTTCTCTTTATAAAAATTTATAATCTGAGAAACATATTTTGAATTCACTTTAAACTGATTTGCCACATACGATAAAGAAATATCATTTCTAAGAAATTTATTCCCTCTCTCAAACTTCTCCATTTCTTGTAAAACGGTTTCAATGGTCGCTTCAGGAATATCTAGTTTTTTTTCTTTTTCTTTAATCTTCTCTACTTCCTCCTTGAATTCATTAACAGATTGAGATCGTTCACGTTTTTCCTCTTGAATTTTATTAATAATTAATCGATACTTCTTCTCTTGCTTTCTTTTATCAATCACATAATAAATTATAAAAACAAGAAATATTAAAATCAGTATGGTAATCATTGTTTTTTGAATTCCTGATTTCTTAGCATTGACTTCTACATTATGATTTAATTCTTCGATTAATTGATTAGAAATTTGCTTAGTATATAAGGCACGTTCTTGCCTCAATTTTAATAGCTTATTCTCATAAGCATAACTTAAAGCTTCCGGACCATGGTCATTGTAATAATTAAACCACTCTTCATTTACGAAAATTTTTAATCGATGATTATTTGCTCGTTCTGCAATAGGTGTTGCTTTTTCTAAATAACTGAGTAATTGCTCTTCATTTTTTTCAATGCCATATGCTTTAGCTAAAAAAACGTAGATAAATCCAGACAGAACGCTAGACTCATCTGAAATCTGATCAAGCGCTTGATATAATGATTCCTTGGCAGAGGCTGATTCATTTAATTGTAAATAAGCTAACCCTTTAAGCTGATAAGAAGTAGCTAAAATCCTTGGAGCCACATTTTGATTAGCTAAGTCAGGTATTAACATCAAACTATCTATCACACTCAACTCCTTTAATGCTAACTCCGGTTTTTTTTCATCCAAAAGATATAATGCTTTATCCTGTTGTATATATACGCTAAGCAAATCTTTTTCTTCTTGCTGATTAAGCATCTCAACTTTTCTTAAGTATGCTCTCCCTTGAGCTACTAATCCAATATTTTGAAACGTTGAGGACATATAGCCCGCTATACGCATTTGCCACTCCGTGTTTTTATCCTGAATTGCAATTTTCTCAGCAGCATATGCATCGTTTAAAGCATCAGCAATATCGCCTTTAGCTTCTTTTAAAGTTGCTAATAACATGAGCCCTTTTGTTTGCTCCAACGAATTAGAAGCGGTCTTTAGTAAAGAATCAGCTGCCAATATAGCTTCACCAATATCTTGAGCAGCTAAGTCTGTGGATATCTCGAGAAAGGCACTATCAAATGCAGTCGATTGAGTATCTTTTGCAAAAGATATTTTAACAAATAAGCATAAAAAAAGTAAAAAGTAAAGGTATTTTTTCATATTTGAAGCATACATATAGCTCACTTATACTATATTAAAGAATTAAATAGCGAAGATAACACTTTGATTCTTTAATATTTGTATTATTTGTAAATAGTTAACAGATCTCTTCCTAGACAAGGTCAAATAATTCCATTTAGCATTAAGCTTTTCTACACTTTTAAAACAAGTATGAAAATAAACAACAACAATTGCTTCTAAAAATTTTAGCAAACATGCATTTAAATTACGGTCGAACACCTATATATCATATTAACAGACAACATATTCATCAGGAGAGCGCATACAATAATTAGCTTGTACTAAGCTACCGTAATAAGGATTAATTTCGTTAAATTTGCTGATACGAAAGAATATTTATCAATACTATGGCTTATACTCCTCAAAACAAGATTAGAATTGTAACTGCGGCTTCTTTATATGATGGTCACGATGCTGCTATTAATATCATGCGTAGAATCATGCAGTCAAATGGGGCTGAAGTGATTCATTTAGGACATGACAGAAGTGTACAAGAAGTTGTGCATTGTGCCATTCAAGAAGACGCGAATGCGATTGCCATGACTTCTTATCAAGGAGGGCATGTGGAATACTTAAAATATATGCATGACTTGCTTGAAGAAGCAAATTGTGGACATATTCATATTTTCGCAGGTGGTGGTGGTGTTATTTTACCAGAAGAAATTGAAGAACTTCATGCTTATGGAATCACTAAAATATATTCTCCAGATGACGGTAGAGCATTAGGATTAGAAGGTATGATTATTGATTTACTTCAAAAAAGTGACTTCCCAACAGGAAGAGATTTAAGTAATGAAGTAGATTTAATTAAAAACAAAGACAATAAAGCCATCGCTCGTTTGATTTCAGCAGCAGAAAATGCTGGTGATGATCCTAAAACAATCAAAGCACTGAAGACTATTAAGGAGTTAGCTTCTAAAAGCAAAAGTCCAGTTTTAGGAATTACAGGAACTGGAGGTGCAGGAAAAAGTTCAACGGTTGATGAAATTGTTCGACGTTTTTTATTGGACTTTCCTGAAAAGAACATTGGTATCATTTCAGTTGACCCCTCTAAAAGAAAAACTGGCGGCGCGTTATTAGGAGATAGAATCCGCATGAACAGTATCAAAGACGAAAGAGTTTATATGCGTTCTATGGCAACTCGTCAAAGTAATTTAGCTGTTTCCAAACACATTCAAGATGCCGTTGATATTTTAAAAGCAGCTGATTTTGATTTGATTATTTTAGAAACTTCTGGAATTGGTCAAAGTGATACGCAAATCACAGATCATAGTGATGTAAGCATGTACGTGATGACTCCAGAATATGGTGCTGCAACACAATTAGAGAAAATCGACATGTTAGATTTTGCTGACATTGTTGCTTTAAATAAATTTGACAAAAGAGGTTCTTTAGATGCTTTAAGAGATGTAAAAAAGCAATATCAAAGAAACCATCAATTCTTCGATCAAAGCCCAGATGATATGCCAGTTTATGGTTCGATAGCTTCTCAGTTTAACGATCCAGGAACCAACAATCTTTATAAAGCTTTGATGGATAAAGTAGCGGAAAGAACTGGAGCTGATTTAGTTACTAAATTTGAGGTGGAACAAGATGAAAGTGAAAAAATCTATATCATTCCTCCTGCTCGTCTTCGTTATTTAAGTGAGATTTCTGACCTGAATCGTCAATACAACGAACAAGCTGAAGTTCAAGCTCAAGTAGCGCAACAGTTATTTGGAATTCATAAGACCAAAGAAACTTTACAAGCTTCAAACATAGAAGATAAAGACCGCCTGATTAAGAAATTAGATGAACTTTATCAAGAAACGACACTTAATATAGATCCTAAGAACTTAAAGCTTCTTGAAGAATGGCCTGAAAAAAAGAAGCAATACCAAGATGAGTATTTCATATTTAAGGTTAGAGATAAAGAAATAAAAATAAAAACGCATTCAGAGAGTTTATCACATTTGCAAATTCCAAAAATTGCAGTTCCAAAGTTTGAAGCTTGGGGTGAAATTTTAAAATGGAGTTTGACAGAAAACTTTCCTGGAGAATTTCCTTACGCCGCAGGGATTTACCCTTTCAAGCGTGAGGGCGAAGATCCTACAAGAATGTTTGCGGGTGAAGGTGGTCCAGAACGCACGAATAAACGTTTCCACTATGTAAGTAAGGGATTACCTGCTGCACGATTAAGTACAGCTTTTGATTCTGTTACTTTATATGGTCAAGATCCTGATCACCGACCAGATATTTATGGCAAAATTGGAAATGCGGGGGTAAGTGTTCCAACTTTAGATGATGCTAAAAAACTTTATTCAGGTTTTGATTTAGCAGCGCCGTCCACTTCTGTTTCTATGACTATTAATGGTCCTGCGCCAACAGTAACCGCTTTCTTCATGAACGCTGCGATTGATCAACAATGTGAAAAATACATTATTGAACATGGTTTAGAAGACGAAGTGAATGCTAAAATTGATGCTATTTATAAAGATAAAGGTTTACCAAGACCTTATTACAGCAGTCATGTAGGTGATGGAAAAGCAGCAGAAGGAAAACAAGGAGATCTACCAGAAGGAAATAATGGCTTAGGCATGATGTTATTAGGGGTAACAGGAGATCAAGTTTTACCTCAAGACGTTTATGAAAAAATTAAAGCGGATACTTTAAAATCAGTTAGAGGAACCGTTCAAGCAGATATTTTAAAAGAAGATCAAGCTCAAAATACTTGTATTTTCTCTACTGAATTCTCATTAAGAGTTATGGGAGACGTGCAACAATACTTCATTAATGAAGGTGTGCGTAATTTCTATTCGGTATCTATTTCGGGTTATCATATAGCAGAAGCGGGTGCAAATCCAATTTCTCAATTAGCATTTACGTTATCTAACGGATTCACATTTGTTGAATACTACTTGAGTCGTGGAATGAATATTGACGATTTTGCTCCGAACTTATCTTTCTTCTTTAGCAACGGTATCGATCCAGAGTATAGCGTGATTGGACGTGTAGCCAGAAGAATTTGGGCAAAAGCGATGAGAAATAAATATGGTGGGAATCAACGTTCTCAGATGTTGAAATATCATATTCAAACTTCAGGTCGTTCTTTACATGCTCAAGAAATTGATTTCAATGATATCCGTACAACATTACAGGCATTGTATGCGATTTACGACAACTGTAACTCTCTACACACCAATGCTTATGACGAAGCGATCACTACTCCAACTGAGGAAAGTGTTCGTAGAGCTATGGCGATTCAATTGATTATCAATAAGGAATTAGGATTAGCTAAGAATGAAAACCCACTTCAAGGTGCCTTCATCATTGAAGAGTTGACTGACTTAGTGGAAGAAGCTGTTTACGCTGAATTTGATCGTATTACGGAACGTGGCGGAGTATTAGGTGCTATGGAAACTATGTATCAACGTAGTAAGATTCAAGAGGAAAGTTTGTATTACGAAACATTAAAACATACAGGTGAATTCCCTATTATAGGCGTAAATACCTTCTTATCATCTAAAGGTTCGCCAACTGTGATTCCGGGTGAAGTGATTCGCTCTACAACAGAAGAGAAAGATTTCCAAATTGATAATGTTCAAAAATTATGGAAACGCTCGGGTGATAAAGCGGAAGAAATGTTGAAACAACTGCAAGAAGTAGCTATTAATAATGGAAACATTTTTGAAGAACTTATGGAAACTGTAAAACATTGTTCTTTAGGTCAAATTACTACTGCCCTCTTCAATGTGGGAGGTGAATACCGAAGAAACATGTAATCACACTATATTAAAAGTCGGATATTTTATCCGGCTTTTATTTTCTCAATTATTTTCTATACTAAACACTTGTCATGAACATTCCTGGAACTATAGCTATAAAACTAAATAAAGCAGCTGAAAAAGCAGTTAAGCTTGGGCACCCTTGGGTATTTGAACGGAGTATTGAGAAAGGAGGAAACGTCAATGATATTTCAGGGAGTTTATGTATCATCTTCGATCAAAGGACTAATAAACCATTTGCTTTTGGACTTTGGGATGCCGAGGAAATCATTCGAATAAAAATCATTTATAAAGGGAATCGATTAAAACTAGATGAGGCCTTTTGGACCTCAAAAATCAAGAAATCACATGAACTAAGAAAGGAATTAATTGAAAATGGAGTTACAGGTTATAGAGCTATTCATGGTGAAAATGATGGTTTTCCAGGTTTGATATTAGACGTTTATTCAAAAACGGGAGTTTTAAAAATATATTCAAAAATTTGGAAGCCTTATATCGAAACAATTATTGGAATTATTAAAACGCAATTTGAATTAGATAGTATAATAGTGCGTTTTAGTAGAAAAATCCTACAAGACAATAGCTATCCTTATGAGGAAGGACAGGTGTTAGGCCAAGAGCTCAGTTCAGAAAAAGTAGTTTTTGAAGAATATGGCGTGAAGTTCATCGCTTACACTCAGTCAGGACATAAAACAGGGTTCTTTTTAGATCAAAGACCTAATAGATATTGGGTGCAGCAAAATGCTCAAGGTAAAAAAGTATTAGATGTATTTTCTTATGTGGGTGGTTTTGGAATTCATGCTTTAAAAGGAAATGCAGATTCATTGACTTCTATTGATATCAGTACACAAGCAATGGATGTTGCCTTAGAAAATATCCAACTTAATGGTTTAAAGGAATCGAAATGGACGCCGATAGCAACAGATGCATTTGCAGCATTAAATACCTTGATTTCAAAGAATGAAAAATTTGATATCGTTATTCTGGATCCACCTTCTTTTGCAAAACAACAAAGTGAAGTCGCGATAGCTTTAAAACAATATGAACGATTAGCCAATATTGGAAAAGACTTAGTGGCAGATAAAGGATATTTAATTTTAGGTTCTTGTTCAAGTAGAATCACTTTAGAAGATTTCAAAAGAGTACATCAAACTGGATTTAGAAATGAAAGATATGACTTTCATATCGTAGATGAAGTTTTACATGATGTAGATCATCCTATTACTTTTGAAGAAAGTAATTATTTAAAAACAATTATTTATCAAAAAAGATAAGTTTTCGTTTATTTCGAACGTTCTTCAACCTATGTGTAACAAAGGTTACAGACTTTTTTTTCAGAAGCCATTATCTTTACAGTTAATAAAAAAAGAAAGGTAAAATGAAAAATCGTTTTGTAGTATTAAGTGCTTTATTAATTCTATTTGGATTCACAGTTCCTACTTTCGCACAAGATGCAGAAGTATTAAAAATAGAAAATGCAACAAAAGCAAAAGGAAAATACGCCATTTTAGCGAGTCAAGACAATCACTTAATGGGTGGAATCATGACAGGTTTAAAATTAAAGAACGAAAGTGAGAAAGTACAATTTCAAGTAGTTCTTGCTGGTCCTGTAGTAAAAAACCTAACCCATGATCAAGACTTGATCAATATGGTTAACCAAGCTGCAAAAGCAGACATACCTGTTTTAGTATGTGAAATTGCGATGCAAAAATTAGGAGTAAACAAGAGTGACTTACCCCAACATGTTCAAGTAACGACTAATGCTTACTTATATATGTTTGGATTACAAGAAAAAGGATTCACCGCATTAATGCCATAGTAAAACAAAAAAAAGGATTAATAATAAAGCGCATGATTGATGATAATCATGCGCTTTATTGTTTTCAAAAATTGATGAGACTATCCATAATTTTGTGTTTGTGCTTTAGTTCTCCATTGTTTTATAATTCAATTCTATCTTCAAAGTTAATATAAAGTTGGTTATAAATTTGGCCCCAATTACTTCGGGATTTTTTCCATTTCTTTTCTATTTGTTGGAATGCTAAGTATATTGACTTTAAAGCTGCATCATCACTTGGGAATACTTTCTTATTTCTTGTG
>SMEQ01000024.1_pt1 | contig 50586 bp, 41 predicted proteins | sample 2456281 | NCBI WGS metagenome assembly SMEQ01 (sample SAMN10132596, study PRJNA489261) | soil metagenome | isolation source: day1 antibiotic-loamy sand soil ammended with raw manure from dairy cow... | place: USA | collected 2015-04-01
ATGCCAAAGAAGCTGTTGACTATAATTCCCTTGTAGCTGGCTAAAGGCTATGACCATTTCCGGCCCTGTTTTTGCCGTAAAATGCCCCTCAGCCGCCTGCATAATATAGTTAAGTATCCAGGCCCCAACCACGCTATAAAAGGACAAAATCATAATGCCCGCCAGCGCACCCATAATGCCGATGCCCGTCCATAACTTGCTAACATCGGATTGCCGGCTCGCCTTCAGCATGGCGTCCACAGGGTTACTTCTGCCATTTTTACCTAGCAGCGCCTCTGCCATTAATACCGGCAACCCCACCACAGCAATACACAGCAAATACAATAAAACAAAAGCCCCGCCGCCGTTTTCACCAACGATATACGGGAACTTCCAAATATTACCAAGCCCAACGGCAGAGCCCGTTGCAGCCAGAATGAAGGTCCATTGGCTGCTCCAGTTTGCTTGAGGTTTGATTGTGCTCACATGCCTGCCCTTTTGATAAGCTAATAAAAAAATGCGTATTGTAACTGCCCTTGTCTTATACGCCAAAGTTTATTGTGTCAATACAGTAAACTAATTTTCTTAGTTGTATACGCTATTTTCGGGTATAATCTGCATCCTTTTTTCATTAACAGGATATTTTTGTGATAGAGAAACGTCGCAATATCGCCATAATCGCCCACGTCGACCATGGCAAAACTACATTAGTTGATACACTTTTAACGCAATCCGGCACCCTAGACCGTAGAGATTTAGGCACTGAGCGGGTAATGGACTCTGGCGATCAGGAAAAAGAGCGTGGTATTACTATACTCGCTAAAAATACTGCCATCCGTTGGAACGATTACGCCATCAACATCGTTGATACGCCAGGCCACGCCGACTTCGGTGGTGAAGTAGAGCGCGTCATGTCCATGGTTGATTCCGTTTGTTTGATTGTTGATGCCGTAGATGGCCCGATGCCACAAACTCGTTTTGTTACCCAAACAGCATTCAAGCAAGGCTTACGCCCTATCGTTGTGATTAACAAAATCGATAGGCCAGGCGCTCGCCCTGACTGGGCCGTTGACCAGATCTTTGATTTGTTTGTGCGCCTTGGCGCAACCGATGAACAGCTCGATTTCCCCATTGTTTACACCTCAGCAATCAACGGTATTGCAGGCTTAGACCCTGCCGATATGGCGGAAGATATGACTCCGCTATTTGAAATGATCGTTAAACACGCACCCGCACCGGATGTGGATTTAAACGGTCCTTTCCAAATGCAGATTTCCGCACTGGACTATAATAGCTATGTTGGTGTTATCGGTGTAGGCCGTATTAAGCGTGGTCGCTTGACCACTAACCAGCAAGTCGTTGTCGTTGATAACGAAGGCAACACACGCAAGGGTAAAGTGCTTAAGGTGATGAGCCATTTAGGCTTAGACCGTGTTGATGTAAGCGAAGCTACAGCAGGTGATATCGTTTGTATTACCGGTATAGAAGCGTTAAACATCTCCGATACCATTTGCGATCCGACTGCTATTGAAGCCTTGCCGCCATTAACCGTTGACGAGCCAACGGTTAGCATGACCTTTATGGTTAACGACTCTCCTTTTGCCGGCACTGAAGGCAAGCTAGTCACCTCACGTAACATCAAAGAGCGCCTTGAAGAAGAGTTAATTCATAACGTCGCTCTACGCGTTGAACAAGGCGATACCGCTGATAAGTTCATCGTTTCAGGCCGTGGCGAGCTGCATTTGTCTGTACTTATCGAGACCATGCGCCGCGAAGGTTTTGAGCTCGGCGTTTCAAGACCAGAAGTTATTGAAAGGGAAGTTGACGGCGAACTGCAAGAGCCTTTTGAAGCCTTAATGGTCGATATTGAAGAAGTGCATCAAGGCAAGATCATGGAAGAGCTAGGCCTTAGAAAAGCTGAAATGACCAATATGCAGCCCGATGGCAACGGTCGCGTAAAGCTCGACTTTATGATTCCTTCGCGCGGCCTGATTGGTTTTCGCGGCTTGTTTATGACGCTAACCTCTGGTACAGGTATCATGGCTTCAGTGTTTGACCACTACGGCCCCATCAAAACTGGCGATGTTGTTTCTCGTCAAAATGGCGTACTAGTGTCTATGGTGAAGGGCAAAGCTTTAAGCTATGCATTATTCAATCTGCAAGAGCGTGGCCGCTTATTCCTTGGCCATGGTGCAGAGGTCTATGAAGGTCAAATTGTTGGCTTACATTCTCGCGCTAATGATTTGGTCGTTAACCCGACTAAAGCCAAGCAGCTCAACAACATCCGCGCCTCAGGTATGGATGAAGCCTTAATTCTAACACCGCCTACCCGTCACACCTTGGAGCAGGCATTAGAGTTTATCGAGGATGATGAGCTGGTAGAAGTAACGCCAAAATCGATTCGTTTGCGTAAAAAGCATCTGACCGAAAATGAACGTAAGCGCGCTTCACGATAGTCGCTTACTTGATTGCTAGGGGCCTTATGGCCCCTTTTTGTTTATTCGCCTTTACAGCGCTTCAGTAAGCTTTCAGGCTCACTGTTCGTATCTTTCTGAACAATCAGCTCCAGTAGATTTCCTTTTAATAAAGCGCTTTTAAGGATCGCTTTTTCGCCATTAATCCATGCTTTACCGGTTAATCGCTGATACTTTTGTTGCAGCTCAACTCGGCAAGTATCGCCCTTCTCTGTTTGCCACTCTTGTACCGGGGCGACTTTGGCTGGCACTATCCACTTAAACAAATTGGCGCCACCGTAGTTCATCCGCTTATCGGGCTTCCAGTCACCCATATCAAAAGCATGCGAAACAATACGCGTGCCTGGGCGCAACTCATTCAGCAATCGCGGCCTAAGCAATACGTTAACATGATCCAAGAGATACAAAGTGACCACCGTGGCTTCACTGAAGTCGACTTCCAATAAATCACCTTCAATAAAATCAACCAGATGCTCAACGCCAGTATTACCCGCATACTCCATAGCCTCTGCGATTCTCATCGGATCCATATCAATACCGATGGCCCGTGCGTTTCTATCAGTCGCAGCGGCAACAACGATGCGGCCATCGCCACAACCCAAATCATATAAGGTATCTTTTGCGCTGAGATTGGCAAAATCGAGCATCATGCGCACAACTCTTTCATCGGTAGGCACGTAGGGTACGTCTAAAATAAGATCGGGCGCATCGATATCCGAGTAGTCATCAAACTCAAGATCACTAAAATCCGGATCCGATAGCGTGTAGTCATCATAATCCAAAGTTAGCTCTCTAAAATCCAGCTCTGCTATGCTGTCATCGCCAAGCCCTGACTCTAAATCAATAAGCTCTTGCTCTTCTATTGAGTACTCTTCAGTACCAAAATCAAACACTGAATCTCTATCCAAGGAATACACCTAAAATGTAAAAAGCTATAGTTTTTTAGTAAAGCGCTGTAACTGCATTTCTTCTAGTCGGCTAAGGGTGCGTCGAAAAGGAAAGACGAGTGCGCCCTGCTGATATAATTCATCAAGTGGTACAGCAGCTTCAATATATACTGGAACGCCGCGATCGTAACACTCATCAATCAAGGCGATAAAACGACGCACACCATCATCTTGATAACTTAAGGCTGGTAACTCTCGATTGCCTGCTACAACCATGGTCGCGCTATCTTCGGTACCACGAGCAATGGCCTTTTGCAGTGTAGAGCCAGTTAGTTTTGGCACCTGACCCAACAAAATATGCGTAAACGTATCACAAAGCTCAATAAAATCTGCTGCGGCAAAGGGCTGCTCGCAGAGTTCATAATACGTGCACCATAACACTTTCGGGCTGCGTAAGGCAACATTTAGACAGCGACCGCCCAAGAGTACAGGGTCGCTAAGTATTTGTTTTGAATGGGATTTTTCATTAAGATCAGCAAAAACTTTGGCTAAAATTTTAGGGTTATTTACCCAATAACGCTGCTCTTCAGCACCTGGGTGCAGGCGATGGTCGACACCCCCATCAACGCTAATAATGTCCATATGCTGCTCTATCGCGGCAATCGCCGGAAAAAGCTGCTGGCGATTAAAACCATCCGCATATAAGTCACTAGGTGGTTGATTAGAGGTCGCCACTAGCACTAAACCTTCGGCAAATAACTGCTGAAACAAGCGACTTAATAACATGGCATCGCCAATGTCATTGATATACAACTCATCAAAACATAAGACGCGTACTTCTGCGGCCAGCTCTTGGGCTATCTGTATAAGTGGGTCTGCTTGGCCTGTGAGCTGGAATAGACGTCGATGCATCCAGCGCATAAAGTGATGAAAATGCATGCGTTTGGCCGGCACTTGCAGGCTTTGGTAAAAGCTGTCCATTAGCCAAGTTTTACCACGCCCCACCGGCCCCCAAAGATAAACACCTTGGATCGCTGTTTGCTCACTGTGTAAGGCTTGATAACAGCGCTCGATACTTTCTATAGCGCGCCTCTGGGCGGTATCTTCTTTAAATCCTTTGCTAAGGGCTTGCTGATAAGCAGCAGCCGGGGAAAGCACGGCAACAGTATCCTTATTCATTCTTACATGGCATGAGGGACAAGATTAGACCCTTACCAGCGCTTCGTTAATGCCGCTCTCTATTTCTTCTTTATAGCGCAAATAATCAATGGTTTGGGGGTTATTGCTGCCATCGCTTGCGCCTACACTGGATAAATCCAAGTCGGAAATATAGCAGGGGTAAGTCTCAGCCGATTTACGTCGCGACATAATAAAACGTGCAATTGCAGGATATAAGCCATCGCCCCAATCCACTGCGGAAAATTCTTGTTGATCACAGTAAATATTAAAGATTGGCTTATTATTAGGGCCTGCCTCTGCTATTGCTTGCACATTAAAGTGACGTTGATCCGACAAATGATTTTTCAGTTTTACCGGTATAATTTTAGGCGGCTCACTCGCCTCTGGCTGACGGATTTCATAATACACAACATCCGTCTCTATATAATGATAGTCCATATAATCGGATTGGTTTTCTAGATTTTCGCTGGCGCTTTGCCTGTACAGCGTCGACTGCAAAAAGGTATCAATGGGCTTGAGTAAGTTCTGCGCATCCGTAAAAGGATACACGCGCGAATAAACCGAGCCTTTTTCATCAATGAAATATACCGTGGCGGTTTGGCTGCCATTATCTTGAAAGTATATTTGTAAGCTGCCCTTACTCATGGTCGGGCAAATAGCCGCTAAGGCAGAATTACTCAATGCATGGCGATCAAACAGTATGGGACTGTATTGCGTTTGTACCTGCCCTAAGCGTCGCACTAGCTCAGCGATACTGCGCGCGCCTTTAAAGCTGGTTCTATTATTCGCATACTGAATAATGAAAAATTGGTTTTTCATTTGCAATATATAGCGCGTGTTTGCCGGTAGTGTGCCGGTGTAATAGCAGGCAAGTAAGTCACGGAACAGCTCATCAATGCGCGCCTTAATCGGTTTAGCTTGCTTACCTGCAAAACAATACACGTCGGGCTTAGGCGGCGATACTGCACTTGAAGGAGGCACGCTTTGCATATAATCACGAATACAGTTTAGTAAAGCGATGGAGCCTCTATAGGTTTTGCAGATCACCTCGCCCCAGCTATTGGTGGTGAGAGTTTCCAGATTCAGCACGATGTTATTACTACTATCATGATAGTCAAAAGCCGTTGTTAAACTGAGCAGCTTTTTATCTTGGCTATTGCTTTTATGGGCAGGATCTACCCCCACATTAACAAATATCTGCACGCTAGTAGGCCTTGCCGCCTGATTGAATTTCGCGTTATCAGGCCTTAATAATTTACTGTTTAACGGTAGTTTTTGCTGAATAATACTGCGCATAGTATCCAGTTCAGCTGTGTTTAGCTGGTGTTCGCCATCAACAACATTCAACCGTGTTTTACTATCAAAGATACCATTGATGTGGCACCAAGCCATTAGCTCGACCAAACTTTCATGTCGCCGCATAGGGGGCGTACTTAGCGAATCACGCTGGCTGATAGGCTCAGCATAAACTGCCCAAACGGTTTGCAAGCGATGTTTAACTTGGCAAAAATATAAATTATCTTCCAATAGGTTTTCTGATAAACCCAAATTAATTCTATCGACTTTACCGGCCTTACGCTCATACCAGGAGTGAAGCTTTCTACCCAGAATATGCATCTCACCCAGTAAAAAGCTGAGCTCTTGGCGATTTCTACGAGCAAATTCCGATAAAAAACGGTAGCTATTGGTTAATTCACGCACTAATTCTAGGCATTCGCTTTTGACTTGCTCGGCACGCCAAGCGCGGCGATTATCCAGCAATTTAAGTTTGTCTTTTTTCCAGCCCCACTCCTCGGTTAATTGCTCCATTAGCTGGCGCTGCCAAGTGGGTTGGCTACTATGAACGGATAGCTTCTTGCCAACTTGAAAGTAAAAGCAGCGGCGTATAAGCTCTAGACGGTTAGTTTCGTTACGTGATTGCAAATACGCTTCTATACGACGATAAACCATGACATAAGGATCAACAGCATCCAAATCCAATTTATCGTTATACACCGCGTATTTATATTGTCGACTTAGCAGCAGCGCCTCTGGCTGCTCATTGATGTAAATCTCGCTGATTGCTTGTTTTAGACAAATTTCATAAGGCTGCTTTTCGATATCCGATAACAGATCAATACCGCTACGAATATACTCCTGTGCGGGAATATCTTGCACACCGCCAAAATCAATCACGTCCTCATCGTTAACAAAACTTTTGTGCCGTAAAATACTGGCATACTGCTCATAACGGTGTTCTTGCTCGGGAGGAATTAGCCACCATAAAGGGATTCGTCCTGCTACCAGCACAGCCGTACGGTAAAATAAATCCAGCTCTAAGTAGTGGAGCTTGCATTTCTCTTGGCTGACATTGAACTGGCTATCGAATACGCGAAACCGCACGCGCAAGTTTAATGACTTCGCCCACTCTTCGATTAAACCGCACTTTCTGTGCAGCTGTGATATTTCGTTAGCCGCCAAATTATCCGCATGGCATAGCCAGACAATAATGTTTTGCTGCTTGGCTTCAATAATTGTACCGCAATCGCCTGTCAGGTATAAGCCTAATAGCTGCTCTCGATTACCTTTAGCATCACTTAAGCCAAAGTTAGGGGCTAACGCATGCAGCTTTTGGATTTCAGCGCCACTGGGCTGGTACTTACAAATACCCGCCGGCGTATAATCTGACACATAACAAGGAAAGTCGGCGTGATTGCTGTGCAGCATCACCGGCAGCGCATCTAAAAACAGCTGTTGCTGCTCACTCAAATCCAAACGAATCCTATCCAAACGCCCTAAGGTGATTTGGATAAAGCAGCGCAAAATATGCCGCTGCTGCACTCTGTCAGGATGGCCGGTAGGTACGGATACCACATTACTCATAAACCACACCGTATTATTGTTATTAAGATAGCGATCAAGCTTAACTGCTCTGCCAAGGTTTTAGCTAACTAACTCCCCTAAAGCTTGCCCCATTTTAACAGCGCTGCCATTGCTTAAATCTTGCTGCCACTCCACGGTGTTTTCTGGAAATAAGATAATGGCTGTCGAGCCTAACTTAAATCGTCCCATTTCTTCACCTTTTTGCAACAGAATCTCTGTCTGTTGATCATACGCTACACTGTGTAAACGTGGCTTAACTGGGGCGACTTCACCTGCCCAAACGGTCTCTATACCAGCAACTATCATCGCACCCACTAAAACAACAGCGAAGCGGCCAAAATCAGCTTCAAATTCACAGACTAGGCGTTCGTTTCTAGCAAACAAGCCAGGCACTTTATTCGCTGTAGCTTGATTCACTGAGAACAACTGCCCTGGCACATAGGTCATTTTAAGCAAGCGCCCCGCATAAGGCATATGTACTCGGTGATAATCGCGCGGTGACAAATACACCGTCACAAATTTACCGCCCATTAAGGCGTTGGTTAAGCCTGCATCGCCACCGAGTAAAGAGATCAGTGAATAATACTGACCTTTAGCCTGCATCACACTGCCTAGCTCAATATCGCCTATTTCGCTTACTGCGCCATCGGCGGGGCTAACAATCGCTTTGCTCTCTTCGCAAATAGGCCGTGCATCGGGTTTTAAGGCGCGAGTAAAAAAAGCATTAAAGTTTTCATACTGGCTGAGGTCTTCTTCCTCGGCTTCGCTCATATCAACAACAAAGTGCGTAGCAAAGGCCTTGATTAAAAGGTTTTTTGTTTTTATTCCTCGGCATTCCGCTAGGCGGCCCACACAGCGCGATAAAAGATGCTGTGGCAATAAATATTGTAGGGCGATAAAAATAAAATTTGGCAACATACTTATTTCTCTATTGGGGTGTTAGCGTCACTTGCCCAGTCTGACCAAGAGCCTGGGTAAGCTTTAATGGCGGGATAAGCTAGCAGTTTGTGCGCGACAAACCAAGTCAAACCCGAGCGACGATGCGTTTGGCAGTGAGTAGCTATGATTTTATCTTTACTTAAGCCGGCATCGTCTAACATGTTCTGTATCTGCGCCAAGGGCAGTAAATACTGCTTATCGTCCATTAACCTTGTCCATTCTAAATGCACCGCACCGGGGATGTGGCCACCACGTACTTGCTCTGGCATTTCACCGCGATACTCTTCAGCTGTGCGGGTATCCCAAACGGCAAAATCGCTATCGCCCAAACGCTGTAAAATTTCTTCCTTATCAATAATAAAATGCGTATCCAATGTTAAGGCAAGCTCGGTATTTTTATGGATTGTTGGTATTTCTATTGTTAACGGCAAACCTGCGCTTAACCAAGCATTACGCCCGCCATCCAATAAACTCGCATTCTGATGGCCTAGCAGTGTTAAGGTCCAAATTAAACGCCCGGCCCAGCAGCCGCCTGCATCATCATAAGCGACGATGTGCTTATGCTTTTCATAGCCAATATTAGCCAATAGCGTCGTTAGCTGCTCAAGCGTGGGTAATTTTCCTGGCGCTGGTGCAAGACCGCAGATCAACTGCATAGGCCCGATATGTACGGCACCGGCAATATGGCCTTGCATGTAATTATCATCGCAACTGAGATCAACAATCAGTATGTTTTCGTCATCAAGGTGCTGCTGCAATGTTGCGGCATCGATTAGTGCTGGAAGACTCATATTTTTACTCCTGTTGATTCAAAATATAATACAAGCTTTGTACTCGTGATGGATGCATTTTATCAGCATCAATAAAGGCTTGGATAGCACAGCCTGGCTCTTGATCATGTTGGCAGTCGCGAAACTGGCATTGCCCCAGCAAATCTTGCAGCTCTCTAAAGCCTGCGTAAATTTGCTCACGGCTTAAGTGATTAAGATGAAACTCTCGAATACCCGGCGAATCAATAATATAACCGCCACTAGGTAAATCAAACAACTTAGAGGTAGTGGTGGTATGGCGACCTTTGGCGACACGCTCAGACAGCTCGCCAGTCGGCGCCTCAACGTCGGGCAATAACACATTAATAATGGATGATTTCCCTACACCCGATTGACCTACGAAAACACTGCTTTGATCCACTAAAGCGGCCTTTAACTCTGTGAAACCCAGTGAGCTAAGGCAAGAAACAATAAACACCGGATAATCCAAGGCGCGGTAAATATCCAACAGAGGCTGGAAGGGCTCTAACTGCTCAAGGCTATCCATTTTATTGAGTACGATATTAGCCCGTATACCGGCATTTTCGGCCGCTAATAAATAGCGGTCCAGTAAAATACTGTGCGGCTCGGGTGCATTAGCAAGCACTATAAATAGCTGATCAATATTGGCAGCGACCGGCTTTAACTTGCCGTAACCGTCGGGTCGCTCAATTAACGTGCGGCGCGGGTAAACGGCAGTTACTACACCGACTTTACCGTCTTTTTCCCAAGTTACCGTATCACCGACGGCTAAAGCGGTAATATTCCTACGCACATTGCATAAAATAGTGGTATCCGGTGTATCGGCGGGCTTTACGTCCACATGGCGCAGGTAGCGAGCGGTTACTAATCCTTGCTGTGGCTCACCACTATCCAATTGATCTTTTTGCTTTTGTCGAATCCGCTGCTGTTGCTGTTTGCTAAGATTGCGTTTAGTCATTGTGTCCCTAAAAGAAAAGCCGTGTCATTATAGTTTTTTGCTACACTAGTTCGTATTATTCACTATCCCTTTACAAACAGGAACACTTATTGATGTCCGCAGAACGCAACCTTATCTGGATCGATCTGGAAATGACGGGGCTTGACCCTGAGCATGAAGTGATCATAGAGATCGCCACGATTATTACTGACTCGCAATTAAATATTATCGCCGAAGGGCCTTCTTTGGTGATAAAACAGCCTGATAGTATTTTAGATGCCATGGATGCTTGGTGTACCAAACAGCATGGCCAATCCGGTTTAACTGAACGTGTACGCCAATCGACTATCAGTGTCGATAATGCCGAACAGCAGACCTTGGCATTTATAAAGCAACATGTCACCAAAGGCGCATCACCGATGTGCGGCAATACTGTCTCACACGATAGGCGCTTTTTAGCCCGTTACATGCCAGAGCTTGAAGCTTACTTCCACTACCGCCATATTGATGTGAGCACAGTAAAAGAACTCGCTAGACGTTGGAAGCCTGAAGCCTTAGAAGGCTTAACTAAGCAAGGCGCACACTTAGCATTAGATGATATCCGCGAGTCTATTAGCGAGTTACAACACTACCGTAAAAACTTTTTTAAGGTTTAAGTTTTTCTCCAGCTTGCCCAGGCCAATTGAGCCTGGCATACATTTGCTCAACCAGCTCCGCCTGCTCAGGATAATCCAATCGCTGCTGTGTAAGCTGCGGAAAATCCGTACTACCTTTGACGTCTAGACAGCCGTTATCCAACAAAAAACGCGGTATTGCATCAGCGTTTTCGGTGTGAACCGCAAACGCTTTCCAATGCTCAACCAAATCGGTAGGGCATTGTTTTTCATCAGCTAGCGCTATTGAACCGCTAACCAATGCTGCACTTATTAAGACAGATTGAATGATCATAGCAACTCTCCCCATTGCGTATCTACCTTAACATTACATCCATGTAATGATTAGATCAAACTTTATTCAACTTATCGTAACAGCGCCTAAGCAGACGCAGCATCAATCACTCTAAACTGTGATTCATATGTAAGGCAGGCATATCGCCATCGGCTTTATGTTTGCTGATAATTTTTGCAGGCACGCCAGCTGCAGTGCAGTAAGCAGGCACAGACTTTAACACCACACTGCCCGCACCAATCTTGGCGCCCTCGCCAATACTAATATTACCTAATATTTTCGCACCGGCGCTAATCAAGACACCATCAGCTACTTTAGGATGCCTATCACCATCTTCTTTGCCGGTACCGCCTAAGGTGACTGTCTGCATAATAGAAACATTATTGCCAATCACACAGGTTTCGCCCACCACTAAGCCGGTCGCATGATCCAGCATAATGCCATGACCGATAACTGCCGCCGGATGAATATCCACACCAAACACAACCGAGATACGGTGTTGAAAATATAACGCTAGAGACTGGCGTTGATTTGCCCATAACCAATGAGAGATTCGATACGATTGCAACGCTAAAAAGCCTTTAAAATACAAAAAAGGCGTAGAAAAAGCTTGGCAAGCTGAGTCACGCTCATAAACAGCTTTGATATCCTCGCTTACACGCTCAATAATTGAGCGATCTTTATCCAAAGCCTCTTGAATGACTTCTCGCAGCAACATCGCTGGCGTCGCTGGGCTATTGAGTAAATCTGCCAAGTGGTAACTTAAAGCGGACTCTAAGTTGTCATGATTTAAGATGGTTGCATGCAAAAAACTGGCAAGCACGGGCTCATTCTTGGCCTCAAGCTCGGTTTCTTCTCGTATGATGTCCCACAATCTATTATTCATCACTATCAATCTTGCCAAAAAACGATACCCATTGTAGCGCATTAAGCTAGCCTTTTAATTAAGTTTCTTATTACCGCTTCGATAAACTGTGTCATTGCCTATTGCCTTTGTGGGTATAAAATCATTATGCTGACACAACATATAAGCTATAATTGCACTCTCAGAAAAGTATAAGGAAAATAACAATGAAAAAGTCATTACTGAGCTTAGCTTGCGCGGCTTTATTGATGGCCACACAAGTGGCAAGCGCACAAGATGTCTCTGCTATTCGCTCCCAAGCCAATATTTTTTTCAAACCTCTGCCAGCTAGCATGCCAGGCAGTGAAAATGACAGCGCGGAAAAAATCGCTTTAGGCGAGAAACTGTATTTTGAAACAGCTTTGTCTATCAACAATACCCAATCCTGTAATAGCTGCCATTTTCTTGATCAAGGAAAAAAATCAGGTGTCGATAACTTACGCGTTTCACCCGGCGCCATTGAAGGCAAGGAAGGCACGCGTAACTCACCAACCGTATGGAATGCCGGCCTCCACTTTGTACAATTTTGGGATGGCCGCGCAGCTGACCTAAAAGAGCAGGCAGAGGGCCCTATTCTTAATCCTGTAGAAATGGCGATTCCTGATGAAGCAACCGCTGTTAGCAACCTTAAAAAAGCGGGCTATGATGCCGAGTTCAACAAAGTGTTTGGCACAAAAGATGCGCTAACCTATAGCAATATTGCTGAGGCTATTGCCGCTTTTGAGCGTACCTTAATTACGAAAGACCGCTTTGATGACTTTTTAAAAGGCGACGATAAAGCACTCACCGAAGAAGAATTAGTGGGCTTACAGAAATTTATTAGCTCCGGCTGTATCGCTTGTCATACTGGCGCTTTATTAGGCGGCACTATGTACCAAAAAACAGGTTTGGTGCACCCTTACCCTGATACCGAAGATAAAGGTCGCTTTGAGGAAACAAAGAAAGCCAGCGATATGTATATGTTTAAAGTACCGTCTTTGCGTGATATCGCACAAACAGCACCTTATTTTCACGACGGTGCTGTAGAAACCTTAGAGCAAGCTGTTAGCGATATGGCTTGGTATCAATTAGGTCAAAAACTGGATAAAGAAACCACTGCATCAATCGTGGCCTTCTTAAAGTCCATGGACAATCAGCGTGAGTTTAAACGCACAGCTAGTAAGTAAACAGCAAGGCGGGTAATCCCCGCCTTCTTTTTTAAGCGCCTATTGTTATTCTGCTTTTTTCTCTAGCGCCATCAGCTGCATATTATGCGCATATCCAAAAACAAATAACTGCAAAGCGTGCAAAGCCACATTCCCACCCACTCTTTTAGCCGCCGGCAAATAGATCAGCATTTCTATAGTGTGGGCAACCACTAAAAAAATACCTGTCCAGTTCAATAAATTAGACCAACCCTCGATAGGGCTAATCCAATTCAAGATAACAAACACCCACGCAACCAGCGTGGCCAACTTGGCAGTAACAATCATAGCGATTCCTATTGTTTTCAGTAAAATATGCACACTATAACAACAGCGATTAGAATCTGATATATGCGTGAAGATAGACGACCCTATTTAGTCAAAAAATATTACTTGGCCTTTCGCCGTTGGTATACGCGGCATTATGTGGCGCCACACTGCGATGAACTGGGTCCATACGCGACACTTATGAAGCCCTGGTATATCCTCATCTCTGGCCCCAATATTCGTATAGGTAAGTGCGCCACTATTGTCGCTGAAATCGATCAGCGGGTGCGCATTGGTGTGTGGGGGCATAATCCGGGCGAAGGTCAAATTACCATCGGTGATTACGCGATGATTAGCCCAGGCTGCCGCATTAGTGCTTGCGATGAGATCACCATTGGTGACAGCGTGATGATGGCCAATGGCGTCTATATTACTGATTCTGATTGGCATCAAATTTACGATAGGGGTAGCCGCCCACGTGAGGTACACCCGGTCTGCATCCACGATAATGTCTGGCTAGGGGATCAATCGACGGTATTAAAAGGCGTAACCATAGGCGAAAACAGCATTGTTGCCGCCGGCGCCGTGGTCACTAAAGATGTGCCAGCAAATGTAATTGTTGCCGGCAATCCAGCGGTGATTGTTCGCGAACTCGATACCGAGCAAACTATGCGTACCCGCGCTGACTTTTTCCAAGACCCTGCGGGCTTGGAGCGCTGGTTTGATCAAATCGACCACATGGTACTGCACAAAAATGGCTGGTTGAATTGGTTACGCGGCTTAGTTTGGCCTATGCGCAAAGACTAAAAGCATGCGACTAGCCCTTCCATGGGCTGATCCGGATTTTATTTCGCCACACTAGTCGTACGTTGCAAGGTAAATGCTCCTCGCAACTGGCCTAAGGTATAGCCCCGCGCTTTATCTTCAGGGTATAAACGATATAATTGCTCGTTAAGCTCTGCTGAAATTTGCTCACCGTGACAAGCAAGACAAGGCTCGCCGATAGCGATAGCTTTCATATAACGCTCTGTTTTTTGGCTGCCTTGCTGCTGCACATCCAGCACTTCAAGTTGGCTCACAGGCTCACCTGCAGCCAGCCTTTCTTCGAACTGTTTCAACTGCTGCCTTTCCCATGCATCAGCAGTATTTTGAGGGTTTCGCACTAGCAAGCTGGTACGTTCTACCTGCCAACCCGTTTGCGCAGATATCTCACGGCTGATTGGCATCGCTCTTGTATTACAAAAACTAATTGCAGCCAATGGACCACCACTTTGCATAGCGCCAACCAGCTCCGTTTGCAGACTTTTACCTAGCAATGCCGCACTGCTACGCGCTTCTTGTAAATTCTCGGCTGATTCTGCATATGCCAAGCTGCTTAATAAAGCCGTTATTAATACTATGGTTAATTTCATCAGTTGCCTCTCCCTACCATCAATATGTATTATCATATTATATAAAAACACATATCATAACAAGCTATGCACGAGCAATAACGAGGACATATACAGCATTTGCACCCGCCTTTTTTAGCACTTTAGCAATCTCGTTAACAGTACTGCCGGTAGTCATCACATCATCCACAATCGCAATGTTTTTGCCTTGCACATCAGCCTTCACCATAAAGGCGTTGCGCAGATTTGTTCTACGCTGTTTAGCCGTTAAACGGCGCTGAGCCGGTGTGTTTCGCACTTTTACCAGCCAATGCTTATAAAGCGGTACAGACAAACGTTTCGCCAACTTTTGCGCCAATAACTGACTGTGGTTATTACCCCGCTGCAAAAGCCTTCGTTTGTGCATAGGCACAGGCAATAAGGCATGAAGCACAGGTAAGGCGGGAATTTGGCGACAATAACTATCAGCCATATAGTCAGCCAATAAGCGGCAACATGCCATATCATGCAATTGCTTCAACTGAATAATCAGCTTTTGTATATCGTGGTTATACGGCGTACAAAAAACAATCTGCTGATAATACGGCGTGTTCTGTAAGCATTCACCGCATTCGTCAATATCTGCTGCGGTTGGTAGCCCGCAACGCTGGCAGCAATAGCCTTTCTCTGGCATGGCGCTAAGGCAGTTTTCACATAAGCCAAATATTGTAGAAGGCTTTCTCATTGCGCACTCACACAATAAACACCGACTCTGTAAACGATAGACGATGCCGCGTAAAAACTTGTAAACCATAAAAAATCCTTTTGGTTAACCACTCCTCTGATGTATCATGCGCTTTTTACACGATACGATAACAGCATAGCCAAGGGTTTGTTATGAATGCAACTGCAATAGCCGCCATTCGCAGCGACTGGACACGCGGGCAAGTTGAAGCCTTATTCAACCTGCCATTCAACGATTTACTGTTTCAGGCGCAAATCATTCATCGCCAATATTTCGATGCCAATACGGTGCAAGTTAGCCAATTACTCAGCATCAAAACCGGTAAATGCCCGGAAGACTGCTCTTATTGCCCGCAAAGCGTGCGCTACAATACGGGCTTAGCCTATGAAGACTTAATGGAAGTACAAAAGGTCTTGGATGATGCCAAAACAGCCAAAGAGCAGGGTTCCACACGTTTTTGCATGGGTGCCGCTTGGCGCTCACCTAAAGACCGCGACTTACCTAAATTGCTAGCGATGGTTGAAGGCGTTAAGGATATGGGCTTAGAAACCTGTATGACATTAGGCATGTTGACCGACTCGCAAGCCAAGCGCTTAGCAGAAGCCGGCCTTGATTATTACAACCACAACCTCGATACCTCACCAGAATATTATGGCGAAATCATTACCACCCGCACCTACGGCGATCGTTTAAGCACTATCGATAATGTGCGCAATGCCGGTATGAAGGTATGCAGCGGCGGCATTTTGGGTTTGGGCGAATCGCAATCAGACCGCGTGGGCTTATTAATGCAATTAGCCAATATGCCAGTTCATCCGGAATCGGTGCCGATTAATATGTTAGTTAAGGTTGAAGGCACACCGTCAGACAAAGAAGACGATGTTGACCCATTCGATTTTATCCGCATGCTCGCTGTGGCACGCATTATGATGCCCGCATCGCATGTGCGCTTATCCGCTGGCCGTGAGCTAATGAATGATCAAACCCAAGCCTTAGCGTTTTTAGCCGGTGCGAATTCAATCTTCTACGGTGAAAAACTACTCACTACCGCCAACCCCAGCGCGAATAAAGACCAAGAGCTATTCCAGCGCTTAGGTATTAAGCCCGAGCCCTATGCAGCAGCACAAGAGCGTGCCGAAGAACACAGTGCATTACGCGCCCAAGCCGCACAGAATAACGTACAGTTTTATAATGCCGCGGCCAGCAACTAAAAGCTGTGTTATCGGTTTGGTCACAGTTAGACGACGCGCTACAAGTAAGGGAGCAAGCACACCTTAAGCGACAGCGGGCGATTGTTTCATCGCCTGTAGGTGTGTGGCAAACCGTTAACGGTGAAAAGTTACGCAATTTTTGCAGTAATGATTACTTAGGTTTAGCTAACCATCCCTTGCTGATAAAAGCCGCACAACAAGCCCTTGCCGAATACGGCACAGGCAGTGGCGGCTCGCATTTGGTATCAGGCCACAGCCATTGGCACCATCAACTGGAAGAGCTGTTTGCCGAGTTAACAGGACGCAGCCGCGCGCTATTATTCTCTACCGGCTATATGGCCAATATGGGCGTGATTACCGCACTCTTAGGTAAGCAAGATGCTATTTTTGAGGACAGGCTCAACCACGCCTCTTTACTCGATGCTGGCTTATTGTCCGGTGCGCGTTTTCAGCGTTTTTTGCATAACGATATCGAAAGTTTAGAAAAACGTCTGCAAGTGGATGCTAGGCGCAAACTGATTTGTGTCGATGGTGTTTTTAGTATGGATGGCGATACCGCCCCACTAAAAGAGCTTAGCCAGACTGCCAAACAGCACGATGCCCTACTGATGGTCGATGATGCCCACGGCTTTGGTGTCTTAGGCGAAAAAGGCTTAGGCTTATGTGAGCAATTGCAGCTTAGCCAAGACGATGCGCCTATATTAATGTGCACCTTCGGCAAAGCCTTAGGCAGCTTTGGCGCAATCGTCGCAGGTTGCGATACCCTAATAGAAACCTTAATCCAATTCGCCAGACCTTATATTTACACCACTGCCCTACCACCTGCGGTTGCTGCGACCAACTATACCGCGCTGAAAATACTACAAGTAGAGCCTTGGCGTCGCCAACACTTAAAAGAAATGATTAGATACTTTCGCCACGAAGCCGCTTTGCTTGAGCTGCCCATTATGCAATCGACTACTGCTATTCAGCCTCTTTTTATTGGCGATGATCAACAAGCCTTACAATGGCAAGCCAACTTACGCCAAGCAGGTTTTTGGATTAGCGCAATTCGCCAACCCACTGTGCCCGCTGGTAGCGCGCGTTTGCGTATTACCCTCACAGCCACCCATCAAGAAGACGATATCGATGCGTTGCTAGATGCGCTAACATACGCACAGCAACAAATAGGCAAATAATGAACTGGCAATTACAACATTTTGACGACACCTATGGCGTAAACACCAGCGCCCAGCAAAGCTGTGTATTGATCTCCGGCTGGAGTATGAATAGCGATATATTCGATTGGCTAATGCCGGGTTTGGCGCAGTATTTCCAGGTCTATTTAGCTGACCATGAACAGCTTAGCGGCACTATAGAAGACGCTGCAGATCAACTGGCTGAACAACTCAACTTTACCCAACCAGCCCTCATCATCGGTTGGTCTTTGGGCGGCAATATTGCCTTAGAGCTTGCCTCACGCCACCCAGATAAAGTGGCCGGCTTATGTTTATTGGCTTGCACGCCCTCTTTTATTGCACGTGATGATTGGCCACAGGGTTTAGCTAGCGATACCTTTAGTCAGTTTCAACAAGGCCTGAAAGACAACACCAATAAAACCCTGCGCCGTTTTGATTTACTACAAACCCAAGGCGACAAGCAACAAGGCAATTTAAGCAAAGCCTTGCAGGATTACCGAAAGCAACAAAAACCGTGGTCGCAAGCGGATTTAGAGCGTGGCTTGGTATGGCTAGAAACCCTAGACCAACGCACACTGATAAAAAAACTACCGCAGCGCCAGCTTTGGTGTTTTGGCAATGCCGATCAACTGGTCAATATCGATACCGCCGATGCTGTACAAAAATTAAACCCAGCGGCCTCCATCATCACCATCGAACACAGCGGCCATTTACCGTTTTTAAATAAGCCCGATCAGATTTTTACCGCTTTGCTAAAAACCATGCTTAGCGATCAAGAGGCTAACAAACAGAAAATCGCTCGCGCCTTCAGCAAAGCCGCGAAAAGCTATGATAGCGCCGCACGCATACAAAGCTGGGCAGCCGATTACTTACTAAACAAAATAGAACAGGTCGCCAGCGATAGCATCTTTGCAGATATCGGCTGCGGCACGGGCAAACACACGGTAAAGCTGGCCGAAAGAACCGCAGTGATCGGCATCGATATTGCCGAAGGCATGGTCGCTTATGCGAAGCAGCACTATCCACAACAATACTGGATTAATGCCGATGCTGAGAATCTACCCATTCAAGACAATAGTTTAGATGGCATCTACTCCAACTTAGCTGCCCAATGGAGCCAGCACCCGGATGAGCTATTAAAGGAATGGTATCGCGCATTAAAACCCGGTGCTTGTATTTGGCTCAGCAGCTTAGGCAATAAAACCTTATTTGAGCTACGCAATAGCTTTGCCAAAACCGATAATGAAGCGCATGTAAATTTATTTACCAGCCTCGACCAATGGCGGCATTATGCACAAATGGCAAAACTACAAGTAGTTAGCGCCGAGCTAAAACCGCAAATCGATTATTACGCCGATTTGCCCAACTTATTGCGCAGCTTAAAAAACATCGGTGCACAAACCGTACTCTATCGACAAACGCCCAAAACCATGAGTAAAAGACGTTGGCAAACTCTGCAGCAATCCTATGAGCACTATCGTCACCCGCAAGGCTTGCCTGCTACCTACGAATTGTTATTTCTTTGCTTACAAAAACCCTATGACTAAAAGCTACTTTGTGACCGGCACCGATACCGATGCCGGCAAAACCCTTATCTGCCAAGCGCTATTACTAAAGGCCGACCAAAACAATCTAAAAGCCTATGCCTTAAAGCCACTCGCTGCAGGCGCGAGCCACACCGCGCAAGGTTTAACTAACGAAGATGCACTGCTTTTACAGCAAGCGGCCAATGTTAAACTGCCCTACGCACAAATTAACCCCATTGTTTTTCAGCAAGCCATAGCACCGCATATTGCTGCCGAATTAGAAGGCAGACGAATTGTCAGTGGCCAACTTCTAGGCTTTGTTCGCGGCGCTTTACTGCATAAAGCCGACCTCAAACTCATAGAAGGCGCAGGCGGTTGGTTAGTCCCTATTAACTCACGCGAGTACTTAAGCTGCGTTGCCAAAGCATTGCAGTTAGAAGTGATTTTAGTGGTGGGTATCAAGCTAGGCTGCTTAAATCATGCCTTATTAACTGCACGCGCTATTGCAATGGATGGCGTAAAAATAGCTGGTTGGATAGGTACGCAAGTAGATAAAGAGATGCCGGCATTTGAGGAAAACGTGAACACTTTAAAACAGCAGCTCCCAGCCCCCTGTTGGGGTATTATTCCTTATAAAGACAATATTACGGCAGCCCAAGCTGCCGCATACATCACACTGCCACAAGGTTTATAAGTAAGAATCTACTGCCTGTGAAACCAAACCTCTAAATACCAATAGAATATCATTCCATGCTGTTTCATATTCCTCAGTCCATTCATCACCCAAAGTGGACTTAAGTGCCTCAAGTAAGCATCCTGCCAAAGCAAAGTAGTACTCTTTATCGGTTAAACCGTACATCTGGTGGCGCATTACCTCTTGGGCAATATGCGCTTCTGCATAGTTTGGATGCTTCACAATATCGATAAAAAAAACGAATATCGTACGCATCTTAAACTTACGAAAATAGTCTATATTTGTTCCTTTAAACAAATCGCTTGTTTCTGGAAATGCCTCAAAGAAACGACCAAAAAAACGCATCGAAAGTTCTTCCACGCCCACTTTATCTTCCGCTTTCTGGAAAGATTCTTCTAATGTTTTTACATATTCTGCCATCGGATTGACCTCTGTTTGCTACTTTTAGCAGCATCACTATTAATTGCATTCAGTTATGCCACAGAAATCTAAGCACTGGAAGTGCAGCAAAGATGACAAAGCGTTCATTTTGAGTAAAAAACAAACAAAACCAAGGCGCAGCTATTGCTTTTGCAACAATAACCTTGTAAATGGTGCGGTTATTGCCTTATTAAGGACTGCAAATAACGCATAATGCGCAACGATAAACCGCAATAAAACCACCGCAACTTTCAAACAATAAATGATATTTTATAGGCATTCTTTAATCTGCTACGCTATGATAAACAGGTTTTGATGACCCTGACTTCCAAAGGAGCGATTTATGCCGACTTATCAGGCACCACTACGTGATATCCGTTTTGTACTCGAAGATTTACTGGACTGCGACACGCACTACCAAAAACTAGACGGTGTTGAAGAGCTAAGTGCCGACCTGCGCGAAGCCATCATCAACGAGGCAGCGAAGTTTGCAGAAAATGTACTCGCACCTTGCAATCAAAGCGGCGACGAAGAAGGCTGTCAATTTAGCGATGGCAATGTCACCACACCTAAGGGTTTTAAAGAAGCCTTTAAACTCTACGCTGACGGTGGTTGGGCCGGTTTATCCGCGTCTGACTCTATCGGCGGCCAAAACTTACCCTCATCAGTAGGTATTGTTGTTAACGAATTATTCGGTAGCGCCAACTGGGCGTGGAATATGTACACTGGCCTCACCTTTGGTGCGGTAAAGTGCATTGGCCTACACGGCAGCGAAGATCAGCGCCAAACCTATGTGCGCAAAATGGTTGAAGGCGCATGGACAGGTACCATGTGTATTACCGAAGCCCACTGCGGCTCGGATGTTGGCTTAGCGAAAACTAAAGCTGAACCCCAAGACGATGGCAGCTATAAAATTACTGGCACCAAGTTCTTTATTACCGGTGGCGACCACGATATGGCAGAAAATATCGTCCATTTGGTCTTGGCACGCACCCCCGGTGCACCTGAAGGCACCAAAGGTATTTCACTGTTTATCTGCCCTAAGTACTTACCGGATGCCGACGGCAACCCCGGCGAGCGCAACTTAGTTAGCGCAGGCTCTATCGAAAAGAAAATGGGCATTAATGGCTCGGCTACTTGCGTGATGAACTTTGATGGCGCCAAAGCCTTTATGGTCGGCGAAGAAAACTCTGGCCTTGCACAAATGTTCACCATGATGAACGAAGCGCGTATCGGTACTGCCCTACAAGGCTTGTGTGGCGTTTCTGGCTCTTACCAGGGCTCTGTAGCTTATGCTAAAGACCGTTTGGCAATGCGCTCCTTAACCGGCCCTAAAAACCCAGAAGGTCCTGCGGATCCCATCATTGTGCATCCTGATGTACGACGTATGCTAATGACACAAAAAGCCTTACATGAAGGTTTCCGTGCATTCCTCTACGAAATCTCTTTTGTTAGTGACCGTGTATTGCATGCGCACTGCGAAGACGACAAAAAAATTGCTGAAGATCGCTTAGCCTTGTTAACACCTATTGCTAAGGCTTTCTGTACCGAGCTTGGCTTTGAAGGTGCTAACCTAGGTTTACAGGTATTTGGCGGTCACGGCTATATTAGCGAACATGGCATGGAACAAATCGTCCGCGACACGCGTATTTCTACCGTGTACGAAGGTACGACTGGCATCCAAGCCTTAGACTTAATTGGCCGTAAAGTATTGGGCTCTGGTGGCGAGCTATTACGTTTATACACCAAAGAAATCCACAAATTCTGCGAAGCTGAAAAAGCTAACCCCGCACTCAGCGCACATGCCGACAAGCTATCAGCACTGAACAAGCAATGGGGCGAGCTAACCATGCACGTAGGCGGTAAAGCCGTTGAAAATGCTGAGGAAGTTGGCGCAGCATCTGTAGACTACTTGATGTTTAGTGGCTATGTGGCTTTAGCTTATACTTGGGCGAAAATTGCCAAAGTAGCCAGCGAAAAGTTAGCCAACAGCGACGATAAAGCGTTTTACCAAGCCAAACTGCACACCGCAGATTTCTATTTCCAGCGTATCCTGCCGCGCGCAGGCGCACACGCGGAAATGGCAATGGCCGGTGGCGATAGCATGATGGCTTTAAGCGCCGATGAATTTTAATCCTTAGCTTAGTCAAACCAAAAACGCGGCCATGAGCCGCGTTTTTTATGCGCCAAATAAACTCACTGCTTAGGCTTTCTGCAAATTCAAACGATAACGCCCTATCGCTTGCCCTGCCAATAGCTTTTGCAAAGTCGCGGCTAACTCGCTGCGGCCTATCTCTGTGACTTGTTGTTCGATATCCGGCAAGGCCCAATCATTAGCAATTTTATCCCAAATTAGCCGCTTCCCAGCTAGGGGGAACTCCGCAGATTCTATACCCAACAAAGAAACGCCTCGTAAAATAAACGGGAAAACGCTGGCCTCAATACGGTTGCCAGCAATCATGCCGCAAGTGCTAATAGCACCTTCTAGCTGTATCTGGCCCACTAAGGCCGACACCATTTCACCACCGACGGTATCAATAACACCCTGATACAAAGGCTTGGCCATTATTTTATCTTTGAAGGCAAATACGGCTTCACGATCAATCACGCTATGCGCGCCTAAGCTTTTCAAAAATGTGGCTTGTTCAGCCTTGCCTGTTACAGCAATCACCTGGTAGCCGAGCTTTGCTAACAAAGCTACTGCAATAGAACCCACACCGCCGGTAGCACCTGTGACCAAAATAGGGCCCTGCTCGGGCTTAATACCGGCACGCTCTAGCTTTTGCACACTGATAGCGGCGGTAAACCCTGCCGTACCCCACGCCATCGCAGTGGCTAAGTTTAAATTTTTGGGCTTTTTCACTATCCAGCTAGCCGGCACAGCAATACGCTGACCAAAGCCACCTTTGGTGTTCATACCTAAATCATAGCCGGTAACGATGACCTCATCGCCTGCGGAAAAATCGGCGCTAGCGCTTTGAATAACCACACCGGCTGCATCAATGCCCGGTGTATGCGGAAAGTTTTTACTAACACCTTTATTCCCATTGGCCGATAAAGCATCTTTATAATTCACTGATGAATAGTGCACATCAATCAGCACCTGGGCTTCTGGCAAATAGCCTTGCTCTACTTCTTGCCAAACAGCTTGCATGCCACTCACGCTTTCTTCTACCCGATAGACTAAAAAACTCATCACCGCCTCTCCAACCTAGTTTGCATTAACGATTCTTAGCTTACTTTAGTTTTTTATGACTTCACAGCAAAAGCGAATGTGGCTATGCTTGAAGCATACACACAATACTTAGGACTCGATTATGCCAGCCTACAAAGCCCCGCTGAACGACATGCGTTACTTATTAAACGATGTTTTTGAAGCAAGTCAGCATTGGCAAGGCATCCCCTTATTTGAGCACTGCACGCAAGAGCTGGCAGATACTGTTTTAGAGGAAGCTGCAAAGATCACTCAAGATCTAATCGCCCCTTTAAATCGCTCAGGCGACGAACAAGGTGTGCGCTTGGAGAACGATCAAGTCTATACCCCTGATGGCTTTAAAGACGCCTTTAAAACCTGGGCGGCTAACGGCTGGGTAGGTTTGGGTGGCAATAGCGACTACCAAGGTCAGGGCATGCCAAAAATGCTCAACACCTTGGTGGAAGAAATGCTTAACTCTGCCAACTGCTCTTTTGCTTTGTATTCCATGCTCAGCTCGGGTGCTGCTTTAGCCATCGAGGCGCACGCTAGCGACGAATTAAAGCAACGTTATTTGCCTAAACTCTATAGCGGCGAATGGACAGGCGCCATGGCACTTACCGAATCCCATGCGGGTACCGATTTAGGCTTAATTTATAGCAAGGCACAGCCCAATAACGACGGCAGCTACAGCATTAGCGGCACAAAGATTTTTATCACTGGTGGCGATCACGATTTAACGGATAATATTATCCACTTGGTACTCGCTAAATTGCCCGATGCGCCGGCAGGCTCTAGAGGCATTTCGATGTTTTTAGTGCCGAAGTTTTTAGTTAATAAAGATGGCTCTTTAAGCCAGCGCAATGGTTTCTCTTGCGGTGCTTTAGAAGAAAAAATGGGTATTCACGCTTCCAGCACTTGTGTGATGAACTACGATGGCGCTATCGGCTATTTGGTGGGTGAGGCGAATAAAGGCTTAGCCGCCATGTTTACCATGATGAACTACGAACGCTTATCGGTAGGCATTCAGGGCCTTGGTTTGGCACAGCTTTCCTACCAAGGCGCGGTGGAATACGCTAAAGAGCGCTTACAAAGCCGCACACCAGAGTCCGCAGGCAAAGGTGCCGCCGATGCTATTATTGGCCACGGCGATGTGCGCCGCATGTTAATGACGCAAAAAGCCTTGGTTGAGGCCAGCCGCGCTTTTGCTGTGTATACCGGTTTGCAACTAGACACCGCCAAAGCTGGCGGCGATACAGCCCTTCATGCCGAGCAAATGGTGGCTTTATTAACACCAGTGACCAAAGCGTTTTTAACCGATAAAGCCTTTGAAATTTGCGTTTTAGGCCAGCAAGTCTACGGCGGTCACGGTTATATTCGCGAATGGGGTATGGAGCAATTAGTACGTGATGCGCGTATTACGCAAATTTATGAAGGCACTAACGGCATTCAAGCGATGGATTTATTGGGTCGTAAAGTATTAAGCAATCAAGGTGAATACTTAAAGTTGTTTTTAGCCGAGGTTAACGACTTTATCGTAATAATTGAACAAAATAGCCGCCTAACACCGTTTAGTGAAGGCTTAAAGTTTGCCGCCAATACCTTAGAGCAAGTGACTAAAGCTGTATTCGCCAATGCCGAAAACCCGCACTTTGTCGGCACAGCCGCCAATGATTATTTACATATTGCCGGCTTTACTTGCTTTGCCTATATGTGGGCCAAGATGGCCGCCTGCTCGATTGATAAAACTGACGATACTTTCCACGATGGCAAAATCAAAACCGGTGCATTTTTTATGCAGCGTTTATTGCCACAAATTGCCGCTTTAGCCAATGCTATTGTACAAGGCGCGGATGCCACCATGGCTTTAACTGACGAGCAGTTTTAACACGATATAAACGAGTGGCTATTCTTTATCTTGTTCGCGGTTTGCCCGGCAGCGGTAAAAGCACCTTTGCTAAAAGTCTTCACTGCCCGCACGTGGAAGCCGATATGTATTTTCAGCGTGACGGCCAGTATGTCTTTGATGGCAAAAAACTTGAGCTTGCCCATCGCTGGTGCGAAAAAACAGCCTTCTTAGCGATGCAAGCAGGTCTGGATGTTTGCGTTAGCAATACCTTTGTACAACGCTGGCAAATGCAGCCTTACATCGATAAAGCCGCCAGCACAGGCCATAATGTAAAAATTATTAGCATGAGCCAGCAGTACCTCAACATCCATGAGGTTCCGCAAGCGACGATAGAGAAAATGAAAAAGGACTGGCAACTCATTGACGGGGAAGAAATACGATAAGTCGTATGCAGTACTATCACTGCATACGACTTATTTTTTAACCTAACTGTAAAAATTGCGAGGCAATAAACAGGTAGATGACCACGCCCGCCACGTCACACACCGATGCAACCAAAGGTGCGCTAGCGCTAGCCGGGTCAAAACCCACGCGATTTAATACAAACGGTAAGCTCATGCCGATCACACAACCGACCATAACAATCGCCACCATGCTAAGAATGAGCACAAAAGCGACCATTTCACCGCCACGCATATAGCCTAAGGTGGAAATCGCTGCCGCCATGGTGCCACCCAAACACAGCGCAAGTACGGATTCACGGCCTAATAACTTCAGCCAATCTTTGGTGACAATTTCCCCTGTCGCTAAAGCACGTACCACCAGTGTCGATGATTGCGAACCGGCATTACCGCCACTACCAATCAATAAGGGCAGGAAGAAAATCAACACCAAGTTCGAGGCAATAATATCTTCGTAATAAGCAATACCCGCACCTGAGAACAAATTACCAAAGACTAAGAATACTAGCCAAAATATACGCTTACGGTATAAAAGGCCGATACTCGCCTCTTTTAAATTGCTAACCGTACTGGCCATACCACCGGTTAACATAAAGTCTTCGGTGGCCTCTTCGCTAACAACGTCCATGGCATCATCGTGGGTGACAATACCGACCATTGCACCCTCTTCATCAGTAACCGGCAGCGCAATTAAGTCATAGCGCGCAATCTTTTTCGCCACTTCTTCCTGATGATCGCTAACCTTACAATGGATAGGGTCGCTTACCATCAAATCGTTAATCAGCGCACCGGCATTAGCCAAAATCAGCACGCGCAAAGACACCACACCAATCAGCTTTCTATCTTTATCGATGACGTAAGCGTGGTAAATAGTTTCTGCATCCGGCGCTTCTAAACGCAAGGAAGCCAAGGCCTCAACAACGTTCATGTCCTTTTTCAAGGTCGCATAATCAGACGTCATCAATGAGCCTGCCGTACCTTCAATATACGCTGATAATTTGCGAATATCTTCACGCTCAGCTTGCGCTAAAGCAGGCAATAAAGTGTCACGCTGCCCCTGGTCGAGCTGCTTAAAGATATCCGCCCTATCATCGGCGGGCATTTCGCTGATTAAACGCGCAAAGCTACTACGCGATAATTCGCGGGCAAATTGCATTTGGGTTTCAGGCTCGAAATAAACAAAAACATCGGCGCGATTAGGCAAGCGCTCAAGTAAACGCTTGGCTTTTTCGGCGTCGAGTGTTTCAAGTGCATCTGCCAAGTCGGCGATGCATAGTTCTTTGGCAGCAGTGAGCGCTTCATCGACCCGGTCATTTGACGCGGCGTCATAAAAAGCAAGGATGTTTTCTTCTACATTGCCCATGCGTATTCTCCAAGTTGCTTCTACAACAACCTAGAGCCACATGGAATCAGCGGGGCTGGTTCTAGCGAATAAGGTGGCCGTAGGTCGGCAAACTGATGTGATGATGAGTATCTGCCCTTAACGGGCTGCTACTGCAACAGGATGTATCCATTAGTAATATCTATTCTCTCAAGACCGCTCATGCGGCGCGCGCATACTAGACAATCAACACCTAATTGGCAAGCTAGTTTAGCCACTATTTAAATGAAAAATACGCCATCTATCTCAGCATTTCACTGGATGGATGGCGCTATTGCGGGAAGAATCTTTGATCGCGCTTACACGCGTTCTTTATTACTCAGTCATTTTTCGGAAAAACTGCGTTACTGCCACCAGCAATAAACCACTGAAGCAAATAAATGACCAAGCTGCGATACTTAAACCCAAAAATGTCCAGTCCACCGCAGCACAATCACCGGTGCCTTTAAACATAATCGCCAAGGCCTCGCTAAGCGGGAAGGTTTGGATAATAAACTCAAAGCTTGGCCCACAAGCCGGCACTTGATCAGCGGGTAAACTCTGCAGCCACAGCTGACGACCCGCCACTAAAAGCCCCGTTACTGCACTCAGTGTAAGCAAGCCGTTACTGACTCTTTGCCATAGAAGCGAACGTACGCTGAGCAAGGATAGTAAGGCAAAAATTGCCACCATATAAAAACAAATCCGTTGCGTCATACATAAGGGGCAAGGCTCTAAACCCTCAACAAACTGCAAGTAATAACCAAACGATAGTAAAGCTGCCGGCACTAGAAACAGCGCCGCAGCAGTTTGCCGGTAAGTTAAGGGAAGCGTCATTACGTTATCCTGTATTGCTTATAAAAATTAGCCAAATACTGATCAAATGGCTCTGTACTGGCTGCTTCTATTGTTTTTTGCTGAACAATTGAGTCAGCTGCCGTTTCCGTGAAATATTCACGCACATCATCCGACAGGGCTTGACTCAAAAAGTGCGTTTGCCACATTTTGCCTTGCTTGAAGCCGAACTCAGCAAAGGATAAGTTTTCACTGCGCATTCGGCTTAAAACTTGTGCCGATGGTGTTAACGCGCTATCGGCAACTTTTGCTTTTTGTTGTTCCAAACTTTGCTGGTAGCAGCCCGTCGCATTCAGCTTATCTAGCACACTGGCGATAGGCTGCATAGCCGCTAGCAGTTGTTCAGCCCACACGGTAAAGTTTTGCGGCTGCTCATCCACCTGAATAGACAAACCCGGCTTGCGCCCCTCGTTAACGATAAGTCGCAAGTTAGCATTCACTTCACGGCAAGCTTTGTCCGATAGCTCAGGGCTATCCTCTAATAAGCAATACAATAAAAATACATCTAAAAAGCGCATCGTGGAGGCCGCAATACCCGCACTAGCAAACGGGTCTACATCAATGCAGCGCACCTCAATGTATTCAACTCCACTACGGATCAATGCATTGATAGGCGCTTCACCTGAGGCGGTAACACGCTTAGGGCGAATAGTGCTGTAAAACTCGTTCTCTATTTGTAATAGCGAAGTATTTAGCTGCTTATACTCACCGTTGACATCTTTTAGGCCTATTTTCTCATAGTCTGGGTAGCTTTCAATAATGCCGCCACGCAAAGATTCAATATAGCTTTCAACCGAGTTATAACAAACGAATAAGGCGTTTTGCGCCTCACTTTGATAGCCTAGCCCGCCCATACGTAGGGCAGTAGCGAACTCGCCATACAGCGTATCGTCACCCATACTCTGTAAATTGTGCGGCTGATCTTGCAAAAAACTGCGCGATATCGCCGGTGATGCGCCGAATAGATACACAAATAAAGGCACGTAACGGCGAAAGTTGCGCATCAAGTTAAAGTACTGTTCCGTCTTAAAATCACACAGCGTTTGCGCATCTTTCATCTGCTGCTGATAAATCGTCCAGAAACGATCAATCAGGGAAAAATTATAGTGCACGCCACTGATAGTTTGCATAGCGCGCCCATAACGATGCCCCAAGCCCGAGCGATAAACCGTCTTCATCATGCCCACATTCGAGCTACCGTAAAGGCCCACGGGGATAGTGCTAGGCTCGCCCAACACGCAAGGCATACTATTACTCCACAGCATTTCTTGCTGCGATTGTAGCTGGTGATAGGTGAAATGATGGATATTGTTCAGATCTTGCAAGGTTTCTGAGATCGAGGTGCTCACGGGAGTAATGAACTCCAATTGAGCCTCTGAGTAATCAGTGGTAATTTTAGGATGCGTTAAAGCAGACCCTAAGCTCGGCGAGTGCGGGCTTTGCGCCAGCTGGCCATTTACAGCGCTAACGCGTAAACTTTCTTTTTCGATACCGCGCTGCAAGCTACTTAGGGATTGCAACAAAGCGGGGTTATTTTCAATACTCTGTAAACGCCGTGTAAAAACACTGGACATAAGGCAAATCCCACCCAATAAAAACGTGTATTGTGCATGTATAACAAGTTATAGAGCAAACTAATATTTGTTTATGGTAAGCCTTGTAGCTTATCGGTAAACTGCCTAACTGTGCAGAATTTATATAAAAAATACAAATCCCTCGATTAAACACAAGAGAAAACTTAAAACATGCTGGACTTAAGTATTGAAGGTGTTGAGCAGCAAGCACTAAAAACCTATACCGAAAAAGCTTACCTTAACTACTCCATGTACGTGATTTTAGATCGCGCACTGCCGCATATTGGCGACGGTTTAAAGCCGGTACAGCGGCGAATTATTTATGCCATGAGCGAGCTTAATTTAAAAGCCGGCTCTAAGCATAAAAAATCCGCACGTACCGTGGGCGATGTTATTGGTAAATTCCATCCTCATGGTGATGGCGCCGCTTATGAAGCCATGGTGTTGATGGCGCAAGATTTTTCCTTCCGCTACCCATTAGTTGACGGACAAGGTAACTGGGGTTCGGCAGATGATCCCAAATCCTTTGCGGCTATGCGTTATACCGAATCGCGTTTAACCGCCTTTGCCGAATTGCTGCTCGAAGAACTAGGCCAAGGCACGGTTAATTGGCAAGATAACTTTGATGGCACCATGCAAGAGCCCTGCGTACTGCCCGCCCGCGTACCGAATATTTTGCTAAACGGCACCACCGGTATTGCCGTGGGCATGGCTACCGATATACCACCACACAACCTACGTGAAGTGGTTAATGCCTGCGTGCATTTATTGGATCACCCTAGAGCCAACCTCGATGATATAACCACCTTTGTACAAGGGCCGGACTACCCAACCGACGCCGAAATCATTACCCCCCTAGCCGACATCCAGCAAATGTATGCTACTGGCCGCGGCTCGATAAAAATGCGCGGCGTCTACCACAAAGAAGACGGCGATATTGTTGTTACCGCCTTACCCCACCAAGTTTCTGGCGCTAAGGTGCTAGAACAAATCGCTGCGCAAATGCAGGCAAAAAAACTGCCTATGGTAGCAGATTTACGTGATGAGTCTGACCACGAAAACCCCACTCGCTTAGTCATAGAACCTCGCTCTAACCGCGTTGATATCGATGACTTAATGAGCCACTTGTTTGCTACCACCGATTTAGAGCGCAATTACCGCGTCAACTTGAATCTGATCGGAACCGATGGCAAACCTGCGGTGAAAAACCTACTCACCATGCTTAGCGAGTGGCTAGAGTTTCGGCTGAATACCACCCGCCGCCGCTTACAGTTCCGCTTAGATAGAATCAATAAGCGCCTGCACTTATTGGATGGCTTGTTAATTGCGTTTCTTAACTTAGACGAAGTTATACGCATCGTTCGTGAGGAAGATCACCCTAAACAAAGCCTAATCGCCAGTTTCGATTTAAGCGACATTCAAGCCGATTACATTCTTGACACGCGTTTACGTCAATTAGCTCGCCTCGAAGAGATGAAACTGAAAGGCGAACAAGACGAGCTAGAAAAAGAAAAAGCCGGCATTGAGCGCACGCTTTCTTCCGATGCACGTATGCGCACCTTGGTGAAAAAAGAACTGATCGCCGCCGCTGAGCAATACGGTGACGATAGACGCTCGCCTATTGTATTGCGCCAAGAGTCACATGCTTTAAGTGAAGTCGAACTTATTAGCAGCGAACCGATTACTGTGGTTATGTCAGAACGCGGCTGGATTCGTGCCGCTAAAGGCCACGACATTGACCCTAGCAGCTTAAGTTACCGAGCCGGCGACGCCTTTGCCTTTGCTCTACGCGGAAAAAGCAATCAGCAGCTGATTATTCTCGACTCTACCGGGCGTAGCTATGCCATTACTGCGCATAACTTACCTTCCGCGCGCAGTCAAGGCGAGCCTGTAACCGGCCGTATCAACGCCCCATCAGGCGTAGACTTTATCGGCGGCATTATGGGCCGTGATGATGATTACTTTTTAATGGCCAGTGACGCAGGCTACGGATTCTTCGCCAAGCTAGGCGATTTATACAGTAAAAACAAAGGCGGTAAAGCCGTTGTTAGCGTACCTAAAGGCGCTCATGTACTGGCACCGCAAGCCATAGCTGATATTGACACTGCCTATATTGCCGCTCTCAGTAATGACGGTCGCTTATTGATTTTTGCCGCCAATGAGCTACCCACATTAGCACGCGGGAAAGGCAATAAAATGCTAGGCATTTCCGGCCCACGCCTACAAACACGCGAAGAGTTTATGCTGGCAGCCGTACCCATGCGAGAAGATGACGTCTTGCTCATCTATGCTGGCAAACGCCATTTAAGCCTTAAACTAAGCGATCTTGAACATTACCGTGGTGAACGCGGCCGCCGTGGCAATAAACTACCGCGCGGTTTCCAAAAAGTTGACCACATAGAAATACAACAAAGAGCAGATTCATGAGTCATATTATTCTGATGAATATTGCCGGCGAAGATAAGCCCGGCGTTACCAATGCGATTGCCCGCGTTTTAACCCAACACCAAGCCAATATTTTAGATATTGGCCAAGCTGTCATCCACGAAGAGTTAGCGCTCGGCCTATTGGTTGAACTGAACAATAGCGACCATAGCGAGACAATAAGACAAGCTGTACAGCGCTGTATTGATGAACAAGGTATGAACATTCGCTTTACCGACGTTAGCGATGCGGAATACCAGCACTGGGTCACCGGCAAAGGCCGTAACCGCCACATTATCACCTTGCTTTCTCGCCGTTTAAGCGCCGAGCAAATTGCCGGTGTAACTACCGTCATCCAAGAATTCGCCTTAAATATCGATAAAATCGAACGCTTATCCGGCCGCGTACCTTTGCAGCAAGATAGCCAATCCAGCAAAGCCTGCGTCGAATTTTTTGTTAGCGGCGAAGTGAAAGACAAAGCTATCGTGCGCCAACGCTTTTTAGAGCTAGCTTCCCAGCTCGGTGCGGATATAGCCTTCCAAGAAGACAATTTATTCCGCCGTACACGCCGTTTAGTGTGCTTTGATATGGATTCCACCCTGATTGAAGCAGAGGTGATCGACGAGCTAGCGAAAGCTGCAGGCGTGGGCGATGAAGTGATTGCCATCACCGAACAAGCCATGCGCGGCGAACTGGATTTCAGCGAAAGCTTTACCCGTCGTTTAGCCCTTTTAAAAGGCTTGGATGCTAGCGTTTTACAAGATATCGCTGAATCCTTACCGCTCAGCGAAGGCTTAGAAAAATTAATTACCAGCTTAAAGCGTTATGGCTTTAAAACCGCTATTTTATCCGGCGGCTTTGACTATTTCGGCCATTATCTGCAAGAAAAGCTAGGCTTTGACTATGTTTACACCAACACTCTAGAAGTAGTTGATGGCAAGGTCACTGGCAATGTTGTCGGCAAAATTGTCGATGGCCAACGCAAAGCCGACTTATTACAAGAGATCGCCCGCAAAGAAGGTATCGATTTACAGCAAGTAATTGCCGTAGGCGATGGTGCTAACGATCTACCGATGCTGAGCATGGCGGGTTTAGGTATCGCCTTTCGTGCAAAGCCGATAGTGAAGCGCAAAGCCGATCATGCTATATCAACTTTAGGCCTGGACGGTATTTTGTATTTGATGGGCTATCGCGATAGAGAATTAAGCCAACTCGAATGACCGTGATACATAACAAGTAAAGCGCATATTTCATCGTACCGTGACAATTGTCTGTGGTAGGCTTGCGCTTTATACTGTTACACGGTTTTAATTAACAACAATAATATTTACATACAACGCCAACGTTGCGTGAGTATGGCAAGTTGAGGAAAACGCATGAAAAGTAATTACGATGTTATCGTCGTCGGTTCAGGTGCTGGTGCATTTATGGCCGCCTTATCCGCAGCCAACCAAGGCGCTTCCGTATTGATGCTAGAAAAAGGCAGCCAATGGGGCGGTACTAGCTCGAAATCTGGTGGTGGTATTTGGGTGCCTAATAGCCGCAACATTGCTAGCGCAGGCGTTAGCGACAGCCCTGAAGATGCCTTCAAATATATGCGTGCGGTTATTCCTGCAAACGAAGTTAGCGATGAAACCATCAAAAACTACATCGCTTATGCGCCTCAAATGATTGACTTTTTAGAGCAACAAACCGAATTAAACTGCACGCCAGTACCCGGTTATGCGGATTATTATCCCGACATCGACGGCTGGAAAGAAGGCGGGCGTACCATGGACCCATCGCCTGTCGATGGCCGTAAAATGGATTACGCTATGCTAACTCGCTTGGTGGAATCGCCCCGCGCATCGAAAGCTTTTAGCCGCTTTTCCATGAGCATTTTAGAAGGCGTACAAATTCTAGCGAAAACACCCGGCTGGCAAAAAATCTTCATGGGTATTATCGCCAGCTACTTCAAAGATATCCCTGGTCGTTTCAAAGGTCCTAGAGACCGTCGTTTAACACAAGGCAATGCATTGGTTGCCGGCTTGTATTTTGCAGCCATAGATAAGGGCGTAGAGCTGGTATTGGAATCACCCGTTACCGACTTACTGCATGAAAACAACCGTGTTACCGGCGTTGCCGTTAAAGATAATATGCAAATCACAGCAAACAAAGCGGTGATTATTGCAGCTGGCGGATTTGACCACAATAAAGCCATGCGCGAGAAGTATTTGCCCCAGCCAGCAACCACGGGCAATTCCTCTGGCGTTACCACCAATACTGGCGACCTCATCCTAGCGGCTGAAAAAGTCGGTGCAAAACTCGGTTTAATGGACGAAGCTTGGTGGGCACCGACAGCGATGACGCCTTTTGGCCCCACGGTGTTATTCTCCGAAAAATCCAAGCCCGGTTTAATTATCGTCGATAAAAAAGGCCAGCGCTTTATGAATGAGTCGATCACCTATAACTCTTACGGTGATTGCTTTTATGAAGCACACAAAAAAGGCCATGATGTTTTCCCCGCCTACTGTATTTTAGATGCCCACTACCGTAAAAAGTATATGTTTGGTGGTGTCGTCCAAGGCGAAGCCATGCCAGACTTTATGAGCAAACAGCTAATCGGTGAAGGTAAAATGCTGATTAAAGCGGATACGCTAGAAGAGTTAGCGCAAAAAATGGGCATAGACTATAACGGCCTAAAAGATACCATGGAAAAAGTGAAACAGTATGCAGCAAGTGGTGTGGACGAAGAGTTCCATCGCGGCAGCGATGCCCATGACACCTTGTACGGCGATCCAGAAGTGAAACCCAACCCTTGCTGGGGACCTATGGATAAAGGCCCTTACTACGCCACCAAGCTATTGCTAGGTGATTTAGGTACTAAAGGTGGCTTAGTGATTAACCTAGACGGCCAAGTGCTAAACCAAAACGATGAACCTATCGAAGGTTTATATGCGGCGGGTAACTCTAGCGCCTCGATTATGGGTAGCAAATACCCAGGCGCAGGTTGTACCTTAGGCCCTGCGATGACCATCGCCTTTAAAGCCGGCCATCATGCCGTTGATAAAGCACTCTAAGCTTAGCCTTCACGCGCTTAGCCCAAGGCCTTGGGTTAAGCGCGATTGCTTCAATTAAGCCACACTATGCACAAACAAGCACTTATCGATGCGCTTAAACAGCTGCTGGGTGAAAACCTCGTCGCTTGCGATAGCGATGCCTTAAACCACTACGGTTGCGATCGCACCACGCACTACACACCCAAGCCTCTAGCGATTGTCTTCCCTAGCTGTATTGAACATGTTCAAGCACTCGTTGTTTGGGCGAATAAGCACCGTTGCCCGCTTGTACCATCAGGTGGCCGCACAGGCTTGTCCGGCGCTGCGGTCGCGGCTAATAGCGAGGTGGTGGTTTCTTTTCAGAAAATGCAGCGGATTCTGTCATTAAATACCATTGATAGAACGGTTACTTGCGAGCCTGGCGTGATCACTGCGCAGTTACAAGCCTTTGCTGATGATAACGATTTATATTACCCGGTAGATTTTGCCTCAGCGGGTTCTAGCCATATCGCAGGCAATATCAGCACCAATGCCGGCGGCATTAAAGTTATCCGTTATGGTATGACACGCGATTGGGTAGCCGGTTTAAAAGTGGTCACAGGTAAAGGTGAGCTACTGACGCTAAACAATGACCTCATTAAAAACGCCACCGGCTATGATTTACGCCATCTATTTATAGGCGCTGAAGGGACTTTAGGTTTTATTGTTGAGGCAACCATGCGCTTAACAAAAAAACCGTATCAACTTACCGCCATGGTTTTAGCGCTTCATTCCATTACCGATATAATGTCGGTTTTACAGCACTTTCAAGCCACTTTACCGCTAACTGCTTTTGAATTCTTCTCGGATAAAGCCATGAGCGCAGTACTTCAGCGTGCCGATATACCCGCGCCGTTTACTGTAAACCACCCTTTTTATGTGCTGCTAGAGTTTGAAGCTCTACAGCAAGACAGCATTGATCAGGCTTTATCCTGTTTTGAACACTGCACTAATCAAGGCTGGGTAGAAGATGCCGTCATTAGCCAAAGTCAGCGTCAATATGCCGATTTATGGAAACTGCGTGAGTTTATCTCTGAGACACTGGCACCGCGCAAGCCCTACAAAAACGATATCTCGGTCAAAATCAGTGATATTCCTGATTTTCTGGCTGCAGTGAATACGCTGGTTGAGAAAAATTACCCAGGCTTTGAGGTGGTTTGGTATGGCCATATCGGCGATGGCAATTTGCATCTGAACATCCTAAAGCCTGAAGCTATGGATCAAACCGAGTTCCTTCAGCATTGTGAGCGCGTCAACCCACAACTATTTGCTATTGTGCAGCACTACCAAGGCTCTATTTCCGCAGAACATGGTGTGGGCCTATTGAAGCGTAATTATTTGCATTACAGCCGATCCGCAGAAGAAATCGCCCTCATGCAAGCGATTAAATCATTATTCGACCCTAACAATATTATCAATCCTGGCAAGCTAATCTAAGCTAACTCAGCAAACTCAAAGTTCATTTCAGTGCTAGGCAGCTGCAAATAACTGCCTTGAATATAGTGCGTTCCCATCTGCCACATACTCGCCAACATACTGGCGTTATCGACCTCAGGCACCACGGTTTGAATCTGATTCTCTTTAGCATCGTTGATTAATGTTTTCAGTCTGGCGCTATCTGCACTTAAATCACTGTGGAATTTAACCAAATCTAAAGCCAAATGCTGTAACACTTTGAAAGGATCTTCATCACAGCCAAATTCGCCTATCGACACGCGGAATTTTGCACCTCGCAGTGCGCCAATAGTCTTGATGGCTGATTTTAAATTGTTTTTCACATCCTCTTCGCGGAACTGAAAGGTGAGCATATCGCTGCTTAGGTTAGCGGCTTTGATTGCAACACCTAGCCAAGCAGCAATGCTATCGTCTAATAAGGCATTACTGGTTAGATTAATGATTAACCGTGTATTGTGGCCATTAGCACGGTGCGTCGCTAAAGCTTTGGTCGTTTCTAAAATAATCCAACGATCCAGCTTAGAGCTACCCGCTTTTTTAATTAAAGCGTCAGGGTAGGTATCACCGCTATCATCCCTAAACCATAAAGTCGCCTCGTAGTTCTCAACAGTATCACCGTGAAGGCTCATTAATGGCTGGTAGAGTAATTTAAAGCAGCCAAGCTCGATGGCCTCATCAATGCTGCCAAGTGCATCGGCGCTAATACTGGTCTTTTTGATCACGGGAGTATAAATATCAGCATGGTTTTTATCATGCTTGCTGCGGATAATGCCTAAACCTTCGAAGGCATAGTCCAGCATTTGATCGGCGTCTTTGTTGTTTAGCTGCAAGACTACGCAGGTGCAAGTGTACTGGTAGGTACGGTCTTGCAATTCACAGATATGCGCTTCAATATTTTTAATCGTGTCTTGTGCTAACGCTAAGCCTTTATCCGCTGTTTTTGGCAATATAACCGCTATTGCATCATCCGCTATACGAGCAACCACTGTCTCGCCTTCCAAGGACTTTTCGACCACGCTAGCTAGGTCTTTTATCAATAAATCCAAACCACTAAAACCGACATCATTCAGCAACTTATTGCCGCCATCTAGTCGATACACCAGCAAGGAAGCGGATGGGACACCCTTGCCGATCTGCAATACCGTACTAACAATATGATCGGCCAAATAATAACGGTTATGTAAGCCTGTTGCGGTATCGATAATACCCGCATTAAAGCCTGCAGCAGCCTCACTGCCTCCACGAATGGTTAACTGTACGCACGATTCGCCATCCACCATGGAGTTAGTCAGCTGCACGGTCACATCAACGTCTTCTTTGTTTTTTGTTAAGCCTTTGAAACTAAGCTCACTTTGCTCTATGCCGCCTCTACTGAAATGACGAAAGAAGTTTTTGAATTGCTCTTGGTCACTCTCACTAACTAAGTCGATAATTGATACGCAATCTAAATCATCGACTGCATAAGCAAAAGTCTCAGCAAACTTTTCATTATTTTTGATCAGTATGCCGTCACTTACATAGGCTATGCCATCATCGGAAGCTTCTAGTAGTACTTCAGCACGTTTTTTCAGCTCTTGGAAATCAATATGTAAACGTTGATTGCTAAGTCGGCTACGTGTACCTTCCATTTCACGTAATGCTGCATGCACAAAATGGATATTATCGTTTTTATCGATCACATCTTGAATGCCCAATTTAAACGCTTGCTCACGCAACTCTTTAGTGACTTCCTCTGTGAGCATCACGATGGGAATATCACGATTCTGTTTTTTTAAGGCGTTGACGCTAAATTGTAAGCTAACTTCGGGATTGCGATTGTCTACAATGAGCAAATCCCAGGTGCTATCGTCTAAAGATTCCTGAAAATCTTGCTCTGATGTGATTCGATGAACACGCACAGCCATGCCACCACTACGAAACACACTAATTAAGCGCTCTGACTCATTTTGACTTTGCACTTGCATTAGCACATTGTAGTTATTTTTTGCTATTTTACTCATACGATTTTTTCGAAAACAACGCCAATTATCTGGCAATATGCCGGCATCTAGTCGGCATATTGCATCTTAACTGATAGGCAGTTTTGTTTTATTAGTGGTTGTTTTAATTACGCTAACCCTATAGCAATTCCCATACATCATCAAGATCATTATTGGCTACAACTGAAGCCTTATCGCCGGCTGAGCCCGCTGATTGCGTCAGCGGGTTAACACGTTGGTAGGTATATTGACTGTAGCTACCCGTTGATGATAATTGCTTCTTCAGCTGCACGCACTCTTCTTCACCATCACGCGCCAACAAAACATATTGACCAGTTTTAAATGTTACCGTTGGTAATAATATACTACGTTCTACGGCTGTGGTTTTGATCTCTGGCAAGATAATAGCACGGGTAAAGTCTGATTGCGGCTTGGCTTCATAGTCGGCTAAACGCACGGCATAAGGCTCAGCATTAGGGCTGAGCAATTCAATACCTATTTGTAAGGACTTTTCCTTGTTTTGCCGCACCCAGCGGATAACGCCGACATTCCAGTGCTGATGAAAATCTTCTTTAATACCAATAATTTCGCCCGCACGTATGCTCACAGGGGCTTCATCGCCCCAGTTCAGACAATAGCCACCGGGGCTAATGTTTACCACATCCACTTCAAAATGCTGGTATTTTTCTTTATCCGAGCCTGTAAACGTCATCATCGAATTACCACCGGTGCGTATGTGATAATCAATAGACTCCATGGTTACTTGTGCTTCTGAGCGTTCATCTGTACCAAAAACACTGGTATCCCAGACATCCAACTTTTCTTTTTGGCTGCGCTGCGTGCTGAACTTCGCTGAGCCCACACCAGACTTTGCGCTGCCTTCACCGAAAACAAACTGATCGAATGGGCTTTCCTCGCTCAAAAAATAATGCACAGTGGTTAAGCCCACACAAAGCATTAAGCGAGAGTTGGCCTCTAAACGCATAAAGGTTCGGCTAGTGAATAAACCCCAAGCCAAAATAAGATGGTTGATTAAGTTTTGTGAGAGGCCTGTTTTTTTCAGCTGTGCGGGACTGGAAATCTCCTTCAACTTAGCAACCAGCTCGGCTGTATCCATGGAGCTGCATAAAGGTGACAAGGTACCTTTGTAGAACTTTTGATAAATCGGCGGAAGATCGCTATTCGGGTCAACAACAAATATAGATTCTTGCTTAGGGTCTAAGGCGACCAAGCGCGCTAGAGTTGCCCATTGCCAAATAGGGGCTTTTAACTTGCCAATATCTTCTTGGCGCAACTGATTGGCCTTAACGCTACCCCATAATAGTAAATACAAGTAGGCATGTTCGACACTATAAGCCTCGCTCGTGTCTTCCTTGATTTGCGGCAACTTATCTACCTTATACTTCACCGCCATTTGATAAAGGCGATGGCTATTTTTCCAAAAACGCTCAGCCTCTGGCTTATAGAGCTGGTAGTTACGAATCAGTATGCCGCTATATCCCACTAAAGCCTGATAAATCGCACGGCTCATTAATGCGCTGGGCTTTTTAAACAAACTACCCATTCTCTCACTAGCCTGACATGCACTAATAATATAAGCCGTAGCCAAGTAATTTTGTAAGGCATGGCAAAGGGCTGCTACTTTTTTAGCCTGGGCCGGTAAAATAATATGCTGATTTAAATATTTTTTCTCTAAACCCTGTAGCGCCAAACTGATAGCCGGATGCAATGCCTGCGTGACTTCCATACGCGCTGCCGCCGAGCAATTCAGCTCGCAGACTTCTTTGATGGCTAAATATAATAGGCGCGTGGATTTCGCCATATCTGCTGTAGGCAGGCTTTCTACCCAGCGCTCAACCGATACGCGATCGGCCTTGCTAAAGGACAATGCCTTGAGCTCTCGTGTGGGTAACTGGAAAATCTCTTCAAAATTTATTTGCGACATAGAAGACTGTGCTTTCCTACAAAATTGATATTATTATAAAACATATTACAAAAAATTTACCTAATTAGTAGCTATCTTTAATGCTGCCTGATCTTGCAAGCTCGTTTTGTAGGCAGCATGAGGCAACTCCCGCACCAATTTTGGCAGCATAAACCCTGGCAGCTGACGACGCAATTGCTCATATAAGTCAGCTGCTTGCTCGTCATCAATAAAGAAATGGGCAGCGCCCTTGACCGGATCCAATAAGTGCAAGTAATACGCTTGCACGCGATGTCGATGCAGAGCCAGCAACAAATCTTTATGACTGGTAACGTTGTCATTCACGCCTTTTAGCAGCACTGTTTGGTTCATTATCCGTATACCGTAACTGTGCATAGCTTGTATCGCATGGGCTAAATCATCGCCGATTTCATTCGCATGGTTAATATGCAATACCATGCTGGTTTGCAAACGCGTTGCCGTGAATAAATCCAATAAATCTTTGGTGACACGTTGCGGCAAAACAACCGGCAAGCGAGTATGCACGCGCAGCCAGCGCACATGAGCAATAGCACTAATCCGCTCAATAAGCGTTTCTAAGTAGCTATCACTGGCCGATAAAGGATCACCACCACTCAGTATGACCTCTTCAATGCTGCTGTCTTGCGCTATGTAATCTAAAGCTTGTTGCCAATGGGCAAGGCCGGGGGTGTTTTCTTGGTAGGGGAAGTGGCGGCGAAAACAATAACGACAGTTAATTGCACAACTCGGGCTGGCTATCAATAACACCCGGCCTTGGTATTTATGTATCAAGCCTGGCACTGCGTTAAAATCAGACTCTTGTAGTGGATCCTTAACAAAACCTAAGCTATCAGCCATTTCGGCCGCTTGCGGCAAAACTTGTAGCAATAATGGGTCGTTAATATTGCCTTTTTCCATCAATGCAGCAAATGCGCTAGGCACACGCAAAGGAAAATCTTTATGCGCCAAATCTCGTTGCTGGAGATCATTAACATCGATTTCAATAAAGCTACATAAGGCTTCAACATTACGAATGCTATTTTTCAGCATTAATTGCCATTCAGTGGTCTGCCATCTTGTTGCAGTTCGCGGTATCATTGCTACCCTTTTACTATTGATTAAGCTTTAGAGGAATTTCATGGCAAGCTATTCTACCAGTGAATTTCGTTCCGGTCTGAAAGTAATGCTCGATGGCGAGCCCTGCTCAGTACTAGAAAATGAATTTGTTAAACCCGGTAAAGGCCAAGCCTTTAACCGTGTTAAGTTGCGTAACTTAAACACCGGTCGTGTTTGGGAGCGTACGTTTAAATCTGGCGAAACTCTAGAGGCCGCCGATGTAATGGACCGCAACCTCGAGTATTTATACAACGACGGTGAGTTTTGGCACTTTATGGATCCCGCCAACTTTGAGCAGTATCAAGCCGATGCGAAAGTTGTTGGCGATACTGCTAAATGGCTAAAAGAGCAAGATACCTGCGAAGTGACTTTGTACAATGGCGCACCTATCTCCATTACAGCATCGAACTTTGTTGAGCTCGAGATCGTTGAAACCGACCCTGGCTTGAAAGGTGATACCGCGCAAGGCGGCTCTAAACCTGCTACGCTTTCAACCGGTGCTGTAGTTCGTGTGCCGCTGTTTATTGATCAAGGCGAAGTGATTCGCGTTGATACACGCACAGGCGAATACGACTCTCGCGTTAAGTCCTAAATGATACGCTGGCAAGCCTTGGCTAATCGCCAGGCTTTACAAGCACGTGCACGGATGTACCAACAGATTCGCGATTTTTTCCTGCAGCGCGATGTGCTGGAGGTAGAAACACCGATGCTGGGTGCTGCCAGCGTTACCGACCCCTATATCGAATCTTTGCAGACAGGCGACGCCTATCTGCAAACCTCTCCTGAATATTTCATGAAGCGGTTACTAGTCGGCGGTAGCGGCGACATTTATCAATTGGGCAAAGTCTTTCGCAAAGAAGAGATTGGCCGCTTCCATCACACGGAATTCTCGCTACTGGAATGGTATCGTTTAGGCTTTGACCAATGGGATTTAATGGCAGAGCTGGCTGACTTAATTGAGCGGCTACTCGGCTTTAGTCATTTTGACTATTTAAGCTATCAAAACTTGTTCCAAGAATATTTAGGCATTGACCCGCATAGCGCATGCCTTGAAGGCTTACGCTTTGAGGCCAAGCAACATATTAATATCGAGATGCCACGCGCTAGCAAAGATGATTGGCTGAACTTGCTATTAAGTCACCTAATCGAGCCTGAGCTGAAAAAACGCGGCCCTGTGTTTGTTTACGGCTACCCCACATCGCAAGCCGTACTTGCTGCGACCTCAACGGACGAATCAGGCAACTGCGTTGCTGAGCGTTTTGAGTTATATATTCATGGTATAGAGCTGGCCAACGGCTTCCATGAGCTCACCGATGCTAAGCAACAGCGATTACGCTTCGAGCAAGACAATCAGCTGCGCCAGCAAATGGGGCTACGCCCTGTGGCCATCGATGAAAACCTTATCGCAGCGTTAGAGGTAGGTTTGCCGCCTTGCTCCGGCGTCGCCGTGGGCGTGGATAGGTTATTAATGCTGAAGCTAGGCAGCTCTACCATTGATGAAGTACTAAGCTTTCGTTCTTAAAACACAGTACTAGAATGCAAAACCCAAACCAACGTTAAAATAGTAACGATCACTAATAGCGTTTTTATCATTGATTTGTATTTCTGGTGCCAAGACCAGATTCAACACATTCAAGATACTTAAATCGATAGCCACACGAAAAGCAATCTGATCGATCTTAGCGTCACCAAGGCCGGCTATTTGGCTAAAATCATAGTGGCGATAACTGCCAGTAAAAGCGACCCGCCTTAGCGATACGGGAAAACCAAAGTGATACTTCGACCATGGCCATACTTGGGTTAAAAACACCTCACCCTGAGCCCCACGCTTGGCATAATAACTGCGCTTTAATGATAAGATGCTAAACTCACTAGGATCATTACTGAAGCTATTGATGCCATCGTTTAACTTAACGCCTCTATATTGCCACCAAACCGCGTTTTGATCACTCTGTGCGTACTTCCCCGCCAAACCGATATAAAAGTCTTTCGGCAAATCCGTGGATAGGCGCAGGCTAGCACCTTCAATATGATCGCCCCTTTCATTCACATGGTATAAGGATAAAGCCGCTTCTTTATTCGCCAATAAAGTGTGGCCAAAAGCTTGCTGATAACTGAGATTCAAACTCAGGGACTTAGGCTCACGGCTAGGCTTTTTATAATCCAAAGCATAGCCTGCGCTTAAGTCCGCTTGCCAATAGCCTTGACGAATAAACGGCAGCTTAAGATCAAGATTATACCCGCCATCGCGCGTTTCTGGCTTTACCGCATGATCATAAAAGCCTGTTTTTGCTAAGTAATACGCGTTTAAAGCGAACTGCAAAAAGTACTGATTATTGCTGTAGCGAATACCGATAAGATCGCTTAAATCACCATCTCTAGCTGCCCAGAAACTCAGATTGTTGTAGTTAAGCGGATCGGCAAAATGAAAAGACAGATCATAAACCGAGCGATTATCTTCATCGCTGGCTAAAGCCATACTACCGCCGCTATAACGCATAGCCGCCAGCGAACGGTAGGCCTTAGGCGGTGTTAGCTCTTCAGGCTCTTCGATAAGAATGGGCTGTGGCTCGCTATCTACCGGCACAGCCACTTGGGTATTATCTTCCGCTGGCTCATCCCAAAAATAACTGACGACAAAAGGCGCTTCATTCAAAGTCTGTAGCTGTTCGCGCGCGTAGTAATAAGCATCTTTACCAATCGCTGCAATTAAGACCTCCTCATCGCTAATTAGACGCGCATCCACGATATTATCTGCCGCCAAAGCGCGGCTTATACCGCCCGCACCATAGCGATACAAGGCGCTGCCTTTTTCACTATTGGCGATAAAATACACATCCCCGTTATCTGCCACGTCAGCCACAATGGCGTAATAGCCATCAAAGACGGTAAGCGGCTGTTGATTACGGTACAAAACGCGTTGCGGGCCGTATTGCACAAAGTAATAAAGATTGTCCTTATCGACAATAACTGAGGAGTTTACCTGCGCATAAAAATTATCCCCCACATACAATTGTGGCTGAATAAACGACGCATCGGCTTTGAAATACACAGGCCTACCATCTTGCATATAGCCTTGAATAATCTTGCCCTTACTGTCTTTGTTCATCCTTGCTTGGCTGTCGAATAAACCCATTTTTATCGCCCACACGGAGCTATTGTGGCCAGTCGCACTATAAAGCTTATCGTCTTGCTGAAATATTTTACCGTTTAAAAAAGCTTTGCGTTGCTGGCTAAAGCGATGCTCTTTTCTATCATATCGGCTAAGCAAGGGCGCTCGTGTACCTTCTTTATAAGCGAGAAAAAAGATTGCGTCATTGTGGCGATTCAATCCGGCAAAGTACTGGGAACTAGCTAATATCTCGCCTTCGGCCATATGCATAGCCGCAGCCTGTTGCTGGGTTTTATTCACCCACTGGGCAAAGTTGAGGTTAAAGTTTTCACGGTTAAAGCTGCGCCGACTTGGCTGATTAACCATAAACGGCCAAAACCAGTAGCGTGAACGGTGCTTAAAGTATTGATTGGTTTTGTCCAGGCCATATTTTTCGGCTAAAAAATACTGGTATTGGCTACCAAAAATATAATGGCCTTCGCCATAAGGGAAATTCAACGTGGTGTTATACAGGCGTTGGCGCGTTAAATAGCCGGCATTAGCGTGCACATTAGTCATCGCACGATAACGCCCACTATACAGTCTGCCACCGTTGCCCTGCCAAGACTCATTCAGCACCGCATTACCCTCAAGAATAAAGCTGGATTCAGTTAAATTCGGTAAAGTCGCAGGAACAAAAGGAAAGAGAAGATTCCCATTGCCCAAGACAGCAAACAGGCTTTTCGACACCCAATTATCTTTGGCATTGAGCTGATAATTATGTGCAGTTTCGTGCCAAAGCAAAGTATCTAACCATGAGGCCGAACTAAAGTAATCAACCATTAAGGCGCCACCACCATAGTTCATTTGTTGATTCAGCGGGAACTGGGTGGAAAAACCATTCGCAATTTGATTACGGGAAGACAATAGACCTACATATAAGCGCCTATCCATCTCGTAGCCAAAAGTTGCTTGATAAGCGGGCTGCAAAACCTGCTCGACATTAATCGTATGCTCAGCAAACTGGCTATATTCTTCACTGAAGATAATGCGCGTATTGTCACTATCGCGTGTGAAGTAGGCTTTGTCTTGGTTGACTGTAGTGTAGTTCTCATCGACGGCGAGCGCCAGGCTCGCCCATAGAAGAATGAAAAAAAAGCGCAACATTGGCTTAACCACACCCAGCGAAGAATACTCGCTTAGGTTAGCGTTTATTTACATTGCTTGTAAACAACAGCACTAGCAAACCTCAGAGCTTATCGGCAATCGGCGGATGATAAATCATTTGCACCAAAACACCGGCAGGATCTAAACAATAAAAGCTGCGCGCACCATCACGGTGTGTTTTCGGTGTTTTTTTGATGGGCACGCCTTCCTGCTGAAAGAACGCATGCCAGGCATCAACCGCTTGCTCATCTTTTAAAATAAAGCCGATGTGATCAAGCTTTTGTGGGCCACTTAAACTACCCCCTTGCCAACGGTGCAGGGCTAAATTATCACTGCCGGATGTGAGGTAGTAATTATCCTCGTCTGGCTGCCACTCCACTTCCATACCGACAATACGGGTATAAAAATCCAAACAGGCCTCTAGGTTTTCAACAAATAAAGCAATGTGGCGCATGCCTAGGGTATTGGCTGGGCGGCTTAATTTACTCATCGCTGGCATCCTCATCGATTATTTCGTAACTATGGCTGATATTAACACCACCTTTAGCCAGCATAATCGATGCTGAGCAATATTTATCCGCTGATAACTCAACCGCACGTTTTACTTGCGCCACTTTGAGTTTGCGACCGCTAACAACAAACTTAATATGAATATCAGTAAAAACCGCCGGCACCGCGTCCGCGCGCGTAGCGTCTAATTCTGCGCGACAATCCGTTACCTGCTGGCGTGATTTTTGCAAAATACTCATTACATCGTAGGATGCACAGCCGCCCATGCCGAGTAATAACATCTCCATAGGGCGAACACCCATATTACGACCACCGGAGGATTCTGGCCCATCCATAACAACACTGTGACCACTGCCGGACTCGCCTAAAAACATGGCATTATCAACCCATTTGACGGTTGCTTTCATAATTTCCTCGATCAAAAAGTTTTACATTATTGGCTAAAATACTATCATAATGCACTCAAGCATGCGGCTAAAAGCCGCGCTTATCGCGATATATCTCTGAATATTTTGCCTTTTATTACGAACTATTGTGTGTAAGTGTTAAGTTAATCGTGCTTTGCCACAAAGAAATACTGAATAAGTAGATTTGCACACAAAGCACGCTACTATAAACAGATAACAATATTAGAAGGAAAGACTCTTGACTTACCGCCCACTCAATCCGCATATAGATAATGTTGAGCTCTTTCTAGCTCATTGTAGCCGTCGCAAATATCCCGCTAAAAGCACCATTTTATGTGCCGGTGATAAAAGCGAAAGCCTGTATTACATTATTGATGGTTCAGTAACCATTGTCTTGGAAGATGATGACGGCAAAGAAATGATTGTTACCTATTTAAACAAAGGCGATTTCTTTGGTGAAATGGGTTTATTCGAAGAGGAAGATGTTCGTAGCGCCTGGGTACGCACCAAGGTAGCCTGCGAAATTGCTGAAATCAGTTACGATAAGTTCCATGCATTAACGCGTACAGAGCCTGGCTTTTTATTCGAGCTAGCCAGACAAATGGCCAGCCGCTTGAAGGACACCACACAAAAAGTCGGCGACTTGGCCTTTTTGGATGTTACCGGCCGTGTAGCCAGTACTTTACTGGATTTATGCAAGCAGCCCGACGCGATGACCCATCCCGATGGCATGCAGATTAAAATCACCCGCCAAGAGATTGGCCGCATTGTTGGCTGCTCGCGCGAGATGGCGGGCCGCGTCTTAAAAACGCTAGAGGAGCAAGGTTTAATCTCTGCTAGCGGTAAAACCATGGTGATATTCGGTACACGTTAATCGTATAGGGCGATAGCAATCGCCCTTTGCCCTTCTTATCTTTTTCTCGCTTGTCGCATGGCATCTGTTATTCTTTAGCTTCACCATTGTTCTAACAATAGCTGGGGAATGTCATGCAATCTGCTATCGGGCTTATCGGACTTGCGGTCATGGGGCAAAATCTTGCCTTGAATATTGCCGATAATGGCTTTGCCATCAGTGTTTATAACCGCACCGCACAAACCACAAAAAACTTTATCCAGCAACAAGCTCACGCCAAGCTCAGCGGCTATTACTCCTACCCGGCACTGATTGCCTCCTTAAGCAAGCCGCGTGTTGTGCTGTTAATGGTAAAAGCCGGCCAAGCTGTCGATGGCTGCATCAATGAGCTACTGCCCTTGCTGGAAGCTGGCGACATTATTATCGATGGCGGCAACTCGCATTTTGAGGATACACAGCGTCGCTACCAGAAAGTACAGCAACAGCGGATTCGCTATATTGGCATGGGCATTTCAGGTGGCGAACAAGGTGCACGCACAGGCCCATCCATTATGCCCGGCGGCGACAAAAGCGCTTGGCCTATTATCGCCCCTATCTTCAATAAAATAGCAGCCCAAGTGGATAATACGCCCTGCTGCGACTGGATAGGTGATGGCGCTGCCGGCCATTATGTGAAAATGGTGCACAATGGTATTGAATACGGCGACATGCAATTAATTAGTGAGGCCTATGCCATATTACGCTTTGCCGCCGGTTTAAGCCCTGAACAGTTGCAAGCGGTTTTTGCGCAGTGGAATCAAGGCGTTTTACAATCCTATTTAATTGAAATCACCGCTGATATTTTATCTGTCTACGATAACGACGGTCGATTACTGCTGGATAATATCCTTGATACCGCCTCACAAAAAGGCACGGGCAAGTGGACAGTCAATAGCGCCTTGGATGAAGGCTTTGCATTAACCTTAATCAGCGAAGCGGTGTTTGCCCGCTTATTGTCTGCAGAGAAAAGTTTGCGCCAACAGGCTGCTCAACATTTCCCACGCACAGAAAAATTGAGTACCAACGAACAGCAAATGATTATCCAGCAAGTGCACGGCGCCTTGTATGCTGCGAAAATCATCTCTTACACCCAAGGCTTTATGCTATTACAAAGAAAAGCCGCCAGCAGTCAATGGCAGTTTGATTTTGCCAGCATTGCTCGATTATGGCGTGGTGGATGCATTATCCGCAGCCGCTTTTTAAACGATATCGCTGATGCCTTTGAGCAAGACGCCAATTTACCCTGCCTATTGTTTGCAGACTTCTTTAAACAGGCGATAGAACACAGTGATACTCATTGGCGACAGGGGCTGACGCTCGCCATGCAACATAAAATTGCTACCCCTGCGATGAGTTCAGCCTTAGCGTTTTTTGATGGGCTGACTACCGAACATTCCGCCGCTAATGTACTACAAGCGCAACGTGATTATTTTGGCGCACACACCTATCAGCGTATCGATAAGCCTTTAAGCGAATCCTTCCATAGCGATTGGATTAGTCTCGCTAAAGCGCAAGGAAAACACCATGGCTGATTGCACACTGATTATTTTTGGCGCCACGGGGAATTTAGCGCAAGTAAAGCTTATCCCTGCACTTTATCATCTCGATAAGGCTGGCAAACTACCGGAAAACCTACGCATTCTTGCTTGTGGTCGCAGGCCCTATAGCGAAGAAGACTATCAAAAAATCCTCGGTGACTGGGTTGAAGAAAGCGCACGCGAAGCCGTTGATAAACAAGCCTTAGAATTTTTCAAACAACGCTTTTCTTATTTCCGCGGCGATTTGAACCTTGATCAAAGCTATGAGCAAATTCATGCGCTGCTTGAGCAGCCAAAGTATTCAAAAAATCTGATTTTTTACATGGCAATTAGTCCGCAAGACTTTTCTACTGTAGTCAATAAGCTCAGCTGCCATCAACTACTTAATGAAAAAGCCGGTTTTAGACGCGTGGTGATAGAAAAGCCCTTTGGCTATAATTTGGAAAGCGCCACAGCGCTACAAAAACAAATCGCCAAGCATTTGGATGAACGGCAAATTTTTCGTATCGACCATTATCTTGCCAAAGGCATGGTACAAAATGTCTTAGTCTTCCGCTTTGCGAACATCCTGCTAGAGCCTTTATGGAACCGCTACTATATTGACCACGTACAAATCAGCCATTGTGAAAACCTAGGCATTAGCGATCGCGGTGAGTTTTATGATAAAACTGGCGCACTACGCGATATGCTGCAAAGCCATTTAATGCAATTACTGGCATTGATAGCCATGGAAACACCCGTTTCTATGCGTGCCGATGATTTGCGCGATGAAAAGGTAAAGGTATTAAAATCCGTACGTGCTGTACCCGTCGATAAAGTACACTCCTACGCCTACAGAGCCCAATACCAACAAGGACACGTTGAGGGCGAAGCCGTTAAGGCTTATACAGAAGAAACTGGCGTCAACGAGGATTCAACAACCGAAACCTATGCCGCGCTCAAGCTGTATATCGATAACTGGCGTTGGCATGGCGTGCCGTTTTACTTGCAAACAGGAAAGCGCTTAAAAAACAAACAATCGCGCATCTCCATCTGTTTTAAACAAGTGCCGCAACCTTTGTTTAAAACCAATAATACTTACAATAATTGGTTAACCCTAAGCATTCAGCCTGATGAATATATGCGGCTTGAAATGACCGTCAAAGAGCCCGGCCTTGAGATGCTGACGCGAAACAGTAATATGGATGCGAGTTATTTA
>SMEQ01000025.1_pt1 | contig 50259 bp, 54 predicted proteins | sample 2456281 | NCBI WGS metagenome assembly SMEQ01 (sample SAMN10132596, study PRJNA489261) | soil metagenome | isolation source: day1 antibiotic-loamy sand soil ammended with raw manure from dairy cow... | place: USA | collected 2015-04-01
ATAGGGAGAAAGTGGGGAAATGAGAATAAATGGAGTGTTTATATATGTTGTGACTTATGTATGATTGATAAACAATCTTGCAACTCAAATAAACTAAAAAATGAGTTGCAAAGTGATTTGTGGCTCATGAAAGAATTACAAATAATTTATTTTACTATCTTTACAGGTTGTTAAAAATATTGGGATACTCAAGATGTTATATTCTTGAGTTTTGTTTTAGCTTTTTCCCTTTTCTCCTTCCTTCATCTTGCCCATCTTACTCATCTTATAAATCCTGTTCTTCCGTTTTTAGAGAAAGCAAATTAAAACATTTATAAAACAACACAACATACATTTTCCCAAGAATAAAATCCCTGAGAACTACGCAATACATATAGACATTTCAAACATGATCTTTAATGAAAAATGGGCAAAAAAATAAATAGAGAACTCAAGCAAGGCAACAATTTAAAATTCATTATTATTTGAAAATAATGGGAAATTCAAAAAGATAGTTAGAAGTGATTCTTTTGAAAAGGTTCAGGAAAAACTAAATAACATAAATGCAAAATCGGAATAAGAAAAATCTCATCCCGATTTTGGTCGTGGGATTGAATTCCTTCGCTCCCTCATTGTAAATATACTAAAAGCTCTTAAAGAAATGAAAAACGAAGTAAGTTTAAAATCCATTCTAGGATACTTATCACTTATCACTTATCTACTCCCTCACTTCCAACTCTCCAGATTGCACCATCCATAACTGACGATAAATCCCATTTTTAGCCAATAGTTCATCATGTTTCCCTTGCTCCGCTAATTTTCCTTGATCTAACACAAAGATTTGATCCGCATGTCGAATTGTAGATAAGCGATGCGCAATAACAATCGTCGTTCTGTTTTGAGCAATGGTATATAAAGACTTTTGAATCGCAGCTTCTGTTTCATTATCCACTGCTGATGTAGCCTCGTCTAACACCAAAATCGGCGGGTTCTTTAATATCGCTCTGGCAAGAGAAATTCTTTGTCGTTGACCACCCGATAATTTTTGACCTCTTTCTCCTACAACCGTATCATACCCCTCCGGTAAACTCATGATGAATTCATGAGCTTCGGCTAATTTTGCAGCGGCAATAATCTCCTCATCCTGAGCATCAAAACTGCCATAAGTAATGTTTTCTTGGACAGAACCATGAAATAAAAATACATCTTGACTTACTAATCCAATGGCTAAAGCTAAATCATCTAATTTGTAATCTTTGAGTTCATTGCCGTCTAAAAGAATGCGCCCTTCTTGTATATCATACATGCGCATGAGTAGTTTGATCATACTGCTTTTTCCAGCGCCTGTAGGGCCTACAATTCCGATGGTTTGACCCGCATGAAATTCCATGTTTAAGTTGTCTAAAACTTTTCTACCCGTACGGTATTTGAATCCTACATTTTCCAATACATAATGTCCTTGAACCGCTGCTTTGACTAAAGGTAAATGACCATCTTTTAAACGTTCATCTGTATTTAATAATGCCATGATTCTTGTCGTACTCGCCATCGCACGTTGATATAAATCAAAGGTTTCACCCAATCGCGTTAACGGCCATAAAAGTCGCTGAGTTACGAAAATTAATACGCTATAAAGTCCTACTTCCATAGCGCCGTTTAGGGTTTTAAAACCTGCCGCTATTAAAATACCTATAAAACCCGCCAAGATTAACATGCGTATCATAGGAACAAATGCAGCACTTAATCGAATGACTTTCTGATTCGCTTTTTTATATTGATTTGATAATTGAGCAATGCGTTCGTTTTCGAAATCCTTAGTTCCAAAACTTTTAATGGTTTGCATACCACCAATGTTATTCACCAGTTGTGAGCTCGTATCTCCTGCTTTTTCTCTTACTTTTAAATACCTTGGTGCTAATTTTTTTTGAAACCAAATAGAACCCCAAATGATAAAAGGCATAGGAACTAACGCCATCCAACCTACTTCAGGTGCGGCAAACATAAAAATAGAGCCAATGACTAAAATCGTCACCAAAACTTGAATAATATCATTTGCACCATGATCTAAAAATCGCTCTAGCTGATTGATGTCATCGTTTAATACCGAATTTAATTCTCCAGACGATTTATCTTCGAAAAAGGCCATTTCCTGTTCTTGCATATTGGCATAAGCGTCATTTCTCAAACTATCTTGAACATCTTGTGCTAAATCTCGCCAATATACTTGGAATAAATACTCGAAAAAAGATTCAAGTATCCAGATGACTGCAGTAATGATCCCTAACCAAACCAATTGATGTCCTGGATCGCTAATCCCAAAACTTCCCATTAAACTATCTTCACCTTTTACGACAACATCAACAGCCGCACCAATTAAAACAGGAGGTGCCAAGTCAAATAACTTATTTAAAACAGAAAATAAAGTCGCCCATCTCACTTTACTACGAAATGGCTTCATATAGTGGAGTAGGGCAGCTAAGGGAGAGGTTTCTTTAGGTTTAGACATGACAGTGAATAGCTTTTAAAAACACGAAAGTACTTTAATTGAACTGGAAATGAATTCCTTTTGTGGAATGTTTGAATTTACCCAAATTCAGGGGAATTGAAAATAAAGAAAGGCATTATTTACATGGTAGATAATACCCATTAAGGTTTTTAATATGAGCTTGGAATATGTTAGTAAACTAGTTGTCAGACATCACTTTATAAGTCGGATCGTCTTCCATAGTGACGAAGATAACGCCTTTAGCTTTCTCAAGTTTATTTCTACAATCTTGACTCAAATGTTGTAAAACAACTCTTTTATTAACATCGGCATATTTAGAAGTGATTTTATTTAAGGCATCTAACGCACTCATATCTGCGACTCTACTTTCTTTAAAATCAATGATGACTTCGTCAGGATCATTTAAAACATCAAATTTTTCTATGAAGGCTGTTACAGACCCAAAGAATAGCGGACCGTAAATTTCATATACTTTTGCACCCTCAGCATTAATATGTTTTCTCGCACGAATTCTTTTCGCATTATCCCAAGCAAAGATCAATGCAGAAACAATCACACCTACCAATACAGCTAAAGCTAAATTGTGAAGGGCCACCGTAATAGCCGCAACTAAAATACCTACAAAAATATCTGATTTCGGCATTTTATTAATGACTCTAAAAGATAACCACTCAAAAGTGCCAATAGCCACCATGATCATCACGCCCACTAAAGCAGCCATGGGTATTTTCTCAATAACAGGAGCTCCGAATAGAATAATCGCTAAGATGGCTAAAGCGCCTACAATCCCTGATAAACGCGCTCTTGAACCCGCATTAATATTTACTAAGGTTTGTGCAACCATCGCACATCCACCCATGCCACCAAAAAAACCATTAACCATATTTGCACCACCTTGCGCCATCACTTCTCTGTTCGGTTTACCTTTGGTATTCGTGATTTCATCCACCATGGAAAGCGTTAATAAGGTTTCAATTAAACCAACACCAGCCATGACTAAGGAAAAGGGGAAAATGATTTTTAAAGTATCGAAGGTAAAAGGTACCATCGGAATGCTAAACTGAGGAAGTCCGCCCTGAATACTTGCTATATCGCCTACTGTTTTAGTATCCACATTAAAACCTAAGACTATAGCAAAGACTACAACAATCGCTATTAAAGAAGCTGGAACTGCTCTTGTTATTTTCGGGAAAAAGATCACGATAGCTATGGTCAGTAGTGTCAATCCACCCATGATATATAATGGTATTCCTGACAACCAAGCTGTGATTCCGTTTTCTGTAAATTTAAACTGTTCTATTTGAGCCATGAAAATAATGATGGCTAATCCATTGAGGAAGCCATACATTACGGGTTGAGGAATTAACCGGACGAATTTACCTAATTTTAAAACGCCTACTAAGAACTGAATTAACCCTGCCAAGACAACAGCTGCAAATAAATACTCAACGCCATACATACTGCTTAAAGCGATCAATACAACCACTGTAGCGCCAGCACCTCCTGAAATCATTCCTGGTCTTCCACCGAAAATAGCGGTAATTAATCCCATTAAGAAAGCAGCATATAATCCTACTAAGGGAGAAAGACCTGCTAAGATTGCAAAAGACAATGATTCTGGGATCATCGTCATGGCAACAGTTAGTCCAGCCAAAACTTCCGTCTTGAAATTTACTTTTTGTTTGAAATCAAAGAAATTCAAATAAGGTTTCATAGCGGAGGAAAAGTAATGGGTTGATTAATATATTTTAAATGCAGCGTTTCGATGTTCAAGAAAGTTCATCGAGTTGTTTAATCTTTCTTTTTTACTCTTTGATTAAAGCGGATGCAAAGATATAAAATCTAATGCTTAATAAAAATGGATGTAGTAGAAATGAAGTGTTGAAGTATAAAGATCAAGGTGTTGCTCATTCTTTATATCCCATAGTGTGTTTGGGAATTCTACAAAAGGAAAAAGGGGTTAAAAAAGACTTTCTTTTTTAACCCCTTTAGTCGGGAAGACAGGATTCGAACCTGCGGCCCTCTGGTCCCAAACCAGATGCGCTACCGGACTGCGCCACTTCCCGTATTCTTAAAATTCTGCGGTGAGGGAGGGATTCGAACCCTCGGAACAGTTACCCGTTCGACAGTTTAGCAAACTATTGGTTTCAGCCACTCACCCACCTCACCCGAAGTCTTTTAAAGAACTTGTTCCCCTTTCGGGACTGCAAATGTAATACATCTTTTTCAAACAAACAAACCTTTTAGAAGAAAACTATAAAAGATTTTGAAAAAGAAGCAAATTACATGGATGCCAATTGAATTTTTTCTTCTAATTCTAAGAACTTCTCCCTATAATCAGGATCAGAATCTAAAAGGTTTTCAACCGTATTACAACTATGAATAACTGTGGTATGGTCTCGACCTGTAAAATGTTCGCCAATAGCTTTTAATGAATTGTTCGTAAACTTCTTAGCTAAGTACATAGTGATTTGTCGAGGTTGCGTAATATCTCTTTTACGTGATTTTGATAACATTTGATCATAATCAACATCGTAAAACTCACAAACCATTTTCTGAATATCATGAATGGTTAATTCCTTAGTATGTGTTTTTACATAATTTTTCAAAACAGCTTTAGCTAAATCTAAATCTATTTCTTTTTTATTTAGTGTACTCTGTGCAAAGAGAGAAATCACTACACCGCGTAAATCGCGATTATTATCTGTAATATTATAAGCAATGTAATTCACGATTTCTTCATCCATTTCCAAGCCTTCGTTTTTCATCTTCATTTTCAAGATGGCTTTACGTGTTTCGTAATCTGGATTTGTAATCTCTGCATGAAGTCCCCATCTGAAACGACTTAATAAACGTTCTTGAACGCCATTTAAATCTTTCGGTGGAGTATCGCTCGTTAAGACTATTTGTTTACCATTTAAATGTAAATGATTAAAAATAGAGAAAAACACTTCTTGTGTTTTTGGAGCTGTAGCAAATTGATGAATGTCATCTAACAATAAAACATCTATCATTTGATAAAAATGGATAAAATCATTGATTTCTCTATTCTTAGAATGATCTATAAATTGATTGATGAATTTCTCTGCAGAAACATACAACACTGATTTTGTAGGATGTAATCTTCTGACTTCATTTCCGATTGCTTGTAATAAATGTGTTTTTCCACAACCTGTACCGCCAAAAACCATTAAAGGGTTAAAAGCAGTAGCACCGGGTTTCTGAGAAATATGCATGCCTGCGTTTCTTGCTAATTTATTACATTCTCCCTCTACGTAGTTGTCAAAGGATTGGTCATCACTTAATTGTGGGTCAATTTGAACTCTACGCATTCCTGGAATAACAAATGGATTTTTGATTTGAAGTGGATCGTCCACTACATAATCCATGTCCACATAGTTTTGATTTCTAGGATTCTTAGCATGTAAACTTCCTGGCAATTGCATGGTTGCAGGATTGTTGTTTGTGCTTGGAGTAGCTTGCATTTGAATGCGGTATTCTAATCTCCCGTTTTTTCCTAAAACTCTTCTGATCGTTTTTCCAACTAACTCTACATAATGCTCTTCTAGCCACTCATAGAAAAACTGACTTGGTACCTGAATGGTCAAAATTTGATTCGACAACGCCGCTGGTATGATAGGACTAAACCAAGTCTGAAATGCTCTTTGAGGGATATTATCTTTGATAATATCCAAGCATTTTGACCAAGCAGTTTGTGCCTCTATCAAAGTAGTCGGTATATTGGAATTATTTTGATTCATGTTAGGTAAAAAGATTTGCAATAAAACTCAAACTTAAGAGGTTCTTAATATAAACGATTTTAGTTGAGTTTCTTCACAAGTGATAGTATTTATTTCAAGTTTTTTGTTTTCATTACGTCCCAATTTAAGAAACATTTTCTAGTAAGTTTAAGGTTCTTAATAAATATATTTTATTAAAATTGAAAACCTGAAAATTACTTCAAAGTATCCGAAATGGATTACAAATTTGGGCACAAAAATCGAAAGAAAAAAATTTAAATGTCTTGTTTATTTGCTTAAAATTACATTAGGGGTGTTTGCTGATTTATAATTTTTGGATCCGTCGAAGTCTAATATGATATGACCTAAATGAACTCCTGCCCAGCCTACTTGGTTGATAATCACATTCTTGCCGACCTCGTTTGAAGTGAGTGTAGGCCTGTCTAAGAAGGTGTGTGTATGGCCACCAATAATGATGTCAATATATTTTGAATGCTGTGCAATTACTTGGTCGCTGACTTGTTTTGAAGCATATTCATAGCCCAAATGTGATAAACAAATAATAAGATCACAATGTTTTTTTTCTTTCAAAAATGTTGCTGTTTCATTCGCGATTTTTACTGGATCTTGATAAATTGTTTTTCCGAAGTTTTTAGCAGGAACTAAACCATTCAGATGAATACCAAGTCCTATAATCCCAATTTTTATGGGTCCTTTCTGTATGATTTTATAAGGTAAGGTTTTGTCTTTTAAAAGAGTATCCTCAAAGTTGTAATTGCTGGTAATAAAAGGAAAATTTGCTTGAGGAAGCTGCTTTAAAAAACCTTCTAATCCATTATCAAAGTCATGGTTTCCCATCGTTGCAGCGTCGTATTTTAACATACTCATGGTCTTGAATTCGGGTTCGCCATCAAATAAATTAAAATAAGGCGTGCCCTGAAATATATCTCCAGCATCTAAAAGTAAAACATGTTCATTCTTAGCTCGGATTTGATTCACAATAGCGGCTCGTCTGCTGATGCCACCAAGACCTTGGAGTTTAGAACCATCCATTGGAAACGGATCTAAACGACTGTGTACATCATTGGTGTGTAAAATAATTAACCTATGCGTCTTTTCAGAAGCTAAAGCTTGTATTGGAAATTGGCCAACAGTAAGTAGTCCACCTGCAATAATACTCTTTCTTAAAAAGTCTCTTCTATTCATGATGTGTAACTCTTTGTTCAATTAAAAAATTTAAATTCATGGCATCCTCATTCATTAATCTCAATTGTTCAATCAATAAATCTCTTATAATCACATTTAATTCATTTCTTTTTAGAGATTTTAAAATGATGGATTGATCGCCGCCATCTGCTATGTAATCAGAAACTGCCATTTTGTATGTTTTAGTAGGATTCACCGGAATGCCATCAACTCTTACACCCACTGCTTTTTTATTTTTTATATCATAACTGAGACCAGATATTGGCCAGCCACCAAAAGAAGCCATGTGATCCGCAAATTTGAACAATATGTTTCCTGGGATCTCTACAATCACCAATTGGTTATCAAATGGCATCATTTCATAAATATTACCAATAGTGATGGGTCCTGCAGGTAAAAATGGAATGCGAAGACCACCATAGTTTATAACTGATATACTCACTTCTGAATCAAAGCGTTTGGCATAGGCTAATTGAATATCCACCATAAAGTTACCCATTGTTCCTTCTGGTTGTGCTTTGTTTAAATCGCTGTGAGAAAAAGCAATAGTTTGATTCATTTGTTCTTCTAAAGCAAGTCTGAATTTCGAAATATAAGCTTCAAAGGAATCTACTTTTTGATAGTCGTGATTGATTACAATAAGCTCTGCTTCTGCATTTTGTATGCCCAAAACTTTTGGACTGCAAGAAAAGGCGAAAATGCTGAGGATGATGGGTAGAAAGTATAGTCTTTGACTGAGTTTGATGGGATGCATAATTGAAATCTTTGAGACAAAAATAATTTCTTCTATTTGAAAAGGCAATGAATTCTTGAAATTACATTAAATTCACATAAAAGGAAGCATTATGCCAGCGCAAGTATTTTTAAGAAAGCATATTCAAAATAGAATTGGTTATTTTCATCCCTGGGTTTATGCCAATGAAATTGGACAAACCGAAGGTGAGGTTTCGCCTGGAGCTATCGTGGATGTGTTTTCGCATTTAGGTTCGTTTGTGGGTCAAGGTTTTTATAATCCTTACGCATCAGTTAGAATTAAAATGTTTTCTTTTAAAAATAAAGTTGATTTTAATGAAGCGTATTTGAAAGAATTGATTCAACGCGCTTTGAAGTATAGAAAAGAGGTGGGCTACGGAGAGGTGTTTCGACTTTTTAATGCGGATGGAGATGGTATGCCGGGTTTGATTATTGATCATTTTCCAAAGTTGATTGTTTTTCAAACCATAAGTTTAGGTATAGATTACTACAAGGAGATTTTGGTTAAAGTGTTGAGTGAATTATTTCCAGATAAAGATGTTTTTGAACAAAATGAAGTTTTTGTAAGGAATTTGGAAGGTTTGCGATTGCAAAGAGTCGTTCATAGAGGAGAGAACGGAGATGATTTGAAAAAAGGATATCCCTATGAAATGATGGAAGCTCAGTTCAAACTATGGCCAGGAATGCATGATAAGACCGGTCTGGATTGGGAAAATATGCCGATTTGGTCAACCATTAAACCCTTTGTGTCTCAAGGGCCTTTTTTGAATTTGTTTAGTGGAATGGGAGAATTGTCTGTGTTGGCTAAATTGTCAAAAGTAAAAGATTGTGTAGCGGTGGATTATAACGCTCAACAAATTCAGTTGTCTAAAGAACAAGAGGAGTTAAATAGTGTGAATGGTATTTTTTGGGTTCATCAAAATGTCTTTGATTATTTAAAATCTTCTTCTTTTAAAGCGTATCAATGGCAGTCAGTTGTAGTGAATCCGCCCGCATTGATTCATAAAAAAGAACAATTACATAAAGCTTACGCAGCTTATAAAGAGATATTAATTAGGTTGTTACCTCAAATGCAAACGAATGGAGTGATCTTAATTTCTTTTCCGCATCACTTGTATGAGTCTTCGTGGGTTTTTGAATTGATGCATGAAGTAATGCGAGATGTCAAGCTACAAATGCGTTTGCTTAAAGAATTATCCACACGTTGGGATCATCCGAATCCTGCTTCTTTCTTGCAAAATAGAGCTTTTAAAGCTTATTTATGGCAAGTAAATTAATGTGATAATGTAGTCAGCATTTCCTTTGCAACTTGTATCTTTGCCATCAGAAAAATAAATAATATTGTGACTATAAAACAAAGAAATCAAGTTTCTAATTGGCTCCTTCTTGGAGTAGTAATGATTTTTGTACAAATCATTATTGGTGGAGTAACGCGTTTGACGGGATCAGGATTGTCGATTACAGAATGGGCGCCGATCATGGGAACTATTCCTCCGATGAATGATGCGGATTGGTTGATAGCGTTTCAACGTTATCAAGAAATCGCACAATATCAAGTCTTGAACTCGAACATGAGTATGGGCGATTTTAAATTCATTTTCTTTTGGGAGTGGTTTCATCGTTTGTGGGCAAGAAGTTTGGGTGTGGTTTTCTTATTACCCTTCCTTTATTTCGTAGCTAAAAAATACTTTTCAGTTAAGGAAATTGTTTTATTATTTGTGTTGTTTCTATTAGGTGGTCTGCAAGGGGCATTGGGTTGGATAATGGTGCAGTCGGGATTGAATGATACAGATTTACATGTAAGTCATATCCGTTTAGCTATACATTTTATGGCGGCTATTGGCTTATTAATTTATGCTTTTTGGTTGTATCTAAAATACAGATTAGATGAAAGTCACTATAAAGCGATTCCAAAAAAAATGAAGCATTTTCAATTGGGAATTATTATATTGGTGTGTGTGCAGTTTATATATGGTGCATTTATGGCGGGCAAGAAAGCCGCGAACTCTGCGCCAAGTTGGCCAAAGATTAATGGAGAATGGTATCCCACATTAATGAAAGGAGAATCATGGATACATCATGTTTTAAGTATTCATTTTGTGCACAGAAACTTAGCCTATATATTATTGGTGTTAGTGATTATAAGTGTAATTAAGATTCGTAAATGGGCTCGAGAGAGAGGAGCGGTATTGTTATATCATTCCACTTTCTATTCATTAATCTTGATCATTGTTCAGTTGCTGTTGGGTATTTTTGCAATATTAACCTCTTTAGGAATTGTACATGGGCATTTCGGAGTATTTGAATCCTTAGCAGCCGCGCATCAAACGGTCGGTATGTTGTTGTTAATGGTATTGTATTTCCAATATTATTTAATGAAGAAAAGTACTATTCCTCAATAACTTCATCGATGGAAGCGATGATTTCATTGATAGTCGATTCTTGAGTAATGTTGAGTTGTACGTCTTCAGCGACTTGATCGGTTACATACATTAATAGGCAAAGTGCCAAGAAATCTTGTTCATCTTTGCCTTGAAAATGCATTTTTAATTCGTTCATTTTCTTTTCAGCAATTTGGCTTGCTTTTCGAATCGCTTGTTCTTTATGAGGTTCTACTTTTAATTTATAGCCTCGTCCAGCCATCCAAATTGTGATTGTTATTTTTTCTGACATGTTAGTATAAGTCTTTAATGCCAAAGCTAATAAAAAAGAAAAACTTCCTTTCCATTAAATAAATAAGTATTTTTGCTATCATATCATGATTAATTATTAACCTACATGAGTTTATTTAACCGTCTCTTTAATAGAAAAAGACAAAGTGAAGAAGAAAAGGCAGCCTTAGATGAGGGCTTAAAGAAAACTAAAACAAGTTTTTTTGATAAGTTATCCAAAGCAGTTGCAGGTAAAAGCGTTGTTGATGAAGAGGTTTTGGATAATTTAGAAGAAGCTTTAATTACGGCCGATGTAGGAGTAGATACTACTATTTCTATTATTGAAAATATTGAAAAGCGCGTTGCCACAGATAAATATTTAGGTATTAAAGACCTGAATGTGATGCTGAGGGAAGAGATTGCGAAAATTATTGTTGAGGCCCCAGATCCAGAGTTTGCTACTTTTGATGTGCCTTCGGGGAAAAAGCCGTATGTTATATTGGTCGTTGGTGTCAATGGCGTAGGAAAAACTACAACCATTGGAAAGCTTGCTTATCATTATAAGAAGAACGGTAAGAAAGTACTATTAGGTGCAGCAGATACTTTCCGAGCAGCAGCTGTTGATCAGTTGACTATTTGGAGTGAGCGAGTAGGTGTGCCTATTGTGAAAAAGCCCATGGGGAGCGATCCTTCTGCTGTAGCTTTTGAAACAATGGAAGTCGGCATTAAAGAAGATGTAGATGTGATTTTGATTGATACGGCTGGCCGATTACATAATAAGATCCATTTAATGGATGAACTATCTAAGATTAAACGTGTTGTAGGAAGGAATATGCCCGACGCGCCACATGAAGTATTGTTGGTTTTAGATGGGAGTACAGGACAGAATGCTTTAGAACAAGCGAAACAATTTACTACTGCTACGCAGATTAACTCCATGGCGATTACCAAATTAGATGGAACTGCAAAAGGTGGCGTAGTGTTAGCTATTGCTAACCATTTTAAAATTCCAGTAAAATATATTGGAGTAGGAGAACAAATGGAACATTTACAAATATTTAATAAATTTGAATTTGTAGATAGTATCTTTTCCTTAGATGGAGAAGCATAGTTTTTGAAAAGAAAGGAGGAAAAATGAATGAAATACTTTTATTGACGATAGCCTATTTGATAGGGTCTATACCAACTTCGGTCTGGGTAAGTCAAAGAATATTTAAATTTGATATCAGAGATCATGGAAGTGGTAATGCTGGTGCAACAAATGCTTTTAGAACTTTAGGTAAGAAGGCGGGTATCTTCGTGATGCTTGTCGATATGCTTAAAGGCTTCTTTGCGGTGCAATTAGCCATTTTGTCCTTATATCATTGGGATAGCGTAGCGATGGTGAATTTACAGGTGGTATTAGGACTTTGTGCTGTGTTGGGTCATATATTTCCAATATGGGCAGGATTTAGAGGAGGTAAAGGTATTGCTACTTTGTTAGGAATGATTATTGCGATTAATGGAATGGTGGCTTTGAGTATGGTGGGCATTTTTATAGGCATGCTCTTGATTACTAAGTATGTGTCCTTAAGCTCTATAGTTGCTTCATTGTCATTTCCTGTGCTTATTTTATTTATTTTCAGAGAGCAAACACCAGAGATTGCCTATAAGTTATTTGCCATAGGTGCTGCATTAATGGTTGTAGTTACACATCATAAAAACATCAGCAGATTACTCCGAGGAGATGAGAGTAAGGTAAACTTTAGGAAAAAAGAAAGATAATATCAGTGCGTAAAGTATACAAGTTATGGTAAAAGAAAAACCCCAATATTTCCATCAAATATTGGGGTTTAATTTTTGTAATGTAAATGTTGAACCATTTTTATTTTTTGTAATCTAATTGTATTTATCCTAGGTAATATTTTAATAAGTCACTTCTGTTTGTAGACCTTAATTTCGAAATAGCTTTGTCCTTAATTTGTCTTACTCTTTCTCTGGTAAGGCCAAAACGGTTTCCAATATCTTCTAAAGAAACTGGATGTTCCATGCCGATTCCAAAATAAAGTACGATGACTTCTTTTTGTCTTTCTGTAAGCGTGTTTAAAGTTCTTTCTATTTCAAACTGAAGTGAGTCCGTATGTTCCATTTGACGGTCAGCTACAACTGAAGCATGATTTTCTAAAACGTCTAAAAGTGTATTGCTTTCGCCATCTTGAAAAGGCGCATCCATGCTAACATGTCTAGAGGCAACACTGATAGTAGTTTCAATTTCATCCAAATCAATTTCTAGTAAATTAGCTAACTCTTCTGAAGATGGAGAGCGTTCGTATTCTTGTTCTAATTGATTGTAAGCTTTGCTGATTTTGTTTGTAAGGCCGACTTTATTAAGTGGCAGTCTTACAATTCTACTTTGTTCAGCTAATGCTTGTAGTATGGATTGACGAATCCACCATACTGCATAAGAAATGAATTTAAATCCGCGTGTTTCATCAAAACGTTTTGCTGCTTTAATTAATCCAAGGTTTCCCTCGTTAATCAAGTCGCTTAAGGATAATCCTTGGTTTTGATATTGTTTGGCAACGGAAACAACAAATCGTAAATTAGCATTCGTTAATTTTTCTAATGCTTTTTCATCTCCTTGTTTGATAAGGATGGCAAGCTCTACTTCTTCTTCAGCTGAAATAAGGCTTACTTTTCCGATTTCTTGTAAATACTTTTCTAATGATTGGCTTTCTCGATTAGTAATCGATTTTGTGATTTTAAGTTGACGCATGTAAAAAGTTTGTAAAGTTTAAAACGATAAAAAATAATTTAAGAGGTTTAAAATAAAACTGTTAACCATTAGCTAAGATAACGATTGTTTCTTTGACTAAAAAAATAAATTCTTGAAAAAAGTTTGATTATTTTGTTTTTTTAACCTGAAATCGCTCTTTTTGAATAGTAAAAGAAGTGTAAAAACTATAAAAATATTTTGAATATCCAAAAAAAATACTATAATTGTGGAAAATATGATCGTTCGATAATAATAGAAGACCTCTTTTTTATTATTCTGATCATTGTATTTGAATGTAATGAATTGATATTTATCATTTCAAATTTTAATTTATATAACTTAATATGAAAAAGAAACCGTTTTCTATCGAAATACCTATTCGCTGCTCTCCTAATATATTATATGGGTTTTTATCTACAGCAAGCGGACTTCAAGAGTGGTTTGCAGATCAAGTAGATCAACATGGTGATTCTTTCTTTTTTACATGGGAAGGATCTACGGATGAAGCGATAAGGATTGATACTGTAGAGAATGAGTCCATAAAGTACAAGTGGGATTATATGGATGAAGGGGAGTTTTTTGAATTGAAAATTTCACAAAGTCCAATAACTAATGAGACGATATTAATCATCACAGATTTTGCTGCTGATTATGAACGTAAGGATCAAGAGCAGTTATGGCATTCTCAAGTGGATGATTTGAAAACAAGAATTGGTAGTTAAAAACGTCGATTCTTGAAAGTGGTAAAATAATATAAAGCGTTTTCAAGCAATTGAACAACGCTTTATTTATTTTTGTGAATGACTTATAGTATATGTTAGGAATTAAGAAATTAGACTGGCTCATAATTAAAAGTTTTATTGGGCCGTTTTTAATTACGTTTTTTGTAGTCTTGGTGACTTTTGTATTGCAGTTTTACTGGCTTTACATGGATGAACTGATGGGTAAAGGATTTGGAGCTTGGTTGACTACACAGTTGCTAGTTTATACAGCGATGACCTTGGTGCCAATGGTATTGCCTTTAGGGATTCTATTAGCTTCTATCATGACCTTCGGGACCTTAGGAGAGAATTTCGAATTGGTGGCGATTAAATCTTCTGGGATTTCTCTTTTTCGCTTTATGCGACCGCTTTTCATCTTTGTGGTTATCCTTTCTACTGCTGCTTTTTATTTTAATAATTATGTGATTCCTGTCGTCAATTTGAAAACCTATTCCTTGATGTATGACATGAGGAATCAAAAGCCTACTATGAATATTGTAGAGGGCAGGTTTAATAATGATATAGAAGGTTTTTCTATTAGAGTAGGGCATAAATATGATGACGACGTTTCGTTAAAAGATGTTATTATTTATGATCATACAAACGCTAAAGGAAATGTGGCTGTAGTCTTGGCTGATTCAGGTAGGATGTATACGGTTAATGGAGGAAGAGAATTGATTTTCGAGTTATTTGATGGTTGGAGATATGAGGCGGATCCTAAAGATTCTGCTAAAGAGCAAGTCAGAATGCGCTTTTCGCGATGGAATCAAAACTTCGACTTGTCTTCTTTTATGTTTGAAAGAACAAAGGAAGAGTACTTTGCGGGTAATGAAGAGATGTTGAATGTGCGTCAATTAAATCAACAAATAGATAGTACTATTGTTTTGAAGTCTAATTCAGTTCAAGATATTGAGCGTTATGTAGATCCTTATTTTTATGCTTTACATCCTTACAGTAAAGACACGGCTTGGATAGATGAGATTGGGGCATTGCAAATTGAACCAACCTTATTAAGAAAAGGAGAGGATTATTGGGCGAATATTGAAGAGGAGAAGAAAATCAATATGGATGATAAGATTTTATCCAACTTAGAAGGCATGATCAGATTAGTGTCCATGGTGCAAGTAGATCAGCAAATTTATGCAGAGAAAATTAAGAAATATAAAATCCAATGGCATGATAAATATACTTTGTCTTTTGCCTGTATTCTTTTATTCCTAATTGGAGCACCTTTTGGAGCTATTATTCAAAAAGGTGGGATGGGTATGCCATTATTAGCCTCTTTAGGCTTCTTCGTGATATACTTTATCATGACTTCTACGGGAAAGAAGTTAGCAGAACAAAATGCGGTTGAGCCATGGTATGGTTTATGGTTAGCTACAATGTTATTGTTGCCTATAGCTATTTTCATTTTGTTCAAAGCGAAAAACGATTCAAGAATATTAAGTAAGGAAGGAATTAGGCATTTAATAAAAAATATTAAAAATGGATACCAGAGAGTTTTTAAAAGAAAACGTAAAATATCCTAAGAGTTGGTGGATCTTTATGCTGATGTGGTTGTTTTTAGGAGGGTTGGCATGGTATTTAGAAGTGGATCATGCTATTTTTAAAAAACTCAACTCTTGGGTGGAATACTTTCCATATGAATGGGTGATTGTCATTACACATATGGGTTCTTTTTATTTTATTGCAGCTTTGATTTTAGTCTTTCTATGGTTCTATAGACCTTTCCCGAGATTTGTGATTACGCTTCTTGCTGCCACTCAGCTCTTGCCATTAATTTTAGTACAGCTTGCTAAGCAGTTATATAATGCACCGAGACCTATTACGGTGTACGGTGAAGAATTTTGGTTTCAAAAAGTACCGGAAGTATGGGGTCATACACAGAGTTATTGGTTGAGTTTTCCTTCAGGTCACACCGAAGGGATTACGGCTCTTTTTAGTTTTATTGTATTGATGGCGCCAGCGCGTGATAAGCAACTTTGGGTGACGATAGGGATTGTAAATATTATCTTAGTAGCTTTTAGTAGGCTGTATTTAAGTCAACACTTTTTTGTAGACATATGGGTAGGTGGAGTCATTGGTTTATGGTCTGGAGCCATAATTTATGCAATCTATCAAAGTTGGGTCAAAAGAAAATTGTCTTAGTTTTTAATAAAAAGCATCTTCAAAGTGCACAATCTCAGGAGCCTGCTGAGATTTTAGTGTGATACTAATGATGTCAAATCTAATTTCCTCGTATTGAGGGTTTTCATCTAAGTAGTGCATAGCTACTTCTTTAATGTTATCTTGTTTAGCAGGTGTGACAGCTTCTTCAGGGAAGCCAAAAAAGTGACTACTCCTTGTTTTGACCTCAATAAAGACAAGAAGGTTGTTTTTAGTAGCAATGATGTCAATTTCTTTTCTTTCTGCCCTATAATTACACGCTAAAATAGAATAATTTCTTACCTTCAAATATTCGCAAGCGATAATTTCGCCTTGTTTGCCTATTTTCTTATATTTGCCCAAAATTAATTTGATTTACTATGGAAAAACTTATTGCACAGTTTCCAGCACAATTGACCGATGCTTTAAATATACAATATGAAATTGAATTTTCAGAGGATGATTTTAAGCCTCATAATATTGTAATTAGTGGATTGGGAGGAAGTGCAATTGGCGGGGGGATAGTTAAGGACTATGCATATCCGATAGTAAATGCACCCATTTATGTGAATAGGCATTATTTTTTACCTGGATACGTCAATGAAGACAGTTTAGTAATTATTTGCTCTTATTCTGGAAATACGGAAGAAACGGTAAGTGCTTTAGAAGATGCATTGATGAAAAAAGCAAAGATTATTTGTATTTCATCTGGTGGACAAATCGCTGCTATGGCAGAAAAGAAAGGTTTGAACTTATTGAAATTGCCAGAAGGTTATCAACCTCGTGCAGCTATTGCTTATATAATTTGTAATATTTTACATGCCCTTGCTTCTGTGAATGTGATCGGTAAAAGTTATATCACGGAAGTTCAAGAAGCTGTAGAATTGATTGAAAAGGAAAAGGCTTATATAAAAGAACACTCTCAGCAACTTGCACAGGATTTGTTAGGTAAGATGCCTGTGTTTTATTCCTCGAATAGTATGCAAGATGTGACTACTCGTTGGCGTCAACAAATTAATGAGAATTCTAAAACGTTGGCATGGGATAATGTGCTTTCAGAAATGAATCATAATGAGATAGTGGGATGGAGCGAACCTCATGAGGAATTAGCTGTTGTATTCTTAAGAAATGATAATGATTTTGTGCGTATGCAAAAGCGTATAGAATTAAGTATTGAATTAATAAAGAAGAGTACAGATGCTGTTTTTGAAGTCCACTCCAAAGGGAATAACTTCTTTGAACGCGCTTTATATTTGATCCATTACGGAGATTGGTTGTCTTTGCATTTAGCAGAATTAAAAGGCGTAGATCCTAATGTTGTAGGTCCTATTGATTATATCAAAGAGAATTTGTCTTAATGTTTGATCTCAGAATTTCATAACTTTGCTTGTTTAATTTCGATAAATACCCATGTTACAAAACAGGATTTACTTTGATAATGCCGCTACTACGCCTTTAGACCCAATTGTTATAGAAGAAATGCAAGAGGTTTTCAAAACACATTTTGGAAATCCATCTTCTGTATATTCTTATGGTAGAGAAGCTAAGATGAGAATTGAATTGGCTAGGAAAAAAGTGGCCCAATTATTAAATGTGAAGCCAGGTGAAATCTTTTTCACTTCTGGTGGAACAGAAAGTATTAATTCCGCAGTTCACATGGCATTATGTGACTTAGAATGCAAAGCTATCATCACCTCGGAAATTGAACATTCAGCCACATTAAATGCTATTGAAGATTTAAGTAATAGAATGGATGTACCTGTTCATTATTTAAACATAAAAGAAAACGGTCATGTTGATTTAGATCATTTAGATGCTTTGTTGTCAGAACTACAAGTGAAAACTTATGTGAGTTTAATGCATGCTAATAATGAAATAGGAAATGTGATGGACATTGAAAAAGCAGGAGCTATTTGCCATAAATATGATGCTATTTTTCATTGTGATACGGTGCAGACTATTGCTCATTATCCTTTAAATCTAAAAGATAATCACGTTCATTTTGCAAGTGGAGCTGCTCATAAGTTCCATGGTCCAAAAGGAGTAGGGATGTTGTTCATCAATTCTGATATTCATGTCATGTCGATGTTGAAAGGCGGCGGACAAGAAAGAAATATGCGTGCTGGAACTGAAAATATCTCTGGTATTGTAGCTTTAGCTAAAGCATTAGAAATTTCATTGACAGAGATTGATACCGTAGGGAAAGAAATAGAAGATTTAAAAAAATATTTTATTCAACAATTGCAAAAAGAATTACCACAAATCACCTTCAATGGAGATTGGGACGGATCTTGTTTATATAACGTGATCAGTTTGCGAGTTCCCTATGAGGAGGCTCACAATATGTTGTTGATGAATCTTGATATTAAAGGTATATGCGTTTCTGGAGGAAGTGCATGCAGTAGTGGTTCGCAATCTGTAAGTCATGTGATCCAAAAAGTATATCCTGATATTAAACAAACGCCGATGAGGATTTCTTTTTCAAAGTATAACACTAAAGAGGAAGTCGATCGATTTATCCAAATATTAAAAGAAACATTATAATAGCTTTAGGCTCTGACACTTTGTATCAGGGCCTATTTTTTTACTGACAAAATGAGCGTCTTTAAAAAGTGGTTTTAAATTTGATAAATATATCTTGTAACTAAAATTATAAAACTATGGGTTTAATGGGGTTGTATGTAATATCAATCGTGATGTTTCTTGTAGGTTCTTATGTCAGCAATAAGCTCAAAAGAAAATTTCAAGAATATAGTACAGTTGGTTTAGCTTCAGGAATGTCAGGAAAAGAGATTGCAGAGCAAATGCTTCAGGATAATGGGATTTATGATGTGAAAGTTATTTCTACACCAGGCTTTTTGTCTGATCATTATAATCCTTTAAATAAAACGGTCAATTTAAGCGAAGAAGTTTATCATGGTCGAAGTGTTTCCGCGTCAGCTGTTGCTGCGCACGAATGTGGTCATGCGGTCCAGCATGCGACATCTTACAGTATGTTGATGTTGAGAAGTCGCATAGTGCCATTGGTGAATATCAGTTCGAGATTATCTCAGATTATTATTTTAGTGGGTTTGGGTCTGGCTTTTGGCGCTCAAAATCCGACGGTTTTATTAATCGGGATCGTATTGTTTAGTATCACTACCTTATTTACTATTATTACTTTGCCAGTTGAGTATGATGCGAGTAATCGTGCTTTAAAATGGTTAGAACAGTCTAGAATAGCTGTGGGTCAAGAGCATGCGATGGCGAGTGATGCATTGAAATGGGCAGCAAGAACATATGTGGTAGCAGCTGTAGGTTCTGTAGCGAACTTATTGTATTATATCAGTCTTTTCTTGGGGTCTAGAGATTAATGATTAAATCTCTAAGATTGGAAATTATTCTAAGGATGTTTTTTACAAAGCATCCTTAAAATAAAAATGAGTCATTCTAAATTAGAATGACTCATTTTTGTGGTGTGGGCCGGGATCGAACCGGCGACACAAGGATTTTCAGTCCTTTGCTCTACCGACTGAGCTACCGCACCGTATCCATCGGACTGCAAATGTAATATTCCTTTTTTGATTCGCCAAACTTTTTAGATAAAAACTTTTAAATTTTTAAAAAATAAAATAGTCGGAACACATTATTGATTGAAGAGTTAATTAATTATCTTTGCCATTGTTTCATCCTATAAATTAAATATCATTTCATTATGCATTTTATAGTTTCCTCCAGCGCCTTATTGAAGAACTTGCAAATGATTGCAGGAATCATCAATACGAATTCTGTATTACCTATTTTGGAAAACTTCTTATTTGACATTTCCGGTAATCAGTTACAAATAACTGCCGCCGATATGGAAACTATGATCCAAGCTCAAATGGATATACAGGTTTCAGATCCTTCCAACGAAGGCATTAAGATTTGTATTCCCGCATCTTTAATCATTAATTATTTAAAGAATTTACCAGAACAGCCTATTAACTTTATAGTAAATAAGGATGACTTTACTTTTGAAATGAGTAGTAGTACCGGTAAATATAAAATTGGTGGTGAGAATGGGAATGAATATCCTAAATGGCCTATAATGTCAGAACACGTACAGCAATTTGAAATGCCATCTATAGCTTTAATCGAAGCTATTAATCGCACGCTATTTGCTACCAGTGCTGATAACTTACGTCCAGCAATGACGGGAGTATATTTCGAGTTTGCGGCTAATGGATTGACTTTTGTTTCTACAGATGCGCATAGAATGGTGAAATTAACACGTTCAGATATTTCTTGTCCAGAAGAAGGAGGAATTATTATTCCTAAACGTCCTTTGGCACAATTGAAAAACATGTTACCTACAGATGAAACACCGTTAAAAGTATCTTTTAATGAATCTCATTTATACATCGAAGGCACAACAATTAACTTAAATTGTCGTTTGATTGATGGTAAATTCCCTCCTTATAAAGCAGTTATCCCACAAGATAATCCATATCATTTAATTGTGGATAGAGCAGAATTAATGAGTTGTTTGAAAAGAGTAAGTGTTTTCGCTAATAAGAGCACGAATCAAGTATTGTTCGATATTATTGGAAACTCTTTAAGTATTACTGCACAAGATGTGGATTTCTCTTATGAAGGGAAAGAAACTATTAATGTTCAATACAGCGGTGAAGACATGAAGATTGCATTTAATGCTAAGTTATTGATTGAAATGATGAGTAATTTAGAAGGAGAAGAAGTTAAATTAGAATTATCCCTTCCTTCAAAAGCAGGTATCTTCAGGTCTAATGAAGTTGTAGAAAGTGAAGATTTATTAATGTTGCTCATGCCATTAATGGTAGGGGTGTAAGAAAAGCGTTTTTTTTAAATATAATATAAGATTTCAATTCATGATTCAAAACGAATCCTCCAATTCAGAAAAGAAAAAAATCATTGTACTAGGTAGTGGACCTAACAGAATCGGGCAAGGTATTGAGTTTGATTATTGTTGTGTGCATGGTATCATGGCTATTCAAGAAAGTGGTTATGAAGCTATCATGATCAACTGTAATCCTGAAACCGTTTCGACGGACTTTGATATCGCAGACAAGCTTTATTTTGAACCTGTTTATTGGGAACACATTTGGGAAATTATCGAACACGAAAAACCTGAGGGTGTAATAGTTCAGTTAGGTGGTCAAACCGCATTAAAGTTGGCTGAACGTCTTGAAGAAAGAGGAGTGAAGATTATTGGTACTTCTTTTAATGACATGGATATTGCAGAAGATAGAGGTAGATTCAGTGATTTATTAAAAGAATTGGATATTCCTTATCCACGTTATGGAGTAGCTTATTCTACAGATGAGGCTATTGAAGTAGCTAATGAAGTAGGATATCCTGTTTTAGTGAGACCTTCTTATGTTCTTGGTGGACAAAGAATGAGAATTGTTATCAATGATGAAGAGTTAGAAAAGAGTGTATTGTCTCTGTTAAGACACTTGCCAGGAAATAAAATTCTTATTGATGAGTTTTTAGATCGTTGTCAAGAAGCAGAAATTGATGCGATTTGCGATGGAGAAGATGTACATATTATGGGTATAATGGAACATATCGAACCTGCTGGAATTCATAGTGGGGATAGTCATTCTGTTTTACCAGTATTCAATCTTACGCCGATTGAAGTGGAGGAAATGATTGATATTTCTAAGAAAATTGCACTAAAATTAAATATCAAAGGATTAATTAATATTCAATTTGCTATTAAGGACGGTAAGGTGTATGTTATTGAAGCCAATCCAAGAGCAAGTCGTACGACGCCTTTCATTGCAAAAGCTTATGGTATTCCATACTTAAATATCGCTACACAAATCATGTTAGGCCATAAAAAGCTATCGGATTTCACAATGGTAAATAAGATTGATGGTTTTGCAGTTAAAGAGCCTGTATTTAGCTTTGATAAATTTGAAAATGTAAATAAAGAATTAGGACCTGAAATGAAAAGTACGGGTGAAGCAATTCACTTTATTAAGTCATTAAAAGATCCTTGGTTCAGAAAGTTATATAAAGAAAGAAGTATGCACTTAAGCCGTTAAGCGCTTTTAAGTAACAGCTAATGATATCAATAAAAAAGGTCGTTTCATGATTGAAACGACCTTTTTTATTATGTTATGCTTTTGGCTAAATGAGATTATATTCTATAACCTTGTGCAGCAAATGCTTTTAATTTTTCTTGTAAAGTAGGATTGCTTAAGGCGAACATACGTGCACATAGCACAGCAGCGTTTCTTGCTCCTGCTTTACCCACAGCCATAGTTCCAACAGGAACACCTGCTGGCATTTGAACAATCGAGTATAAAGCATCAATACCACCTGGTAATCCACCTTCTAAAGGAACGCCAATAACAGGTAAGTCAGTCAATGCTGCACAAACACCCGGTAATGCAGCGGCCATTCCAGCTGCAGCGATTACGGCACCAAATCCTTGTTCAGCTGCACCTTTCATCAGTTTGCTAACTTGATCAGCATTTCTGTGAGCACTTGCTACAACTGTTTCTGATTCGATATCAAACCAAGATAACCAGTTGGTACTTTCTTCCATAACGGCTGCATCAGAAGTGGAGCCCATAATAATCATTACTTTCATTATAATATTCTTTTTGCATGCAAATTTAATGTGCTTATTTTAATAACATTAGTATTTTTGCAATTATTATGGAAAATAACTTATCAGGACAAACCGTTGTGGTAACCGGAGCCTCATCAGGAATAGGATTTGCCTTAGCTAACCAAGCTTATCATCAAGGTGCTAATATTGCAGTTTGTGCAAGAAATCTGCAGAAATTAGAAGAAGCCTATCAAGATTTAGACCCTAAACGGGTTTATCTTCAATCTGTAGATGTAAGTATCGAAAAGGAATGCGAGGATTTTATCAAAGGTGCAATTGCGACTTTTGGGACGATTCATGTTTTAATCAATAATGCTGGCATCAGCATGAGAGCATTATTTGAAGACTTGGAATTGGATGTCATCCGAAATTTAATGGATATTAATTTTTGGGGAACCGTATATTGTACACATTTTGCTTTAAAAGAAATTATTAAAAATAAAGGGACTATTGTCGGCATTTCATCCGTTGCAGGATTTAGAGGATTGCCAGGAAGAACAGGTTATTCGGCTTCTAAATTTGCTATGCAAGGATTTTTAGAAACATTGAGAACAGAATTGTTATACAAAGGAGTAAATGTGATGTGGGTGGCGCCTGGATTTACCAGCTCTAATATTAGAAATACAGCTTTGGCAGCAGATGGAAGTTCTCAAAAAGAAACGCCATTGAAAGAAAGTGAATTGATGTCTGCAGATGAATGCGCTTCTATTATTTGGAAAGGCGTTCACAAGCGTAAACGTACGATCGTGATGACCTTGATAGGGAAGTCAACGGTACTTTTAAATAAGTTTTTTCCTAAGTTTATGGATAAAATGGTGTTTAATCATTTCGCCAAGGAAGCGAATAGTCCATTGAAGAAATAAATATGAAAGATTTAAAGGAATTTCAATCAGCAGTAGAAACCAATGGCGATCGATTAAGAGTTTTTTTAGACACTTTCGATGAAACTATACCTGCGGATTTACATGGCATTGTAGAGCGTTTAGATGAAGAAGTGTGGAAAGAAGTGGATTGTACGGAATGCGCGAGATGTTGCCACACGATGACGCCTACTTATACAGAAGAAGACATCATTAGGCTCTCATCGCATTTGAAAATGTCTAAAGACGAATTTATTGAAACTTATTTAGAGGAAGAAGAAGATAATCCAGAGGTGTTGATGCACAAGGATTTGCCTTGTCAATTTTTAAAGGATAATAAATGTAGTGTTTATGAAGCGCGACCTGATAATTGTCGATCGTTTCCTTATCATGATATCAAGCCATTCGACGAGTATAATTTGACTTTTATTCAAAATTTACAATATTGTCCTGCCACATATTTATTAATCAGTAAATTAGAGGATGAGTTGAAGAGAGATTATGAATGGTCGTAATAAGTAAGAGTGCTATCTATTGATCTGTTTTCATAAATTGTTTTTTCACTTGGTTTGAGCTCTTGTTTGCGGTGACTTTTGGTATAGCTGAACTATATTGTTTTGTAATCTATACAATGAAATATTTGCATTAAATGATTGTGTTCCCGATTTCCTAACTTTCTTCATTTGTAAGTTTAATTAATTTTCATTATCTTGTTGTTAGATTGTTAACATTTGCAAGTTATTTCTGGATATATTAAATTTTGTTGCAGACTAAATTTGCGTATTAGTTGTACAATACTGTTTAGTGATTTATAGAAATTTACGATCAAAATTCAACATTCTACATAGTTAACTTTAACTAATTTTGTTTGTTTGTTTGTTTGTTTGTTTGTCTTATTGTTGAGTTGTTAACGATTGTGAAACATTTCAGTTAAACCTTTAATGCTACAAAGGCATAAGTGCTCATTTGATAGTCATTAGATGAATATAATTGATGGTGTTTTTATAAATATTTACAGTTTAATTTCTTGTACAACGGAGATGATCCTGAAAATCCTTAAGAGTAAGGGTGATTGATTTCAAATTATAAAATGAATAATTATGAGCCAAACAAAGAGTTCTGTAAGTAAAATTCATAACAAACCAATGTTTTATTTATTCTTGGTTTTGTATTTTGTATCTATGTTTTTGAAAATGTCGAATATTGTTTCACCAGAAGTAGCATCAACTTTTTCTAAAATGTTTATTGGTTTTTGTATTGGCGGAATAGCCGCATATGCCATAAGGGAACCTGAAATGGTCAAGACCAGATTTAAACAAATTTGGCCAATTATAGCAATTTTCATGCTGTTTGGTATCGCTTGGTATTTTTATTCGAAAAGTATATACGGTATTTAATTTAATGGACTTTGTAAATATAGTTTGTAGACTTTATTCTTAAATCCAAAATAATAATTATGATTATCACAAATAATAAACGATCCCAAAGCTTAGAAAAAACATTTCTTTATATAGTTTTATTTTTTACTTTAATAAAATTAATTTTAACTTTTAGTTCAATAGAAACATCAAGAGCGTGGAATGGATTTCTTAACGGTATATTCACAGGCATATTTATCATGTCAGTAATTGTATTGCCCAAATCTTATATGAATTTGTTCAAAAAATACTGGTTATTTATTCTTATAGCTCTAGTATTAGTTGCAGTTCGAGCATACTATGTATATGTCAATATGGGTCTGTAAGAGTGTTGAAAAAAAATAGAATAAAGGTGATTTGATTGATTCCGCCTATGCTTTTATGGAAGTATAGGCGGAATTTAATCTTCGAAAAAAGATTGTATTTGTTTAAAGAATTAAATTTATCAATATGAATAACTCAGAAACTTCTTTATGGAAAATACAAAATAAACCCATGTTTTATTTGATTGTGGTTTTGTATTTTGTGCCTATGCTTTTGAATTCTTCCAATCTAATTTCAACAGAAATATATAAAATATATTCTTTTGTATTTTTTGGATTTTGCATTGGTTCTGTTGTGACTGCAGCAATTTTACAACCTAAATCATTAAAAGTTAATTATAAACATCTTTTAATGCTTATAGTGGTTTTAATGTTGGTATCATTCATTGTTTTTTATTAAAAACTTGAAATTGCAAAGCAAAGTACTTTAATGCTATAACGGAGATGATCCTGAAAATCCTTAAGGGTAAGGAATGAATGATTTCTAATTGTAAAATGAATAATTATGAGCCAAACAAAAAGTTCTTTTTTCAAAATTCAAAACAAGGCTTTTTTTTATATATTCTTGGTTTTGTATTTGGTGTATATTTCTTTGAAAATGTTTAATATTACTTCTCTAGAAGTAGCATCAGTTTATTCTAATATGTTTTATGGCTTTTGTATTGGCGCATTGACCGTATTTGGAATAACACAACCTAAAATGGTTAAACGCAACTTAAAGCAAGTACTGCCATTTATAGCGATTGTCTTACTGTTAGCTATAGCTGAGTATTTTATTACAAAAAGCAAATATGGTGTTTAATAAAATAAAATCATAAAAAAAGAGGTTGGAGATACTATTGCAGTATTTCCAACCTCTTTTTTCTTTTCTCTAGCTCATCCTCAAGATTCCATTTAAATCGCATTATTCATGAGATTATTCCTGATCATAGTACACTATATCAATAATTTACAAGTGATATATAAAGTCAAAAGGATTCAGACCATGATGATGAATGATAAGCTCAAATTAAGGTTAAGCATTTCTTTTTAAATGCCTTTAATCTGTTAAAAGAACCAATCTGTTATTTTTATAATTAAAATGTGATTAATAATGTAGATTAGGACAAGTTACTTTATTATTTTTTACTGTTTATTTTAATTTGATTCTAAACAAACTTTCAAACCTTGACATTTTGTATAGTTAAATTCAACTAATTTTGTTTGTTTGTGTCATTGTCGAGTTGTTAACAAATGCAAAACATTACATTTTTAACTTTTAATGCTACAACGGTGATGAGCTTATTTGATAGACATATAGTTGAATATAAATGATGGTATTTTTATAAATATTTACAGTTTAATTTCTTGTACAACGGAGATGAACCCTGAAAATCCATAAGAGTAAGGGATAGTTTTAAACAATAATTATTTTTACCAATGAAAAAAACCATTCAACTTTTAGGAAGCTTTATGATTGCTTCAATGATTTTATTAACTTCTTGTTCGAAAGAAGAAATAAATAAAAATGAAAATACGAGTACGCAACAAAATTCAAATCTTCAACTATTTTTAGATCAAGACTTTGTTCAATTATATAATGCTGATAATGATTTTATACAATTATTAGAGGGATTAAATATTGAAGAAGGTGCGGCTTATGAAAATTTATTGTTTAATTTAGAAAATATAGAGACTGAAAATGATCTCTTATCTGCTTTAAATGGTTATGGACCAATAAATAATAATGATGTATTGGATTACTTGGTTATTCGACAGGATTTATCTACTAGGATCTTTAATGAATATCCAGAATTATTAGATTTAACTAATAGTCAGCTTAGTGAATATTGGGCTCAGGAATGGTTGGTATTAAGAAATATGACAACAATAGATGCTCAATACAATGCAGATGTTTCTGATTGTAAAAGCACAAGAAATAGAGATGCTGCTATTCTTGCTGGCGGGTCATTAGCAGCAGGGGTGTTTGGTACACCAGCTGCAGGTGGTGCTGTGCTAATTCTTGGTGTGATACAAATAAGAGCTGCATATAATCAATGTATGGAAAAAGCATATGGAGATTTAAATCGTCGTAAATAAGATTTCCATTGTAATTGTTTAAAAAGATTAAATATTATCAATATGAAACACTCGGAAAGTTCTTTATGGAAAATACAAAATAAACCTATGTTTTATTTGATTGTGGTTTTATATTTTGTGCCTATGCTTTTGAATTCTTTCAATCTAATTTCAACAGAAATATATAAAATATATTCTTTTGTATTTTTTGGATTTTGCATTGGTTCTGTTGTGACTGCGGCAATTTTACAGCCTAAATCACTAAAAGTTAATTATAAGCATCTCTTAATGTTTATAATGGTTATAATATTGGGATTATTAATTATTTTTTTTTAAAAACCATTATTTGTAAATTCGTATTATGTTAATAGTTTAGATAATATAGAATTAAGATTTGCATTCTATAACTATGAAAAATACATAAAAGTAACATTATCTGCATGTGTTTTTTATTACTGCAGATTAAGTACATTCAGATTTCGTTTTCAAAGGGATTACGAATGATCATAATCCCTTTTGAAAACTATTATAAAACATTCAGTATCTCACGTGCTTCTCTTTCAAGCGTTTCTCTGTGATCTGGATGTGCAATTCTAATGAGTTCTTTTGCTCGATCTCTGGTGTTTTTTCCTCTCAAATAAGCAGTTCCATATTCCGTTACTACATAATGAACGTGAGCTCTGGTAGTTACTACAGAAGCGCCCGGTTTTAGCATAGTAGCAATTCTGGAAATACCACTTGAGGTTACAGAAGGAAGCGCTAAAATAGGTTTTCCGCCTTCAGATAATGCTGCACCTCTCATGAAATCCATTTGTCCACCTACACCACTATATTGCTTTGTCCCGATAGAATCTGCACAAACTTGACCATATAAATCAATTTCTATAGCACTATTAATTGCCGTTACTTTAGGGTTTCTTAAAATGTTAATCGGAAAATTCACATATTCAACATCTAATAATCGCACATTTAAATTATCATCCATGAAATCATATAAAGCTCTGGAACCTAATGCAAAACTGGAAACGATAGCACCCGGATGTAGCTTTTTATACTTTCCGTTGATGATCCCTTTTTCTATTAAAGGGATAATACCATCAGAAAACATTTCAGTATGAATACCTAAATCTTTGTGATTATGCAGACAAGATAATACCGCATTAGGAATACCTCCAATACCCATTTGCAAAGTTGCACCATCTTCAATTAAGGAAGCTACATTTTCTCCAATTGCTATTTCTATGTCGCTAGATTCAGAAACAGGAAGTTCGAAAATTGGATAATCTACTTCTATAGCAAAATCAATTTCATCCAAAGCAATCACGCCATCACCATTGACTCTCGGCATATTAGGATTGATTTCTGCAATGACAATATCTGCAACTTCAACCGCAGCTCTCGATACGTCGCAGGAAACGCCTAAAGTGCAATTGCCGTGCTTATCAGGAGGAGAAACAGAAATCAATGCAACGTTTAAGGGAATTAATCCTGTTCTAAAAGCGACAGGAATTTCACTTAGAAACATTGGGATGTAGTTGGCCTTATTTTCTTGAATGGCTTTTCTGATGTTAGCGCCCACAAAAAAAGCATTAATTTCAAAGGAGTTAATATGTGGTTCCTGTGAATATAATGCTTCCCATTCTGTATGAATACTATATATTTTTACTTGACTGAGTTCCGAGCTTCTTTTCGACATCGCATCGACTAATAACTTTGGAGTGGCTGCTGCAGAGTGAATGAATACACTTTGATTTGACTTGATTTGTTGAACTGCTTTTTCTATAGTAGTAAACTGCGTTGACATGAATTAATTTTTATAATTAGTGAATTTCATTTTCCATACTCCGAAAATGGCTTCTTTAATAATATTTTTAGACATTTTAGATTGTCCTTTCACTCTATCTACAAAACAAATAGGTACTTCTTTGATCTTAAAACCATTTTTCCAACTTAAATACTTCATTTCAATTTGAAAGGCATAACCTACAAACCTAACTTTATCTAATGGAATAGTCGATAAGACTTCTTTTTTATAGAGTACAAATCCTGCGGTACAATCGCGCACTGGCATCCACGTAATCATTCTGGTATATAAAGAAGCGCCATAAGAAATTAATATTCTTCTGAAAGGCCAATTTTTAACAGACCCGCCTTTTACATATCTTGAACCTATCGCCACATCTGCACCTTCATTAGCAGCTGCAACTAAATCATTGAGTCTTTCCGGAGGATGGGAAAAGTCGGCATCCATTTCTATAATATAGTCATACCCATGTTCTAAGGCCCATTTAAAACCTGTAATGTAAGCAGTACCTAATCCTAATTTTCCAGATCTTTCAATCATGAATAAAGAATCGGTGTGTTGATTTTGAATAGATTTTACAATTTGGGCAGTACCATCGGGTGAGCCATCATCTACCACTAAGATATCAAAAGGAGTAGGTTGCTCCCTAATAGCTTTAATGATAGCTTCGATGTTTTCCTTTTCATTATAAGTAGGAATGATAACTAAATGCTTCAAGATGCAATGATTTTAAACACGATTAAGTGTTTTTGTTAAGCAAAGTTTGATTTAAAATATCAGAAATACATTGTTTGGTATCTCTTGGAAAGTTCGCTTGCATCATCCAGTCATAATATTGTGGTTCGCGTTTGAAGACTTCAGCAACGGAAACGCCTTTATGCTTTCCGAAATTAAATACAGGCACGCCATCTTTTAAAACTAAACGACGCGCATAATCTACAATGTCATTCCCATTAGAAAAACTGTGTAGAAACTTCATGTCATTTTCTAAATCATCGTAACGATCTAATTGTGATTCCAAAATAGAAATAGTGGCTTCTGTATCAGCTAAAGCACTGTGTGCATTTTCTAAGTTTAAATCACAATAGAACTTATAAGCTGCAGAAAGTGTTCTTTCTTCTTTTTTAAAGAAAATCTGTTGTACATCTACAAACTTGCGTTTTTTAAAGTCTATAGGAATACCCACTCTTAAAAATTCTTCTACTAAAAAAGGGATATCAAATCGATTGCTATTATAGCCTCCTAAATCACTGATCCCGATAAATTCTTTTAAATCATGTCCGATTTTTTGAAAAGTCGGCATGTCTTTAACGTCTTCATCATAAATTCCATGAATTTTAGAAGTGACTAGAGGAATGGGCATTTCTGGATTAATTCTGGTTTCAAATTGCTCTCGACTACCATTTGGAAGTAATTTAATAGCTGCTATTTCTACAATTCTATCTTCACCGATTTGAAGACCTGTAGTCTCTAAATCAAAAAAAACAATAGGATTCCTTAAATTTAACTTGGCCATGAATTAACGAATTTATTTAAAGCGTTAAATTAATCAAATTTCCTCATCTTAATTAATTAAGCTTTGAACAAATATTCTTTTTTAAAAGAAAAAAAGCGCTCTGGATATAAAACAGCATACAATCGAAAAAATTTCATCAAAAAGGATGCTTTTATTTCATGAAAAAGATAGAAATGAGTAGAAACCCCTGAAAAGATAAAAATCTTTTGATTTTTTAATCGTAATATAAAATCTTCCTTTACCTTTGCACATGGCTACAAAATCTAAATTTTACGGAGAAGGTTTAACATTTGATGATGTGCTTCTCGTTCCTGCATACTCTGAAGTACTTCCCAGAGAAGTAGTTATTACTACTCAATTAACCAAAACGATAACTCTTAATATTCCTTTGATTTCCGCTGCGATGGATACCGTGACGGAATCCGAAATGGCTATTGCTATGGCACGTGAAGGTGGGATAGGCATTTTGCATAAAAATATGACTATCGACCAACAAGCTGAGCAAGTTAGACGTGTTAAGCGTTCGGAAAGTGGTTTAATTGTTGATCCCATTACATTAAAAGCGGATGCTAAGATTTCCGAAGCGTTGCGCATCATGAAAGAAAATAGGATTGGTGGTATTCCAATCATTGATGACAATCGAGTGGTTTTAGGAATTTTGACCAATAGGGATTTACGTTTTGAAAAGAATACCAATAAGAAAGTAAGTGAAATCATGACTTCTGAGGACCTTATTACGGCTCCGAAAGAAACGACTTTGCAAGAAGCAGAGTTGATTTTACAAGAATATAAAATTGAAAAGTTATTAATTGTTGATCAAGATTTTAGATTATCTGGATTGATCACTTTTAGAGATATTATGCAGTATAAAAGTCATCCAAACAGTAGTAAGGATGAGTTTGGTCGCCTTTTAGTAGGTGCTGCAGTTGGAATTACAGCAGATGTTTTAGATAGAGTTCAGGCTTTAGTAGATGCTGGAGTGGATGTGATTACTTTGGATAGTGCTCATGGGCATTCAAAAGGAGTAATAGATGCGGTGAGTTTAGTGAAATCAAATTTCCCTGATTTGCAAATTATTGCAGGAAACGTAGCAACTGCTGCTGGAGCTTTAGCCTTAGCAGAAGCTGGTGCAGATGCAGTAAAAGTAGGTGTAGGTCCAGGATCAATTTGTACCACAAGAGTGGTTACAGGAGCTGGAGCACCACAATTAACTGCAGTTATGGAATGTGCAAAGGTGTTAAACCCTTTAGGTGTTTCAGTAGTGGCTGATGGTGGTATTCGTTATACAGGAGATATGGTTAAAGCTTTAGTAGCAGGAGCAGATTGTATCATGGCAGGTTCTGTTTTTGCAGGTACAGAAGAAAGTCCAGGAGATACCATTATTTATGAAGGTCGTAAGTTCAAGAGTTATAGAGGAATGGGTAGTATCGATGCGATGCAAGCAGGTTCTAAAGACAGATACTTTCAAGACGCAGAAGATGATATCAAAAAATTAGTACCAGAAGGAATCGTGGGAAGAGTAGCTTATAAAGGAACAATCAATGAAGTGATTCAACAATTTATTGGTGGATTAAGAGCAGGAATGGGTTATGCAGGTGCAAAAGACATCACCACTTTACAAGAGGAGGCGCAATTTATTAAAATAACTTCCGCAAGTATGGCTGAAAGTCATCCACATGGAATTACAATAACTAAAGAAGCTCCGAATTATTCGAGATAAATTAAAAATACAAAAAGGTAGCTTTTAATAGCTGCCTTTTTTATTATCTACCAGGGTAGCTTTTCTTTTTGGGTTTGTATTTTTGATTTAAATCTGTGCAACAACCTTTTTTACTTGTATAGCAACTAGATAAAGTACCTATTGTGAAACAAGCAAATAAAATCCATATTATTGTTTTCGTGCGGAATATTGACTTCATTACAACATATATTTGCCATAAAGATAGCGTGAATCCTTGAAAAATACCAAAAAAATATTGTTAGCACCCTTAGATTGGGGTTTGGGACATGTCACCAGATGCATCGCTTTGTATGATTGGATGACAATAAATGGTATGGAAGTACATTGGGCATTATCTAATGAAACTGCTCAAGCCTTAGTTAAAAGTTATTTCCCACATGCTAAAATCATTTCATCTCCAGCTTATAATATTACCTACGCTCAAAAAAGTCAATTCTTCTTTTCAAAACTTTTGAGGCAGTCGCCCAAGATTCTAAAAGTAATTAAAGCTGAAAATCAATGGTTGAAACAACAACAAAAACTACATCGTTTTGATTTAATTTTATCTGATAATAGATATGGAATGTATCATCTTGAAGTGCCTTCTATATTTATAGGACATCAAATATATTTGCGATCTGGAAAACAGGATTGGATGGATAATTTAGCCACTCAAATGCAAAGAAAGTATTTGAAACGTTTTGACGATATTTGGAAATTAGATGATTCTACTTTGAAAATTGCAGGGGATTTGGCTTGGAGGAAAGCAGATGACTATCCGACGATTGGGATTTCGTCTCAATTCATGAGTTTGACCGAAAGTGAAGTGGTTCTTAAATCTACAAGTCTCTCTTCTAAGAAATCCTTGCTTTTTGTTTTGTCAGGTCCTGAACCACAAAGACAGTTATTAGAAACGGCTATCAGAAATGAAGTTCAACATTTAACGGATTATCATTTGATTTTAATCAGAGGCACATTAACTGCTTATTCGGATGAGACAGATGGTTTGTTTGATGAAGTTATTGGTTTATCAAAAGGAAAGGAATTGTTGAAGTATATTCAAGATGCGGATGTGGTTATTTCAAGAAGTGGTTATAGTAGTTTGATGGATTTGATTTTTTTGCAAAAAAAGATGCTGTTAATTCCGACGCCTGGGCAAACCGAGCAAATGTATTTAGCCTCTTATTTTCAAGAACGCGCTTGGGCTATACAAACGAATCAAGAACATTTGAATTTAACGACATCAATCCAACAAGCTTTGGCATTAAAAATGCCTGTTTTAGAAATAGAAATTAATAATAAACAGTTTATTGAATTATTGAATAGTAAATTAGAATCAGTAAAAGCAGCGCATTAATAATTTAAAAATTGTAAATTTGTCATTAAAAAATATAAAAAATGGATTTAAATTCAATCAAAAAAGTAGCAGTAATTGGAGCAGGAACTATGGGTAATGGTATTGCTCATGTATTTGCACAAACAAACTATCAGGTTCACTTAATAGATATTTCAGATGCGGCTTTACAAAATGCCATAGCTAAAATTGGAAGTAATATGGATCGTCAAATCAAAAGAGAGACGATCACAGCAGCACAAAAAGCCACTTTTTTAGAAAATATCACCACTTTTACCGATACGGCTAAAGGTGTAAAAGGAGTAGATTTAGTAGTGGAAGCTGCAACAGAGAATTTAGATTTAAAATTAAAGATTTTTAGACAGTTAGATGAGGTTTGTGATGCAAATACTATTTTAGCAACCAACACTTCATCTATATCCATTACTCAAATCGGTGGAGTAACGAATCGTCCGGAAATGGTGATTGGAATGCATTTCATGAACCCAGTGCCTGTTATGAAATTAGTTGAAATCATTAATGGTTATGCTACAGATCAAAAAATTACAGACTTAATCGTTGAATTATCTAAAAAATTAGGAAAAGTTCCTTCTGTAGTGGAGGATTATCCTGGATTTATAGCGAATCGTATTTTAATGCCAATGATTAACGAAGCTATTTTGTCTTTACAAGAAGGAGTGGCTGGCGTTGAAGAGATTGATACGATCATGAAATTAGGTATGGCGCATCCTATGGGACCCTTACAGTTAGCAGATTTTATTGGTTTAGATACTTGTTTATCTATTCTGAATGTATTGCACGACGGTTATGGCAATCCTAAATATGCTCCAAGTACATTGTTAAGAAACATGGTCAATGCAGGACATTTAGGTGCTAAAACAGGAAAAGGATTTTATACTTACACCAAAGGAAGTAAGGAATTAGTGGTTTCTGACCAATTCAAGAAATAAGATTTTATACTTATATACTTAAGCCTCACTTATCGAAAGTGGGGCTTTTTTTATTGTCAAATTTACAGCTAAAAAATATGGAAACTGTCAATAAATCCAAATACATGACAAATTGTTATATGTTTTAGCATCAGAATGTCAATATGTGAGCACGTGTATTTTAAAAATGACCTTATGGCTTAAGCATATTGATGGTACTAGTTTTGTACCATACTAGACAGAACAATTACCAATTATAAACGTTAATTATTAAAACATATAGCAATGAACACATCTAATTTTACAGTTCGTGCACAATCATTAATACAACAATCTCAACAATTGGCTTTCAATCAACAAAATCCATTGATTGAGCCTTTACATCTGTTGAAAGCATTAATAGAAGATAAGGATGGTGCCACGGATATCATTTTGAAAAAAGCAAATGCTAACTTTAATTTGTTGCAAAAACGATTAGAGGAGGATATTAGCAAATTACCAACCATACAATCTGGAGATCCTGCGCAAAGTATCAGTAGCGACTTTAATAATGTGGTTTTATCAGCGAATGCTATGCTGAAAAAATTCGGGGATGAGTTTGTAAGTCCTGAGCATTTTTTAATGGCATTAATTGCTACGAAAAATGCTGCTTCTAATATTTTAAAGGATGCAGGAGTTACAGAAAAAGCTTTAGAACAAGTCGTTAGAGAATTTAAGAAAGGCTCAACAGTTGATTCGTCAACAGATGAGGTGTCTTACCACTCTTTAAGTAAGTATGCTAAAAATCTGAATGAATTAGCTAAGAACAATAAGTTGGATCCTGTAATAGGAAGAGATGAAGAAATTCGGAGGACCTTGCATATTTTATCTCGTCGAACAAAGAATAATCCGATTTTAGTGGGTGAGCCAGGTGTTGGTAAAACAGCTATTATTGAAGGTTTAGCGCATAGAATTGTCGCTGGGGATGTCCCCGAAAATCTAAAGTCAAAAACTATTTTTTCTTTAGATATGGGGCAGTTAATTGCTGGAGCCAAATATAAAGGAGAGTTTGAAGAACGTTTGAAATCTGTAATTAAAGAAGTCACTGATAGTGATGGTCAAATTATTCTTTTCATTGATGAAATACACACTTTAGTGGGAGCAGGAGGAGGTGATGGTGCGATGGATGCTGCTAATATTTTAAAACCAGCTTTAGCTAGAGGAGAACTAAGAGCTATTGGTGCGACTACTTTAAGTGAATATCAAAAGTATTTCGAAAAGGATAAAGCATTAGAAAGAAGATTTCAAAGAGTTATGGTTGATGAACCTACAGTGGAAGATGCGATTTCTATTTTAAGAGGTTTAAAAGATAGATACGAATCTCATCATCATGTACATATTTTGGACGAAGCGATTATTGCTGCTGTAGAGTTGTCGTCAAGATATATTACGGATAGATTTTTACCCGATAAGGCGATTGATTTGATGGACGAGAGTGCAGCTAAGTTGAAGTTGGAAATGAACTCTATGCCTGAGGAGTTGGATGAGTTAGAACGTAAAATCAGACAATTAGAAATTGAAAGAGCTGCGATTACAAGAGAGAATGACGAAGAGAAATTACATCAATTAGCGATTGAAATTGCCAACCAAGAAGTGTTCAGAGATACGATTAAAGCGAAGTGGGATCAAGAAAAAGAAATGACATCTAAGGTTCAAAAAGCTAAGGAGGCTATCGAAGATTTAAAAGTGGAAGCTGAAAAAGCAGAACGCGAAGGCGATTATGGAAAAGTTGCAGAAATAAGATATGGAAAGGTTCAAGAACAAGAACAGATTATAAAATCAGTTTCTGAAGAGTTAGAATCGATTTCTGAATCCCGTTTGTTGAAAGAGGAGGTGGATGCAGAAGATATTGCAGAAAGTGTTTCCAGATCTACAGGTATTCCAGTGAACAGAATGTTGCAAACAGAACGTACTCGTTTATTAAATTTAGAAAGTGAGTTAGAACAAAGAGTAGTGGGTCAACACGAAGCCATTGTTGCTGTTTCTGATGCTATAAGAAGAAGTAGAGCAGGATTGCACGATATGCGCAAACCTATCGGTTCTTTCATATTCTTAGGAACAACAGGTGTGGGTAAAACAGAGTTGGCTAAGGCTTTAGCGGAAACACTGTTTGATGATGAGCATATGATGACGCGAATTGATATGAGTGAATATCAAGAAAAACATAGTGTGAGTAGATTGGTGGGTGCACCTCCGGGATATGTAGGATATGATGAAGGTGGACAGTTAACTGAAGCTGTTCGTAGAAAACCATTCTCTGTGATCTTATTAGATGAAATCGAGAAGGGGCATCCAGATGTATTTAATGTCTTATTGCAAGTTTTAGATGACGGAAGACTTACCGATAATAAAGGTCGAGTGGTGGACTTTAAGAATACTATCATCATCATGACGAGTAATTTAGGTTCTGAAATTATTCAAGAACGTTTTGAAAACTTAGATGGACAGAAACCTGACCTACAAGTCATTGAAGATACTAAAAATGCTGTTTTTGAAGTATTGAAACATCATTTTAGACCTGAGTTCTTAAACCGTGTAGACGAAACGATCATGTTTCAACCCTTATCTTATCATGAGATTAAACAAATCGTTGAGATTCAACTAAATCAGTTGAAAATTTTATTGAGTGATCGAAATATAGATTTGAAGTTTACAGATTATGCATTGCAGTATTTTGCTGAAAAAGGATTTGATCCACAGTTTGGAGCTAGACCTTTGAAGCGTTTAGTGCAAAAGGAAGTGATTAATTTGTTAAGTAAAAAAATCATTGCAGATGAGATAAATGAAGAGAAACCTGTATTGATTGATGTTTTTGACGGCGTTGTAGTAGTTAGAAATGATTAAAAGAACTATGAATTACAAGGTTAATTTAAATGTTGTGTTTTTTTTTATGAGTAAAAAAATTATTAATATTGCATTTTAAAAAATAAAGTAGTAGAAAATGAAAAAAAGCATATTAATAGTATTTGCAAGTTTATTATTAAGTCTTCAATTATTTGCTCAAACAGCTCAAGAGCAAACCATCAAAATGAAGAGTGATCAAGCATCAGGATGGGTTTTAGAAGTGAATGAAGATAAGAATATGGTTGAGCAAGTATTATTAGAAGAGTTTTCTCGTACTGGAATTAATAAATTCAGAAGAGATAGCAAAGGTTTTAGAGTTGCTCAAGGAGATGTATGGAAGGTTTTAGGTCAAGAACAGAGAGATGTTTATTATCGCGTTAAAGGGAATAAGAAGAAAGCTAAAATTGAAATCGTTGCAGCTACTGGATATAGCAACTTCTTGTCTAAATCCAATCAAGCGGATCAGTTCAATGCTATTGGTTCTTTTTTAAATGGGCTAGGTGTTAAAATCGCTGCTCATAAGCAAGATGATAAAATCAATGAATTGAAGCAACAAATTGCTACACATCAAAAAAATGCAGCTTCTACAGAAAAGGAAAATGCTAAATTGTTGAAGAATATTGAAAGTCAACAGAAAAAAGTAGATGACAATATTAAAAACATGGAAACTAATTCTAAAACAATTTTAAACTTGCAAAACGAACTAAACAAGTTAGAAAAATAAGAAGACAATTGATATATGTCTAATATAAAAAAAAGAGGATTGAAGTGTCATACTTCAATCCTCTCTTTTTTTGTTGTATCTTAATTTATTAATCGTCGCTTTCTTCGATGCTTTTCTTAGTTTCATCAATTAATTTCAAAAGTTTTTCTCTTACTTCACTAGTTACTTCATTAGTGCTATCTTCTAAAGCATCTTTGATTTCATCTAACTCATCCTTCCCTTTATTAAATAAAGATTCTATTCTGTTTTTACACATATAGGTATTCTTCTTTATGCTTCCACGAAGCTTAGAACCTTTTACTGGTGCAGTAAGCATTCCGATAATAATTCCTGATACCAATCCAATTCCAAATTTGGAACATCTCGTACATTTAGCCATAATGATGTTTATTATTTAATTTAAAAATTTAGTTTTCCTCTATTTCTAATTTAAACAATTTTTTGATAGTATTGTTGAATAAAATCGAAAAATATTTAGAAATTTCATGGGAAGAGGGCATAGTAATGGAATGAAATATTAACCTATTACTTTTGCTTTATAAATCACATTACGAATAATTAATAAAGTTGACTTTTTTATTTTTCATGAGTTAAAATTCAAATTAAAGCAATCAAAAATGAGTGGTCCATACATACTTAGAGATTATCCTTATTTATTACCTTAATTATTTATCTTTGAGTAGTATTTAAAACGTACATTATGAAAGAAATTAACGTTGAAGAACTCCAAGCTTTGTTAGAAGAAAATCCAGACTTGAAAGTCATTGATGTTCGAGAAGAAGGAGAATATGAAGAATATAACCTCAATACACCATCATTGCCTTTAAGTAAGATTAGGTATATGGAGATTGAGTCGATTGAGCAGTGGAAACAAGAAAAAATGGTTATATTTTGTAAGGGAGGAGTAAGAAGTAAAGAAGCATGTTTATTGCTTATGACTTTTGGCTTTACCTCTCCTATTCATTTAAAGGGTGGCGTGACCGCATGGAGGTCAGCCTTTGCAGATAAGAAAATCGGATAATTTAGTATGCAACATTTAGAGCCCTATTACAATTGGAGACACTTATACAGGTCTGAGGATGATGAACGAAGTCCGTTTTATACGAGAGAATATAGTGAGTTTGAGTATTCCAATACGGTTTACGATCATTATATTCATCCTCAATGGGATTATTTTGGGTCACAAACTTTGTATTTGAAAATCCTTTACATCGATTACGAAGAAGGTTATGCTATTATCGAGTTTATTGGAGAGTGGAATGATGTGATTGAAAATGATATAAAAGAGCTGAAAGATAATATTATAGGTTACTTGATTCGTGAGGGTGTTACTAAGTATATATTAATTACAGAACAAGTGATGAATATCCATACTTTAGATACTGATTATTACGAAGAGTGGTTTGAGGATATTGAAGGGGAAGGTGGTTGGATTGTTTGTATCAATACATTACCTCATGTAGAACAAGAATGGCGTGCAGATGGAATGTCTCCTTACATGTTCTTTTATCAATATGATAAATGGCGAACTATATTGCCAGACTTGTTTTATGAAGAAATAGATAAAAAACTTCATTTCTTTTTAGATTAATGATATGAATAGTAATTCTAAAAATGTGGCGGTATTTATACCTTGCTTTATGGACCAATTCTCACCAGTTACGGGATTGAACATGATCAAGATTTTAGAGCGTTTGGATTGTAATGTCCATGTACTCGCCTCTTCTTATTGTTGTGGTCAACCTGCTTATAACGCTGGATTTGCTTCAGAAGCTGAAGATGTGGGATTGAAAATGCTTTATTCTTTAAATAAATGGCAGGGACCTGTGATTATTCCAAGTGGTTCATGCACAGGGTATATAAGAAACAATTATCCTCAATTATTTAAAAAACAAACGGATAAGAAAAATGCGATTGAAAAAGCAACACATGTTTTTGAATTTACTGAATTCTTAGTAGATGTATTGAAAGTAGCACTACCTAAAGAACTATATGCGCCTTATAAAGTAACTTATCATGATGCTTGTGGAGCATTAAGATTTTGTAAAGTAGAAGAAGCACCCAGAACATTATTAAATCAAATTAATGGCGTAGAATTAATTGAAATGGATGAAGCCAAAACATGTTGTGGATTTGGAGGAACATTTACTGTGAAATTTTCAGAGATTGCGGCTGGAATGGCTGAAAATAAAGCCCAAAGTGCATTGAAAGCTTCCACTGATTATATGGTTTCTACTGACACATCTTGTTTTTTACATTTGCAATCCTACTTTAATCAACAAGAATATCCACTTAAAACCATTCATATTATAGACTTTATTGCAAAAGCTTGGAATATTAGTGCATGAAATTTGGTGGAGTAAAATAAAGCGCTTAAATTTGCACTCCAGCAATATGGACCGGTAGCTCAGCTGGATAGAGCATCAGCCTTCTAAGCTGAGGGTCATAGGTTCGAATCCTATCCGGTTCACGTAAGGGACAAAGTTTTAAAACTTTGTCCCTTATTTTTTTCTAGAAACTGAAGTGTACAGAAACTTTAAATCCATGATTTTGCTTTGAAGACGTTTTTTGATGCGTAAGACGTGTAATGTAATCTATTCTTACAATCTTCAAAATATTCATAATTCCTACATTCAGCTCTATATAAGGTTGGTTCCAATAGAAAGCTTGTACAAACGCTTCGCCATCATCATTTTTAGGGAAAGAAGGTAAATTGCTGTTATTACTCGGTTGGTTTTGTTTAGATAACTGACCAGCCATGGCATGAATACCTATAACTTCTCTAAATCTAAGTCTATTAAACAACGGAATTCTATTAAATAACCAACCATCCCACTGCCACTCTGCACGAAGTCTGACATATTCATCTGTAACCAATTCACTATAATCTAATAAGTTGAAACTTGTTTTATTAAATAAGTAAGAGGTATTCGTATTTGGAGTAAAGAGCATGGTATAAGGCATGTCTCCAATTAATTTTCCATAACTAAGGTCAGCTTCCATTTTGCCAAAAGGCCCTAAATAAGTACGTTTAAATACGCTAGCACTCCATTTGAAGAAAGGGTAGTCGTTCAACGTTAATTCTTTAGGAGCCCATTCCAATTCTGCTCTAAATACAGGATTGGAATTAGGTAAAATAGCTCTTTTCGATTTCTCTTGAATCATTTCTTGACCTGGCGCCCAAGTGATGAAAAATAAAGCACTTCCAAATTGATAGTTTAAAAGTGATAATTCCTCTTCCGGCAAGTTGGCTAATATGCCACCTGCTTTTTCTTCTACGTGCTGAATGCCCACTTTTGTTTGTAAAGATTCCGTCCAGTCTCTAACATATTGTACATGGCTTCTTCTGTTATACAATACTCTGTTTGCAACTTCAGAACGAATGTTTTCTAATAAATTAGTCTGATCAATCACTTGCATTTCTTGGCCTGGAAAACGAATGTCATATTCATGACTCACAGAAACATAGTTGTGAGGAAATTCAAATACACTAGATTTTTGATTAAAAGATTTGATGACTTGCGCTTTGTATTTTAATTTTTCATCTCTAAAGCCGTAACCTACATTCCCATTCAAATACCAAGATTTTGAAAAACGAGGTGTGGACCGAACGCCTATTCTAGGTTTAAATCCTTCTACATCGTTTTGATTGAAAAAAGTATTTAAATTTCCTATTTCCCATGAACCTACTTGTTTATATCCAGTAAATAGAAAACTACCCCAATTTTGTAATCTTTTGAAAAAAGGTTTTTGTTTTAAACTATCAAAATTCTCATAATGTTTTTCTTCCGCTTGCGTGAGAGGCACAGGTCTGTTTTTATCCCAAAATTCTTGGTCGTAATCTTTAATGACTTGTTCAGGATCATTTATGATACTAAAAACGCTATCATGACTTATCGGATCTGTATTGATTTGATCGATGATAACGGATCTTTCTAAATAGGATTTCATTAAAGAGTCCATAATTGCCACTACTGTAAAAGAGTACATTTCATCTATAAAATAACGATCTTCAACTTTCTGATAAAAAACTTGAATCTTAGATTGTTCTATAAAGTTAATATTGGCTTCAGGACTTAAAAATATTTCTGCTTCCCGAATAGCATAATCATTCAATTGGATTTTTAATTTCCCATTGAATAAAGGAGACTTAGGAGAACGGGGCTCAAATAGTAATTCAACTACTGGATTGGTAGTTTCTTGATATAAGGTATCTCCCAAATAGTATTTGTAAAACTGAGGACCTAAACCACTTACAGGACTCAGTATATTTCTGGAAAATAATAAAATTTCAGGTTGATAAATATCTAAATCGTCATAAATAAATCTCAGTGCTTTTGAGGCATTCTGATTATTAATATACCTTTCGTCAAATCGAATTTGCTTGTTCCCTAAATGAACTTCATTTTCTTTTTTAGGATCGGCTTGGTAGTAGTTTTGATATACATTTTCCTCTAAAAGTAAAGGAAAAAGATTATTGTCTTTAAACGTCGTAGAATCGTAATTTTCAAACAAGACATCTAAAGAAGGGAAGAGTGGAACCTTAGGGATGATACCTTTGTGATACATCATTCCGGTGTTGAACTTCTCATACTTTTGATAGCTTAAGTGTTCATGGTTCTTGTTAGGTTGATTTTGATCTCTATGTGCTATGACTTGACGAATCAAAGCTACTGCAGGATTGTCTTTATTTCTATATCTGCTTTTTGTAATCTTTACTTCTTTAAGCTGCGACAGCTTAGGTGTTAAATGAATATGTAAAGTATCTGTTGTGTTTTCATGAATTGAAATGGATTTAGATTCATAACCCATGTTTCTTACTTCACCTTTTTGAGTGCTTTTCACTAATCGAATATAGCCGTCATTGTTAGCCGTATAAACTTTTTGTGTTGTACTGTTGACGTAAGAAGCATAAGGAAGTAGCTGTGCATTTTCTGCATCAGTAATTTTCAAAATAACAGTTCGGGTATTATGTTGCGCATGAATAGACGAGAAGAAAAGCCCTATCATTATTAATACCAGTGAAAACTTTTGAATCCTATTCATAAACCTCAGTTAGTTACTAAACATGAAGGTAATATATTAATTATTGTTACTTTTCCCTAATTATTAATTAATAGTAATGAAGCCTTCTTCAAAAACCTGTTGGTTCTTTTTAATGATGAACTTATATACTCCTAAATTTTGAAAATTACGCTTATCTAAAATCAAAATAGATTCACGGATTCTAGAAATCTCCATCACTTTTAGGTCATTTAAAGTAAAGAATTCCAAGGAGTAATTGTGGTTTTTTGCATCCGGGATTTCAATGTTAATATTATTAGTAAACGGATTTGTGAAAACCCATTTAGAAACAGGATAGGCGGGTTTAATGACCTCTTTGATGTTCTCTAGATTACCATTCATTGCATTAAGAATGACTTGAATAGAATCAGTACTTGGAAGTGTTTGTGATTTTTTTTTGTCTAAGCTGTCTGTACTATATGAAATAGTATTACTTAGCCATTCTACATTTGAACTAAAAGTAACTTTTACTCTATAGAAATTCTCACCTAATAAAGGGTGTGCATCTACAAAGGTTTGTGACTCTTTTTCAAGTTTGTTAATCCTTCCAATCAATGTGAAATCACCATATTCAGAAGTGGTTCTTTCAATTTCTACGGCTTTTATACCTGTAGTATATGGATTAATCCAGCTCAAAATAATAGTTCCTTGTTCTTTTTGAATCTGTAATTCAGGCAATGTGGGTTGAGCATAACTTGGGTATGTCAAAAAGAAAAAAAGCAATAAAAATCCGGAAAATGTTTTTATCATTGACATGTTATATGCGTTTCTTAATCTGTAAAAAAGAAGGTCATTTAATGGCGACTTAGCCTAATAATTCGCAAGGTTTCAAACCGGTAATCCGTTTGAAAGATGTACTGAAATGCGCATGACTATTAAAGCCCATCATGTATGCGACTTCATTGATGGAGTATTCATTTTTATGAATGATATTCTTAGCTTTTTGGATTCTTTCAAATTGTTGAAATTCATGAATGGTTTTTCCAAACATGGCTTTGAATCCTTTTTTTAAGTAACATTCATTCATGCCTACTGTTCTAGATAGCTCTTTAATACTAATTGGATCAGCCAATCTGTTTAAAATCACTTCTCTTGCTTCCACCACTTTGTCTCTTTCCGAGGATTGATCTAAAAAGCGACAAGCTGGTAATGTGTTAGCCTCACTAGGTAAGAAAAAAGATTCTAATGAAGCTCTGAAAAGCTGCAAACTGATTTCTTGTTTTTTTATTTCATTAAATAGACATCTTCCTCCGTTGCATATTTTTTGTAATTCTGGTATGCATGTTTTAAAAGAAGGAGCTAGCATAAATGATTGTTCTGTAGGTCGATCAAACAGGAAAGGTTCGCCTTGAACTAACAATTCTTCTTCCCACATTTGAAAAAAGTCAGGATAATAAAGAATTTGAATGATTTCAATTACAGCATCTTCATTCGGCATATTATCCAAAATGAAAGTGAGCTGTAAATAATTTTCATTCGCATTGATAGGGAAATAGTTGAGGTAAGCTCTTTCTTCTACAGATTCGCTTATGCCTGTATGCTGTGCTTTGATAATATTGATATCTATACCTGTTTTTAGTTTTAACAGATTACTATCCAATACTTCTATTTCAGCATTTAAAATACGGTTTAAGTATTTTATATTACTATCATTATGCTTTCTTGTAGTTGTTGTCGTCATTTTAAAATCCTACTTCTGTTAAGTCCTATCTGCGGACGTATACTCTTGTTCCAGGTTGCAAAAATAAGTATAAATCTTCAATGTCTTCAGGTTTCAATGCAATACATCCATCTGTCCAACCAATTCCGTAATCTACCATTTCAGCAGTAGATTTTAAAGTCCCATGAAATCCAATAGCTCCTCCGATTCTCGCACTTGATGGTATTGCGCCTTTTGATTTATGATTTTTAAAGTTTTCATAAGAATGATGGTTGGGATAATCAAGTAGTATAAATCGTTGCCAACTATTGTGGTTTCTTTTTGAAACTACTTTAAACCAACCTTCCGGAGTCATTCGATCACCCTCCATTTTCTTGTCTTCTAATCTTTCAGGTCCAAAAACAGCTTTATATTGACGAATACGTTGTCTTTTGTAAACAATAGCCACTAAGTAATTCGTTTTATCCACCAAAACCATTAATGAATCTTGATTTAAAGTGTCAATATTTACCTTCGGACGAGCATCAACACTAGGAAAAGGAGGTGTAATAGTTGTTTCTGTGACTACAGAATTCCCTTTTTTATATTGTATTACACGAACTGTATTTCCATGTTTGTCTTTGCCTTGTTTGAGAACTTTAATATCCGAAGGCCCCTCGTTACTTTGAGCAAATACGGACACGCTAAAAAAGCAAGTCAATATAAGAACAACATTAAAAATTATAGAACGCATCATTCAGTCTTTACTTTTACTTTTTTATTACTAATATTTAGTCTCTATCACCAAATAATCTCAATAAATATTGAAATAATAATACAAAATCTAAATACAAGGTCAAGGCACCCATAATAGCTCCTTTCTTGCGATCTTCTTCATTATCCAAATAAGCAAAAGCTTTAAGCTTTTGAGTGTCATAAGCAATTAAACCTACGAATACAGCAACACCAATGTAAGATATGATCCAATACATGGCCTCGCTTTTCATGAAGAAGTTCACTACGCTGGCAATGATGATACCTATTAAAGCCATCATCAAAATCCGACCAAAAGAAGTCAAGTCTTGTTTAGTTGTAAATCCTATAATACTCATAACTGCAAAGGTTCCCGCGGTAATGGCAAATACTGTAGCTAAAGATTTAGCGGAATAAACCAATAGAAATATAGAAAAAGTAACTCCATTAAGTAATGCGTAACCTAAGAATAGTGCAGTCGCAGCCGTAGCAGTTAGCTTTTGAATTCTTAAGCTCAAACCACCTATGATAAAAAGTTGTAAGAATAGAAGTCCGAAGAATATCATTCTGTTTTGCATCAAATAGCCCATCAGCTGTTCTGAACTTGCAAATAAGTGTGCAACGCCTGCTGTTAATAACAAGCCTACAAACATCCAAAGATAAACTTTAGAGAAATAACTTGATAAATATGCCTTGTCCTCAATCTGAATCGTTTGAGGGTTTGGTGTTGAACTAGAATCAAATCCTGATTGATTTTGAAAACTCATAATTGTTAGTTTAATACTTTAGGTTCGAAGATAATGAAAATAATGATATCCCTGATTACTCCCATTCCTAAAAAAATGTAAAGGTAAAAGATTTGGAAGGTTTAAAAATAAGGATAAGAATTGTAAATTATCACCTTATAAACTTATCTTCGCTTTCATTATTTTAAAGGAAAACATCACTTATCAATGAGACATATACCTAATTTTATCACTTTGTTGAACTTGCTTTTTGGTTGTCTTGCCATTGTTTTTATCTTAGAAGAACGTATTCTATTTCATACTTTTGATAATGAAACTTTTTATCCAGTAATGAATTTCAGTAAGATATACTGGGCTTCTATCTTCATATTCTTGGCAGCTTTAATGGATGTTTTTGATGGATTGGCCGCAAGGTTATTAAATGCGACCAGTGCGATTGGTAAAGATTTAGACTCTTTAGCTGATGTGGTTTCTTTTGGAGTAGCGCCAAGTATGATTATTTATAAATACATACAGATGGCTTATATGGCTGAACCTGGAGCTTTTGATACACCAATATTAGTAACTTTGCCCGCATTTTTTATTGCATTAATGGGTGCAGTGCGATTAGCAAGATATAATCAGACAGCAATTTCTTCAGATACTTCTTTCGTTGGAGTTCCAATTCCTGCAGTAGGTATTATTATAGCTTCTATTCCATTGATAGCTTGGTATCCCTCTTCTTTTGTATTAAAAACATTCCCTCAGGATTATCATTTTAGTATGATATTTGAAAATCGTTGGATCCTATATGTTATTAGTTTGGTGGTAGGTTTATTAATGGTTTCTAAAATTCGATTATTTAAATGGAAACCAGCTACTTGGGCAATTTCTGATATGTGGCCGCATCTGATTTTGTTAGCAGTGATTTTAATAGGAGGGATATTATTACATTTTCTTGTAGTACCTTTGGCTTTTGTATTATATGTGTTGTTATCCTTAATTTATTTTAAAGGAAAATAAGCGTAGTCTCAATTAAATAAATATTTTATTCAACAATAATCAGTTAATCAAATGATGTTCATTGCTCAAATTCAAATCATGCCTAAAACGGAATTGTTAGACCCTGCTGGGAAAGCCGTTTTAGCTACATTACAAAATCACCTTGACTTAGGTGCAGCAAAAGATGTTCGTGTAGGTAAATTAGTTACATTGAAAATTGAAGCAGCTTCGAAAGAAGAAGCAGAAAAAATTGCTAAAGAAGCTTCAGATAAGTTGATTGTTAACCAAGTTATGGAAGACTATACTTTTACCGTAGAAGCTCTATAATATGTCGCTCTACATTGTCCCGACACCCATTGGGAATCTAGAAGATATTACGCTACGTGCTTTAAATACTTTAAAGCACGTAGATTTAATTTTATGTGAAGATACCCGAACCAGTGGTATTCTTTTAAGTCATTACAGCATTGATGTGCCTAAAAAAGCATTTCATCAACATAATGAACGAGCCATTGTTCAAGATATGATCCAATGGATGAAAGCAGGACAATCTATTGCTTTAATTAGTGATGCTGGAACTCCAGGAATTTCAGATCCTGGATACACACTTATTCAAGCCTGTATCGAAAATGAAATTCCTTTCACCGTTTTGCCAGGCGCTACTGCCATTATTCCCGCTTTATTACTTTCAGGTTTTTCCAATCACGAGTTCTTATATGCAGGTTTCTTGCCACAGAAAAAAGGTAGGAAAACTAAATGGGAAGCTATCGCTCAAGAAAAACGTACAGTGATCATTTATGAATCTCCGCATCGTATAGAAAAAGCGATTGTGGAAATGCAAACATACTTAGCTCCAGAAAGAGAGGTTGCTTTTATTCGAGAAATATCTAAAATGTTTGAGCAAGTAGTCAGAACGACTGTAGGAGAGTTGGAGCAAAGTAAAGAACAAGTGAAAATTAAAGGAGAATTTGTAATTGTTATAGGTCCATAACACAATCAACTCGGTTTATGACATAACTATGAAATAGCTTCTCTACATTTAAGTTATCTTTGTTTTAAAATCAGAAGCTTGTGAATAATCAAAAACACTCCTTACTATTAGTTGAAGACGAAGAAAGTCTTAGAGAAACGATCAAGTTAAATTTAGAACTCGAAGGTTACGAAGTGACCGCCGTGGATAATGGTCCAGCAGTGCTGGAAGCTGTTAAGAATGAATATTTTGATTTAATCGTATTAGATATTATGTTGCCAGACATGGATGGGATCACTGTTTGTGAACATATAAGAATGCAAAACAATCCTGTTCCAATTTTATTTTTATCTGCTAAGAATTCTGGTGCCGATAGAATTGAAGGTTTAAAGAAAGGAGGAGACGACTACTTGACAAAACCTTTTAATTTAGAAGAGTTATTGCTCAGAATCAAAAAGTTAGTGGTTAAGAATAGAAAAATGCAATTCAGAGATGCTGCACCAGATATTTATGAATTTGCAAGTGGTAAAGTTGATTTTGCAGCTCAAACTGCCATAGATAAAGATGGGAATCAAATCGAACTGAGTAAAAAGGAAGTGGCTTTATTAAAATTGTTAATTGAACATAAAAATGAAGTGGTTTCTAGAGAACATATTTTACAAGTAGTTTGGGGATATAATGTATTTCCAAATACCCGAACGATTGATAACTTCATCTTGAGTTTTAGAAAATACTTTGAAGAAAATAGTAGAAAACCAAGACATTTTCATTCTGTGAGAGGTGTAGGATATAAATTTACGGATTAATTGGAATTTTTAAAATCCTTTGCTTAATTTGGCAGTGTAAAATAAGAAGTTGTTATGCAATATTTTAAATGGATTTCTATACTAGCAGTTTTTAGCGCACTGCTTTTAAGTTCTTGTAGCTCTGATAAAGGAATGGTAGATGCTACTATCATTAATACAGGAGATATTTCATATGAAGGTTGTGGATATGTTTTAGAGCTCGATAATAGTGAATTATTACAGCCTATATATTTGCCTTCAGATTATCAATTACATAATTTGAAAGTCAAAGTAAAATACGCACATTCTGGTATGCAGGATACTTGTGATTATGGAACTGTGATTTATGATCTCATTGATATTGAAAAAATAAAAAGAGATTTAGATTAATCTTTTTTTTAGTAGGTATTTTAAAAGCAGTGTTTTACTTCATGTAAAGCACTGCTTTTCTATGTTCAGAAAACTAATAGCTAGTTAATAATCCATTATTTCAAAAGTTAACTCTTGTAGTCTAAGGGGTAGTATCCCTAAGAGTGTGTAATTTCTATCTTGATTTCTTACAAAGTTAAACATTATTTTCTTTTTTAGTTCCTAAGAATAAAGGGCTGCGGAGC